>Ga0307437_1001895_pt1 | contig 13412 bp, 17 predicted proteins | sample SalMarWE160390MG_FD_202146 | JGI IMG/M metagenome (GOLD analysis project Ga0307437, IMG submission 202146) | Salt marsh sediment microbial communities from the Plum Island Ecosystem LTER, Massachusetts, United States - WE1603-90 | ecosystem: Environmental > Aquatic > Marine > Intertidal zone >...
ACCCCCGCCGGATTGGTTATCGCTGGCGGGGGAGCGATGACGATCGGGATTGAAGAGGCAGCCAAAAGGAACTTGCCCATGCCGGTGAGAATTGGTGTGCCCCAGGGTATTACCGGTCTCATTGATGAAGCAGGAAAACCGGATTTTACCACCGCTGTTGGCTTGCTTCATTACGGGGTTAAAAGTGAAGCTCGAGGGATTGACAATTTTTCTTTATCAAAGATTGGCAAGAAATTAGAGAAAATTCCTTTTCGGGGAGTGGTCGGTAAAGTGAGTGATTTAGTCAAACAATTTCTACCCTAGACAATTGTGTTATGATAGATATCATAAAGTTAAAGGATTTAAGAGTTTAAAAAGTTTAAAAGATTTGCTTCTTATTTTCTCCTGCCCGAGATAACAATGGCACTTGTTAAACCAGATACAGCCAGTTTTGCCAGAATTAAAGTTTTAGGTGTGGGTGGCGGTGGGGGGAATGCGATTAACACCATGATTGAAGAGGCATCAATTCAGGGAGTGGAGTTCATTGCTGTTAACACTGATGCCCAAGCTCTTCTGGTTAACAAAGCTCAAACCAAGATTCAAATTGGCGAGAAATTAACCCGAGGCTTAGGTGCCGGTGGCGACCCAGAGATTGGCAGGCAGGCAGCTAAGGAGTCTCGAGAAAAACTTAAGGAATATCTAGCGGATACGGACATGATTTTTCTGGCGGGCGGAGAAGGAGGCGGTACTTGTACCGGAGCAGCGCCGATTATCGCCGAAATAGCTAAAGAATTAGGGGCTTTAACCATTTCCGTAGTCACTAAACCTTTTGCCTTTGAGGGAACGAGAAGAATGGTCATTGCTGAAGACGGAGTCGATAACCTCAAAGATAAAGTCGATACCCTGATTGTTATTCCCAACCAAAGAATTATGGAAGTGATTGACCAAAAAGTGACTTTGGTGGAAGCTTTTAAAGTGGTGGACGGCGTTCTTGGCCAAGGCGTTCAAGGGATCTCCGACATTATCACTATTCCTGGTTTGATTAACGTTGACTTTGCTGATGTTAAGGCAATCATGGGCAACGCCGGCTCTTCGTTATTGGGGATTGGTTCAGGCGTAGGCGAGAACCGGGCCCAAGCCGCGGCCAGAGGCGCCATTTCTTCAAGACTTCTTGATGTTTCCATTGAAGGGGCTAAAGGAATTCTTTTCAATGTGACTGGCGGTAAAGATTTAACCATGCTCGAGGTGGACGAGGCCGCCAAGATTATCTCCAAAGCGGCGGATGCTGATGCTAATATTATTTTCGGGGCCGTGGTTGATGAGAGTATGGTTGACCAAATTAAGATTATTGTCATTGCCACTGGTTTTGATGAAGCCAGATTAAGACTGGCCAAACTGGCAAGATTAAAGGAACCAATGCGAGAGCCAAAAGGGATTGTTAGTGAAAAAACAGGGCTTGAAGAAATTAGGGAACCTGAAGAGGAAGAGCCGCCAACAGAAGAAAAACCCCCAGAGGAAGAAGAAGATTATTCTGAATTTGATATTCCTGCTTTTCTTAGGCAGGGAAAATAAAATGAGTAAAGAAATACTACCTTACACCCCACCAAATCCAGAAACAGTCCAAAAAATCATCGATTGCTTAGAAAATGATCTCCGCTTCAAAATTCCCAAACTTGAATATCCTGAGGAAACAGAAATTAGGGAATTATACCGAAGCGAAGAATTAACTGCTTCACTGACGCAGGCTGGTTTAACTTCAAAACAAAAGCGATTGGTCAGAATTGCTTTAGGAGCAGTTTGTTGCCACGACCGTGAACCAGAAAAACTGATGACGGTGGGAGAAATCAGAAAGATGACCAATAAAGAACTTCTTTTACAAGGAAGGCGAGGAAATAGGGTGGGAAAGAAAAAATTAAAAATTCTCAGAGCCATGTTCGGTAAAATTCCAGATGAAGCGGATATTCCTGACCCAGCTGAAACCTTAAGTTTTCGTGATTTGAATGAAAAGGAACTTAATCAAATAATCGCCTTGATTATGAAAGACTGGCAGTATGTTTATAAACTCCCTCGTATTGAAATAAATGATGAGGCAAATCCAAAACGTCTAAGAAATATTTTCAATGAATTGCGCTCTCGCGATTTTAATAGAAGTGAGATAGGAGGGGTAAGTATTATTCTTAACAATGTTAGTGAGTTCAAGGTGGGTGAATTAAAGAGCATGCCCGATGAAGAAATTCTAGAAATTAAAGGAGTTGGATTTAGGGGATTGGTGATAATAAGAATGTTGATTGGTTATGCTCAAATTGAACCCGATGTGCCCGATTTCCTAAAAAACAGAAAATAATCTATAATAGTAAATTATAGTCAAAAAGATTGCACTTTAACAAGGAGGTTGATATGGATACTGAACGCCTTTTTTGCCATAGCCTTTTGGTGGTTTTCCTGACCGCTATCGGTCTTTCCTTTCTGGTTGTCATTGTTCGGAGTGGTCTAGCCGAGGTAATCGGTACATGTCTTTTTTTTGGTTCACTGGCAACCTTAGGCCTAATACTCAAAAGAACGGATTATTGGCAAAAAGAGAAAGAGGAATGAAGGAGGGTTGAAATGAGGGAAGGAAAGTCAAGAAAGAGAAGGATACTAGGTATAGTTGTTTTCTGGTTGGTATTTGCTATTACGATATTTGGTGCGTTTGTTTTTTCTTTTGGTAAGGGTCAACTACAAACAGTGGGTATATTGATACTTTTGGGACTTATTGCTTGGCCTGGGTATAGACTAATCGTTGTTCCTCTCTATAAAGACATCCAGAAAATCATAACAATCGTTCGGGAAGAATAAGGAGGGAGGGGATGAAGATGGAAAAGGCCAGAAAGAAGAAACTCTTGTTATGGCTAGCCATTGTCATGCTCACGGTCTGGGTCTTTGCTTTTGGTAGAGAATGGTTAAGAGTCATAGAGATAATGGTTCTTTTCGGGACTCTACTTTGGGCAATAGGTATCTGGATAAACGTGGTGATTGTGGCCTCGTTATTCGTTGGCGGACTTCTTCTTTCTTTCGTAGGTCAGTTGCAATGGGGAGTAGCTCTATTTTGTTTGTCGCTTGTCTGGGAGATTTGCTTTATGTTTTGGAATTCACCCCTTTACTACAAAAAAACCAAATAGAGGAACGAGAAGAAGGAGGGATTGAGATGAGAAAAATCACTACTTTTGGGTCCTACCTCAAAAGGACGGAAGGAGTAAGGCGGTTAGCTTTAGTCCTTACCCTCATGATGCTTTTCCTCGCGGCAGTCAGCTTCTATCTGAAGAATGTTGTTCTTGGCTTTATTTTGATAGTAGTGGCTTTTGCGGTGAACCTGATACTGGATTGGCAATGGAATGTTCGCTTAAGCCACTCGAAAAGAGAGATTTCTCTAAATACTTGGCTTTTGGGGATTTTACTTGCTCTTGCCGTAGGAGGCTTAATAGGAACGCTATGGAGTTGACGACCAGGCAGAGTTATCCCGTGCTTCTTTATCACCTCACTCACGAGGTCGATAAACTTTTTAAGAATAAAGAAGCACTCTTTCCAGTAGTCATTATTTTAAAAATAGTGATTAGTGAAAAAAGAAAAGAGCTGGTTCATTGTCTTTGTTGAAGACGCCCGTACCCTAAAAGGCAACTCGCCAGCTCGATATTTTAAGATGGAGTGAGATCAAGATCTTAGGTGTTCAAGCCGCTATGAAAAGCAGCTTGGACCAAAATCTTCTCCAAACCCTCGGGGGAAATCACCAGCCAGGAATGACTGGGATAAAGGATGACTTGTTTTCCGGTCAAAGTAACTTTGAGAGTGCCATTTGCATCGACAATGGCCGGTGTCAAGTCGTTCATCACTGCCAGAGCGTCAACATCGGTAGGACATTCGAGCACTTTTGCCGGGTAAACAGCGGCTGTTTTGACTTTTGTGTCACTCATTATTTCTTGCCTCCTTCTGGTCTTGGCCAGCAATTCTAGGCAGGCAGTTTCGCGGTTCTTTGTTTGAAACCAGCCTGCTCCATGATGCCAATCGCCCAAATCTTGATTTCGTCCAATCGTTCTGGGCCAGTGGCTTCGAAAACCACAACTTGTGGCCGCCGCCACAGCATTTCTACCGCGTCGCAAGTTGAAGTGGCAACAGTATAGATCGGATCCTCCTTGTCCACCAAAGTGAAGCAATCCTCCTCAAGGAACCGCCGAAAAAGTTCTGTTGCTTTTGCCATTGAGAAACAACTCATTTCGATTGTCAACTGGTTTTGATCAACGACTATACCCACAAACTCATCCCCATCCATTGCTCATCCCCCTTTCTTTAGTTGTATATGTGCAATGTGGTTTATTTTACCCTATAGGCATAAGGGTGTCAATTGAACTTGCGTCAATTAAGAAAATTTTGTAAAATAAAGATAATGGAACAGTTAATAAAGAAAATCAAAGAGTTATTTAATATTATTATTAGTAAGTAGAAGCCTGGCTTGACCATGGCTTCTGAATTCGTCCTTAAAAACAAGGGCGATTTTTTGTAGAATTAAGACATGGTTAAAAAGAAACCCTTTTTTAAACCAACTACCTCAAAGCCGGAATTTACCAAAATGGAAAAAAGAATTTTTACCTGGTGGTATCAGTCTGGTTTAGTTAAAAAATATCTTCAAAAAAACGAAAAATCAAAAAAGCAATTCTCTTTTCTTGACGGCCCGATTACCGCCAACAACCCCATGGGCGTCCACCATGCTTGGGGAAGAACCTACAAAGACCTTTGGCAACGATTTTTTAATATGAGGGGATTCAAACAGCGTTTTCAGAACGGCTTTGATAATCAAGGGCTCTGGGTGGAAGTGGAAGTCGAAAAAGAACTTGGCTTCAAAGACAAAAAAGACATTGAAAAATATGGTCTGGCTAAATTTGTTAAGAAATGTAAAGAAAGAACCCAACACTTTGCTCAGGTTCAGACCGAGCAATCAAAAAGATTAGGCTACTTCATGGATTGGGATAATTCCTATTACACCATGAGTGATGAAAACAATTACATGATTTGGCATTTTTTAAAAAAATGTTGGCAGGACAATAATCTTTATAAAGGCAGAGATTCGGTGCCCTGGTGTCCCCGCTGTGGTACGGCTATTTCTCAACATGAAATTCTTCAGGAAGAGTATCAAGAATTAACTCACGACTCGATTTATTTTAAATTACCGATTAAAGGAAAGAAAAATCATTCTTTTCTTGTTTGGACGACCACCCCTTGGACGATTCCCGCCAATGTGGCTTTAGCGGTTAACCCGGATTTTGTTTACGGCGCTTTTAAGAAAAATGATGAGGTTTTAATTCTTCACCGGGATCTGAAAAAAGTCTTGGATGGTGGTTGGCAATTAGTTAAAGAATATTTAGGTAAAGACCTGGAGGGCTGGGTTTACCAGGGTTCTTTTGATGATTTGCCTCAGGTCAAAGAAGCCCAAAAAGAAAAACCAAAAACTTTTCATACCGTGGTGCTTGATAAAGATTTGGTGACCGCTACTGAAGGCACCGGTATTGTTCATCTTGCTCCGGGCGCCGGCCAGGAAGATTTTCAATTAGGCAAAGAGAAAGACCTGTCCATTATTGCCGCTATTGACGAGGGGGCAAACTATTTAATTGGTTTTGGCAATTTAAGTGGAAAAAATGCTAAAAACCAGCCTGAATTAATCATCAATTATTTAAAGGAGAAAGAAAAAGGCAGGTTTTTATTCAAAATTGAACCCTATGCTCATCGATATCCGGTTTGTTGGCGCTGTAAAACCGAACTTGTTTGGCGGGTGGTGAATGAGTGGTATATTGCCATGGATGATAAGGTCAACAAAAGAGCTAAGAACTATCGCCGACGAATGATGAAGGTGGCTAAAGAAATTCATTGGTTTCCTCAATGGGGGCTGGAACGGGAACTTGATTGGCTGAAAAACATGCAGGATTGGATGATTTCCAAAAAACGGTACTGGGGCTTGGCTTTGCCTATTTGGGAATGTGAGTGCGGTCATTTTGAAGTCATTGGCTCTAAAGAAGAATTAGAAAAGAAAGCGGTTAAAGGTTGGCAGAAATTTAAAGGTCACACCCCCCACCGCCCTTGGATAGATGAAGTTAAAATTAGATGTTCTCAGTGTGGCAAGGTAGCCAGTCGAATTCCTGATGTGGGTAATCCCTGGTTAGATGCCGGGATTGTTTCTTTTTCTACTCTTAAATACAGGACTGATAAAGATTATTGGCAAAAATGGTTTCCGGCTGATTTTATTACCGAATCATTTCCGGGTCAGTTTAAAAACTGGTTTTATTCTGTCATTGCCATGGCGACGGTTCTGGAAAACAAAGCACCCTACAAAACCGTTCTCGGTTATGCCACTTTATTAGCTGAAAACGGCCAGCCGATGCATAAATCCACTGGCAATATGATTGGCTTTGATGAAGCCGCAGAGAAAATTGGCGTTGACGTCATGCGCTGGATGTATCTTAGTCAAAACCCCGCTTACAACCTTAATTTTGGCTATCATTTAGCCGATGAAACCAGGAGACGTTTTCATCTCATCCTCTGGAATGTTTTTAATTTCTTGATTACTTATGCCAATATTGATGGCTGGCAGCCGAAAAAAGAACTCCCTTCAAAACCCGCCAAGCTTGACCTCTGGATTTTAACCAGACTTGACGAACTAATTATTAAGGTGACCGAAAGTTTGGAGGAATATCAGGTCGCTCCTGCCTCTCAGGCAATTGAGGGTTTTGTCCAAGATTTATCCACCTGGTATCTGCGCCGTTCCCGGGGGAGAGTTGGCCCCACCGCCACCAATAAAAAGGATAAAGACTTAACTTATTCAGTTCTTAACACGGTTTTAGTCACTTTAACTAAAGTTTTGGCGCCTTTTACCCCTTATCTTGCTGAGGAAATCTACCAAACCTTGACTAATGGCAAAAAATTAGAAATTAATAATTCAGTTCATTTAACTGAATGGCCTGAAGTGAATAATAAGAAAGTATTAGACCAAAAGCTCCTTCAAGAAATGGTTTTAGTAAGAAAAGTCTGTGAGCTTGGTCATGCCGTTAGAAAAGAAGCTAAGATTGGGGTGCGCCAGCCGTTAAATGAATTAAGAGTTAAGAATAATGAATTAAGAATTGGTAATCAGTTAGTTCAATTGATTAAAGACGAGTTGAACGTAAAAAAAGTGGTTTTCAAAAAAGGAAAAGGTGACTTGAAAGTTGAGTTAGACACCAAAATCACTTCTCCACTAAAAAAAGAAGGAGAAGACAGAGAACTGATTCGGCAAATTCAGCAATTACGAAAAGAAAATAATTGCCGATTAGATGAAGAGATTGAAGTGGTGACGCCAAAACTTCCCCATAATCAGCCGTTGGTAAGCCTGGCAACGATAGCCAGGAGTTTTAAAAAAGGAAAAAGACTGGCGATTGAATGAACAGACGATTACTTAACTTGGACTGGACCCTCACTCTGACCATCTTAGCTTTATTAATCATCGGACTGGTGGCGGTTAGCAGTCTCGCCAGAGAACTTTTTTTTCAACAATTATTCCATGTTTTAATTGGTTTAGTTTCCTTTTTCCTTATCAGTAAAATCGATTATCATCTTTACCAACGGTTTAAGTGGTGGCTTTTTATTGGTGCGCTTCTTTTTCTTTCTTCAACTTTTGTTTTTGGTGCTGTCACCCGAGGTTCAATTCGCTGGATTAGGATTTTGGGTTTAACTCTTCAGCCTTCGGAATTAATTAAACCCTTAATCGTTATTTTCTTTGCCTCCTTGTTTCTGGAATTTAAACAGCTTTCATTAACTAATCTGGCTAAGGCGGTAGCCTTAATTATTATTCCTGTTCTTCTGGTTTTTCTTCAGCCTGATTTAGGTTCTAGTTTGGTTGTTCTTTTGTCTTGGGTGGGAATAGTTTTTGCGGCCGGCTTGTCAATGAAAATAGCTTCCGTGTTTTTAATTGTTTTAATTGCCGGACTGCCTTTTGGCTGGAGACTGTTGCAACCATATCAACAACAGCGCATCTTTAGTTTTCTAAACCCCATGGCGGACCCCTTGGGTGCTGGTTATAACTTAATTCAATCAGTGGTGGCGGTTGGCGCTGGCCAACTTTTTGGTAGGGGATTGGGCAGGGGAACCCAGGCGCAATTAATGTTTTTACCGGAAAGACACAGCGACTTTATCTTTGCTTCCATTGCCGAAGAGTTTGGTTTTTTGGGCGGAATCGTCCTGATTGTTTTAATTGGCTTTTTGTTTTGGCAGATTTTAGAAATTGTTCAGTCTTCACGCGATAAGCTGGGATTTTTAATCTCCATCGGTATTTTTTCTTTATTAAGCGGACAAGCATTAATTAATATAGGGATGAACTTGGGTTTACTGCCAATTACCGGAGTCACTTTACCCTTGATTTCTTATGGCGGCAGTTCCCTAGTGGTTACTTTAATTAGTTTAGGAATTATTAATAATATTGGCCAACAAAGGAAAAGACAGCAGGCTATTGAAATCAGGTAGGCAAAAAGGTAAAATAAAAAACCATGAAATATGCTGTTATCGAAATCAAGGGCAATCAACACAAAGTCGCCGAGGGTGAAGAAATTGAAGTAGATAAAATTGAAGGAGATAAAGGCAAGAAGTTAAGCTTTGAAAGAGTATTATTGGTGGTTAATGAGAAAAAAAGGCAAATCGGCACTCCTCTAGTCAAGGGAGTCAAAGTCACCGCCGAGATTCTAGACCAGTTTAAAGGCAAAAAAATAAGAGTGGCCACTTTTAAAGCCAAGTCTAGATACAGAAGAGTCATTGGCCATCGGTCCCAATTAACCAAGATAAAGATTGGGAAAATAACTGCTTCAAGATAAAACAATACTCCAATTCAGATTAGCATGGTTGAAAATGGGCTAGAGTTACTCAGAACTAAACCAGAAGACCATGAACTTCATCGTTCAAGAGTTATGTTTTGTCTCAGAGACAACGGGGTAGAGGTTGCTCCAAAAGGAACCACCAATTCTCACTTAGAATGGTTTGAAGAAGAAGGCTGGGTGAGCGAAGAAAACAGAGACGAATTTCTCAATCAAAACATCAGAGGTTTTTATTTTCCACCCGAGGATACTCTCTATTGTTATCAGGGGAACTTTACCTTTGATGAAGAATTGATTGATAAAGTGAGAAAAAGACTTGAAGAATTAAAAGAAGCTTTGAGTTTAAACGAAGAAACTAGGATTTGCTTCGGCCCGAAAGATAGAATTATCAGTGGCAGAGAATTTCCTCAATTTTTTGCCGGGACACTTTCTGAATTTCAAAACGTGAACTAATCATTTAAATCTTAGTAGTTAAGACACCAACATCATCCTATAAGATTGACTTTTTCACCCTTTTCTGTTATCATTTAAACCTTGCACCTTAAATTAAGGCGCCATCTGTCGCTGACGGCGGGAAGCCATAAATAACAGAAAATCAAATCTACGGGAGGTAGAGATGAATCGGTTCAGGTATGAGGCGTTTTTGAAGGATTTCCCTTTTTTGAGGGAAATCCTGGGACTACCAGAAATAAACAAGCTGGATTACGCGTCTGTCACCTCGATGAAGGTAAAAAGGATTGATGAACATCTTCTGAACAGAAGGCTCAATGAGTGTGAATCTAGCGCCCTTAGCTTTTGGCAAAGACTTTGGGTAATAATGCCCGATGGCTCTGTCAAGAAAGTGCCAGTAAGGGCAAACATCGCCAACTCTGTTCAGGGTGAATCCATCATTGAGGCAATGGTGGGTTTTGAAGAGGTGACTCATCTCATCTTTTTGGAACTCGAAGACTATGTTTGGGACCCAGAGACAGTCCAGTACGCTTTCCAGGTAGTTGTCTACAGGGCCAGTCGAGAAACGAGTATCGCCGGAGAGATTGAGAAGGCCAGACGAATTGCTCTGGCCCAGATCCGACAGGAAGCTGATTTCTGAGATTTTCTTTTGTCCTCGCCCGTGATGGGCTAACCTTTGAGAGAAAGGGGGATATGGTGAGAAAAGTAGAACTGACGGAAAGAATGGCGGTGGGATTGGCAGGAGCGTTGAAGCTCCTCAAAGAAGGAGGCTGGCCACCTGAAAAAGTGGTGCCCTTCCTTAGAGAGATTCACATTCAAGACGATGATTTATATGTGAAGATGTTAGAAAGGGTGATTGCCGGCATTCACTTCTGGTTTTATCACCACCCGGGAGAAACCTACATCGTCAACGTGGATATGGAACTCGTCAAACCATCTTCCGAGCTGGGAAGAAATGAATGGAGAACCCTTACGGCCCAGGGACACAAGCAAGGAGAAGATTTGCTCTTTCACTGTTTTTTCAATGATGAAGGCCAAGCCGCCGACGTCAAGGGAGAATTTCCTTATCCTTACCCTTAGGGGTTGATTGAGGAGGCCACAGAGCCAAGTTTCAATAGAGCTTGGCTCCTTTTTTTTGTGTAAATCTTGACAACTGTGAAAAAATTTGTTACTTTGTTTTTATATGGCTCATACAAAAGCCGGCGGCAGTAAAGCCAGTCAACAAAGCCCTCGGGCTGGTAAAAGATTGGGAGTAAAGATTTTTGGTGGTCAACCAGCTAAGACTGGTAGTATCATCGTTCGCCAGCGGGGGACGAGATTTCATCCAGGAGAAGGAGTCGGTATTGGGCGCGACCACACTCTTTTTGCTCTTAGAGACGGTCTGGTGGAATTTATTAAAAGAAAAGGCAGGAAATTAGTGGCTATCTCCTAATCTCAATGGCAAGACAAATTATTGATATTAATATCAATGAACTTCAATCAAATCCTCTCCAGCCTCGGGGAGTAATTATGCCAGAATCTTTGGTTGACTTAACTGAGTCAATCAAAGAACACGGCGTTCTCGAACCTTTGGTGGTTGCTAAAACACCAGCCGGTTATCAAATTATTGCTGGTGAGCGGCGTTGGCGAGCGGCTAAGATGGCCGGTTTAACTTCTGTTCCTTCCATTATTAAAGAAACTTCTCCACGAGGGATGCTGGAGATGGCTTTGGTAGAGAATGTCCAGCGAGAGGATTTAAACCCCCTTGACCGAGCCAAAGCTTTTATCAGATTAATGGAAGAATTTGGTTTGACCAACAAAGAGATTTCCCAACGAATCAGTAAAAGTTCCGCTTACATTTCCAATTCCATTAAACTTCTTTCCTTGCCTGACGCTTTGAAAGATGGTTTGTTATCCGGTTTAATTACTGAAGGTCATGCTCGGGCCCTGGCTTCAATTGATGACACCAAGCTGATGATTGAAGCTTACAAAATTATTCTCCGGGAATCCGGTTCAGTAAGAAGAGCTGAAGAAGTCGCCCGACGAATGAAGAAAAGAGGCAAACAAGCACCTAAAGACCTGATAGATAAAAAAGCCCCTCTTATTATTACTGAAGAATCTGACGAGATTCGTGATGAAATTCATCAATTCTTGGGTGGAGAGGATGATGTGGTTGTCAGGGTCACCCGTTCTCGAGCCCAAACCAAGATTTTTATTACTCTTAAAGGAAACTTAGAGAAAACTGAAGATAGATTGCAAAAGATTTACCGAGGCATTACCGAAAAGAAAAGTTAATACTCTATTCCTCTAATTACTCCTATCCTATCAGCCGGCCAATAACGAAACCAAACCTTGCCAACAATATTTTCTTCTGGGACTGTGCCCCAGTCTCTAGAATCAGAACTGTAGGGTCGATTGTCACCAGCAACAAAGAACTCACCTTCTTGTAAAGAGATATTTTGACCTGACTGCCAAAAGCGACCAGCATTCGTACAAAGGTTATCAGAAAGATAAATTTCATCTAATGGTTGGTCGTTAACAAAAATATGACAGTCTTCTACTTTGATAGTATCGCCCGGAAGACCAATGATTCTTTTAATGTAATCATATTCCTCATGTTTGGGGGCCTTAAAAACAATCACGTCACCCCTTTTTGGCTCGCTTAAACGATAGGTAATCTTGTCGGTTAAAAGATACTCTTGATCATGAAAAGTGGAGTACATGGAATTGCCTTTGACTTGATGAGGCTGGAAAAGGAAAAGATACATTAAAACAAACATCGCCAAAGCAATGACAAAGGTTTCAATGATATCAAGGAAAAAACCACCGATTTTTTTGAAAAGGACCATCTTTTTAATATTAGCGCCAAAAGAATTGTCTGTAAAGAAGGAATTTGGTAGAATTAAGGAATAAGAGGGTTCATAGCTCAGTTGGTTAGAGCGCTGCATTCACATTGCAGAGGTCCCAGGTTCGAATCCTGGTGAGCCCACTTTTTAATGGAGAGAATTGAGAAAAGAAAAGAAGAGTAGGACTTTTTGTAGGAAATCCTACTCTTCATGATTTTAAGGAGAGGGAGGGATTAAGCTGGGTTCAGGCGCATCGGCTATCGAGTTGGAGATTTCTCTCCTTTGCCACCAAGCGTTAGGTTCACAACCCAGACTTTACCAAGCTCCAGCTCTCTCACTCCCTCTCACCTACAAGGTGACCCAACGGTCTTAAGCTACCAATCTTTGTCTAACCTTTCTTTCCTCCACTCTACCTTTCGTTGATGGGAACTACTCCCTTCCGGGATCCGGCGTGTTCCCACCAACTGTGCAGGAGGCAGCCATGTCTGGGAGGCTTGCTCTTCCAGATAGGACCGATGATTTCTTTTTAAGGTAGGATTATTATATATAATAAGAAAATAATTTGTCAAGAAAAAAAAGAAAGACCACATAGTGTTAACACACACGCCCAAGGCGTCGGCAACGGCAAGCCGTATGTAGTCTAAAGAACCGTTTGCTTCCTTTATACCTCTCGTGCCATTACTCGGAGTTATCCCAAAGGATCAATTTGGTTCCGGGAAATGTCTTTTCTAACCAGTAAATCAAACCAACCATGCAAGCTCCCAGAACCAAGAGATAGACAGTGAGACTCTTCCAGTCAACTATCACACCGAAAAGCGCAAGAAAGATGCCAAAAGGGATGCCTATTCCCACCATGACAAAACTTATACCTATAGCCCAAATACGACGATACAAAAAAGCTATTCCGATGATCATCACGGCCATTTCTGCCAGGACAATAACCACAATACCTACTTCTTCCATTTTCCTTCCTCCTTTTTTGTTATCAAGGGGCTAGAGTTTTGGATTTCCTAACTCAGTTTTAAAAGAATACTACAAAACTTTGCCAAAGTCAACCTATAGTGAAGAATCTATTTCATAAGCCTGGAGAAGATAGTCTCGGGAAATTCTTATATCTTCTAGAAGTTCTTGTTGGAATTCAGGGGGATAAAACACTGACCAAAATTTGAGATTTTTTTCAAAGAAGATAAAACTGAAAATTGTTTTCTCAATTTGGTTTTGGGCAAGTTTTTCTTTTCCTTTTTTCAAGAAACGAATCGCTTTGTTTACTTGATTGATTTTCCATTTAATGACCGAGATT
>Ga0307437_1001901_pt1 | contig 13387 bp, 16 predicted proteins | sample SalMarWE160390MG_FD_202146 | JGI IMG/M metagenome (GOLD analysis project Ga0307437, IMG submission 202146) | Salt marsh sediment microbial communities from the Plum Island Ecosystem LTER, Massachusetts, United States - WE1603-90 | ecosystem: Environmental > Aquatic > Marine > Intertidal zone >...
CTCTTTCCCATCTTGTTATCATACTGTTTTTCTTACCCATGCGAAACTACCTTTTCCTCTTATTTTATGCTATCTTATGAGTCATTGTTGGCTCATTTTTACCCACTCACTTCCACGATGAGCCTTTTATATTTTTGCAGGACTTCCGGGGATATTATGTAAAATCGGTTTTTTGTTCTGTGTGGGGTGTTGTTATGCCTGGATATCCAGGGAGGTTCGGGTCTGACGGAGTAGGGGGGCCCTAACGCCCCCGCTGTTTGACTCTTCCCAGCCGCGGAATCCACATGGGTACGTCCCGCATGTGCTGCTCATACTCCTTGCCGAACCGGGCAAGGAGCAGGCCTTCTTCGTAACGCGATATGTAATGCAGGAAACCGATGGCACAGACCCACACACAAGCGGCTGCCAGCGACATGCTGCACATCAACAGGCCCAGGTAGAGCAGGATCTCACCGAGGTAGATCGGATGGCGTACGCGATTGAACACGCCTTTTCTGATCACCGCGGTATTTTCCTGTTCCCCGCCGAATACAATGGCAAGCCCGGTTTTTGCAAGGAGGCCCGATAAAAACAACACAACGCCCCCGGACACTACTCTGATAATAAAAGGGATATGCTGGTTGAGGAACGTCGTGTACTTGAGGAAGAACGTATCAGCCACCCACACCAGCCCGAACAGGCAGGCAAAGAACGCCTGCCCGGCATCCCCCAGTTTGTGTTCTCCGCTCAGTTCATCCCAGTGCCTTCTCCGGTGTGTCATAGCTTCTCCTTTTCCGGTCTCGTGTTATATGTTGCAGCTCTCGTTGCGATCTACCCTTCAACAATTATCAGTAGTTTCTTGATCTTCGGCCTGCACTAGGAGGGTGAGGCCCTCGATTTCCATGACACGGACGCGTTCGCCTTTTGCAATCGATGAGCCACCTTCCATTACCTCGGCCCGCCACAGTTCACCGCGCACCTGGACGTAGCCCGAGGGGGCCAGCCTGTCCGTGGCAACACCCCGCATGCCGACTATAGACGTGGCGTCCCCGGGGCGGCTTTGATCGTAGGCGCGCCAGACAACGGGGAACATTGCTATGTCCTTGACAATCCAAAATGCGATGATGCACCAGATAAGCCAGAGAGGGATATCCACCCACCGGCGAATCACTAATAGGACTATGGTCAGCAGCACAATGACCGGTAGCTGCAGCAGTGTATATTGCAGTAAGGCCTGAGTTGACCAGCCTCTTTTCATTGCACCTGAATATCCAATGTCCGGCTGATGAGTGCCGATAGTTTGAGAAATGAGGTCCGGGCATCGGTGACAGCAGTATCCTCGTTGGACATCATTCCGAGCAACCTCGACAGGTCAGCGAGCTGGACCTTAATTTTTTGTTTGAGATCTTCCATATTCTTTGCTTTCCCCCCTGCCATTATGCGCCTCCGTAATGGTAAATTATAAGCAGGTATATTGCTTCTCTTATTGTAAACAATATCTGGGCATTCTAAAAGAAGTTAAATCAATGCTGCAGCATTGGGTCCTTACTTAAGGATCAGGTTGCCCGTTGTCCTCAGTTGCTCTGTATTGAAATACTTCAAATCCGTGCCCTTGAACGTCCACTCAGGCGTTCGAAGGCTTCTCCCAAATTCTAAGTCATACCACGGTGACAACCTAGCGTTATCCGGATTCTTCAATACGTGGATGTCCTGGGCCGGCATATAGCTCTGGGCCAGGAGAAAGGCCTTCTTGCCGTTTTTCTTGTGTTCGGCCATGTCCACGACGATAACGGCATGGCCGGGGAATCCCGGTTCTATAAATACGTCACCTATCCTCATTTCGTGCATAGTGCCGCTCGGTTTCAGCTCTTTGCTCAACGAATAGGTACCCGCATAGATATAGACCGTAGTGAGATATTGTCTGAAATTCCTATAGGACGTGTCTTCACCTGCGCTCTTGACCCATTGGACCTTGTCGCCGTTCACCACCGGCCGGTACCCGGATGCCCATTGCGTAAAGGAGGCCTCGTCACCGCTGGTAAATGTGAAATGGATCGATGTGTACTGGCCTCTGGAATAGAGGTACTCCGCCCGCAGCCTGATGACGGCGTCGGCGCATTGCTGGAGATCTCGGGTGCCGGTATCAATATCTATCACGGCAAAGTGCGCCTTTTGATTCCCTTTTTTCCGGCCGTTGTAGAGATAGACAGGGGTATCTTGTTTCTTGAGGGGGAGATGCCTGAGCCAGTGTGCGAACGACCCTGCTTCCGCTGCTATTCTTTCGTATCCCTCTGGGGGAGGAATTTCACTCGCGATGGTGGCCGTGGGTCCACGTTCCCCCAACCAAGGATAGTTTTTCGGCTGTGCCGGTGAATTTGTAGTAAAGAGACCGAGAGTGCAGAATGCAAGGGCTACGATCTTGGAAGTCATGTTTATGTTTTGAACGTACAGAGCATAAAAAGTTAGGATAGGTATGGGATTAGCTCAATTTCTTTTTCAGTATCTGGTTCACCAACTGTGGGTTGGCCTTGCTCTGGGTGGCCTTCATGACCTGGCCGACGAAGAATCCGAAGAGCTTGTCCTTTCCCTTCTTATATGCCTCCACCTCGTTCGGATGGTTTTGCAAAACCTCCGCCACCGCCTGTGATAACTGCCATACGCAGCTCAGCAACCTCAACGACCATTATAAGATGGGCGTTGATGTCCAGTACCTCTCTTCCCTGGTGGCGGATGCACTGGTGCAGTGAATTCGTCTTTGCTCATGAACAAGATGCATAAGGGAGTATTCCCCCTAATCCTATGAGGGTCTGTTACTAATCACGACCAGGCGTCTATGCCCCACCCGCCCCCGCGCAACGTCATAGATCCGGAGGGTCGGGTCTTGCTTGAGCGGGTTGTATGCCTTTTCCTGCAAGATACAGAATACCCTTCCCGATGAGCGCAGTGCAGCCTTGAGCACCTCCACATCCTCAAAACGTATCATCCGATTATAGCCGGTATAGTAGTTATAATCAGCCCCCTCCATCCCAAAGACCCCCAGTTGATCGTCAGGTCCCATCATGTTGACCACTGCCTGGGACAGGGGACGGGCAGATTTATATCGGTTTATCTCCGGAAAGACGCGGAAGACCCCATAGAGACTAAAGATGAACATCATGGCGACGATAATAAAGAAGGTAAAGGCCTTTCGCTTCGAGCGATAGCTGAAAAAGGCAAGAAGACTTCCCCCTCCGAATATCGCAGCGGTGCTCAAACCGATCTCGAGGGCATTGGAGAGGTAGCGATGACCGAATGTGGGGGCCATAAAGGGAGCACTTAGCCCCGTAACAAAGAGTACGCAAAGGAGGAGCAAGAGGGGCCAGGAGAGGAGCCTCGGGTCGCCCTCTTTTTTGCTCCCCACGTCGGCCCAGAACTTGCCGACCACGAGGGCAGCGGCGGGGTAGATGGGCAGGATATAGAGCTCCCTCTTTGCCTGGGCAAGGGAGAAAAAGACAAAGACCGATGCGAACCACAAGAGGAGAAAAAATATCTCTTTTTTCTCCTTTGCCTTCAGGCCGTAGATAATGGCGGAGGGCACAAAGAGGGTCCAGGGGAGAAAATCAGCGGGGAAGTTCCAGAAATAGTAGAAAAAGGGCTCTCGGTGGCCAAAGGTCACAAAAAAAGTCGAGGCGGTCTTTTGAAAGAAGAGGCCCAAGAGGTAATCCCCCCCTCCCCTGAGGTAGGCAAGGTAGATCCATCCACCGATCATGGCCATCAATACCGCTATCCCCGGCAGATGGGCCGGATCGACAAAAAATTTAAGCCGCCTTTTCCAGAGAAAGTAGCCGCCGATGGCGAAAAACGGCACGATCAGCGCCGGGTACAGCTTCGTGAAGAACCCCAGGGCCATCGCACCATAGGCAATGAGATAGTACAGGGGGCGCCATCGCTGTTGCTGATATCCAAGGTAAAAGAAAAGGATGGCAAGGGTCGTGAAGAAGGTGAGGGTGATGTCGAGATCCACCCGCCTCGCGAGCCAAAAGAATTCCCCGCTGGTCGCAAGCACAAGGGCGGCAAAGAACCCCGCCCTTTCGTCAAAGAGCCTCTTGCCGAAGAAAAAGACCAGGATGAGGGTACAGAGCCCGAAGAAGGCCGAAGGAAGGCGGGCAGCTACCTCATTCATTGCTCCAAGCCCCTTTGCCGCACCGGCGATCAACCAGAACAAGAGGGGGGGTTTATCATAGTATACAGCGCTGTTGAGGTGTGGGATAATCCATCCCTCTCCATGCAGCATTTCTTTGGCTACCTGGGCATAACGGGGCTCGTCGGGGTTCCATAGGTCCCAGCCCCCGAGGTAAGAAAAGAAAAGGACACCCCCAAATATAGCCAGGCAGATAATATACAGCGTTGTCTTCTTCATCGGCAACCCTCCCTGCATACATTGAAGAAATCACTAACCACCTTTTCGCCGGCCATGAGTCGCACATTTCCACGCTCATAACAAGGGGAACGATCATGATTATTCCCCCATCCCAAAGTGCGGTCATTCTGATCGAGGTTATAAGGCTGGATCCCACTGCTCAAAAAAATGGTCCATGGCAGATGTCTTCCCTATAGGAAAGTGCCCGTATAAAATTGATAGTTGTTTTCGGGCCTCTGATTTCGGTTCGTTATCAACGATGACCTTCCACATGGCGGCAACAAGCCCCGATCTGTCAGAGCCCCCTTTGCAGTGTATCAGAACAGGCCGAGGGGCCGTTTTGAAGATCTCTACGAGTTTCCGGGCATCCTCTTCAGTCGGTTCATGGGTTGCCGACAAATGGATATCGTAGTGTCTTATGTTGTGCTCCGTGCTGATTTGTAGTTCTTCCCTGTACCAGGGTTTATGCGCGTCCTCACCAAGAAGATTCACGATGCTCTTGATGTTATACTTTTTGATGTAATGCTCCAGTTTGTCTCCGTCGAGTTTGGCAGACCTATAGGCCTCTCCCTGTGTAATCTGATGGAAGTTCCCCTGCACCTGCATGTACACGCCAAAGTAGCTGGCAGGTAACAGAAGCACTACAGCTAGTGCTGCGATTAAAATCCGCAGTCTGGGGGAAAAAGATATCTTCATGTTTCGTTACCTTCTTATACGGTTGAACTTTATTGGCAGATGGTAATGAGGCAACTAAGAACTGCGCTTACTCCTCACAATAGATAGCCCAAGGGTGAGCAGCAAGAGACCCGCTCCAGTCAACAAGCCCCATTGGAGCGCATAGTCTTCCATGAGATCGAAGAAATACGCCACGGTATTCGCCGCATCGATACGCCTGAGCACGACATCTGCCTTCCCATCGTGGACGTGCACCGTTACATAGTGATGGAAGAAATGCTGAGGGTCCTTCCCTTGCAGCCTTGCCCCCGCCCCACCCGTGAGCGTGTAGGGAACACCCGCCCATATGCCTGAGAAATATCCATGGAGGTGGGAGACAAAGAGATGAGTGACTTTATAACGCCTAAAAAGGGCCAACAGGTCCTTTTGGTCCTTCTCCGGCAGACATTTATGAAATGTCCCTCCCCTCGGGTCGAAGACCGGCACATGCATGAATACGAAGCGGGTCTTTGATGCCTGGCCCCTCTGCAGCTCCTTCTCGAGCCATTGGCGTTCTGCCGTATCAAAGCCGGATTCCGTCGTTGCATCTAGGACAATGAAATAGCCCTGGCCGACTTGAAAGGAGTAATAGGTAGGGCCGAAGATCTCTTGATAATTATGCGTGTGAGGTGAGCCCTTGTTGAGGTCGTGATTGCCGATGGCTGCGAGAAAGGGAATCGTGAGGTTCTCCTGCACCTGAGAGAGGAAACGCCGAAAGAGGCCGACTCTTCCTTTCCGAACGAGGTCACCGCAGTCAATGGCGAAGGCTATATCCTTGTCACGGTCTATATCTCGCAGCAAGGGCTCAAAGACAGAACGATTTCCCTTGTTGTCGCCCATGACGGCGAAGGAGAAGTCGTTGGGATCGGCCACGGTAATCCGAGAGAGCTCGTTTTGGTTCCAGTTGCGGATGGGCACGGGGGCATAGGCATTCCACAACGTGATCCCTATGAATAAGAGGATGCACAGAGAGGCCAGGATTATCTTTAAAGGGTGTCCTTGCAGGATCTTTTTTATCATTATAAATTTCCTTCCTTAGAGAAGATTATACCTATAAAGTATATACCACAAGGGAGTTAACCGGAATATGACGTACAGATTACCTTTTTGTAATCTTTATGTGGATCTTTCCCGCGGCAGGACCACGGTGAATAGGCTTCCGGCGCCAGGGGAGCTGTTGACCTGGATATCTCCCCCATGTGCTCGGACAATGGCCAGGACCAGACTGAGACCCAAGCCGGCGCCCGGCTCAGAGCGGCTCTTGTCGGCACGGTAGAAGCGATCGAAGATGCGGGGGATGTCATCCGGCGCGATGCCTATGCCGGTGTCACGGATGGAGATGATTAACTCTTTTTTCACTTCTTCAACGGAAACGGTAACCGTGCCACCTGAGGGGGTGTATTTGATGGCGTTGTCCAAAAGGTTTGTAACTACGCGTTGAAGCTTACTTTTATCACCGGGGAGGAGGGATTGAGCGGGGATCTGTGTCTTAGTTAAAAGCCCCTTGTCCTCGACCAGGGGCTGGAAGAGATCGCATGCCTCCTCGATGAGCGTGGAGATGTCTACGTTACTGATGTTCAAGGTCGCCACCCCTGCCTCAAACTCCGAGATCTCCAGCATGGTGTTGATCATTTCCACCAGCGAATCGCACTCCTCAACCGCACTCGCAGCCATGCTCCGGTACTCAGCGAGCGATCTGCCCGTGGTAAGGGTTACCTCGGCAAGCCCCCTGATCCTCGTGACGGGGCTCTTAAGGTCATGGGCGATGTTGTCGGTGACCTCCTGCATCTCCTTGATCAGGGATTGGATCCGCTCCAGCATACGATTGAAGGTCTGCGATAGTCGATCGATTTCGTCTCCCCGTCCGGTCAAGGGGACCCGCTTTTCCATCGCCCCGTCGGAGATGGCCATGGCTGTCCGGGTCACCTCCCGCACGCCGGTGAGGGCCCGTCGTGCCATAAACCAGCCTCCTAAGGCTACAAGGGTGAGGACAACGGCTATGGCGGTTCTGAAGGCCTGTCTGAAGTCCTCGAGGATCTCCTCGTCATCCTTCAGCGACCGGCCGATCTGGAGTACCATTCCCGATCCTGCCATGCCATAGATCACCCGCGCACTGTGCTCTCCTCCTGGCAGCTTGAAGGTCTCAAACACCGGCCCCCCCTGGGCCAAGCGCTGCAGGGAGGTCTTGCTTATGCCGATTCCGCGCCATGGACTCAGGTCGGAAGATACGATCTCCTTCCCATCGGTTGTCAAGACTCGCAGGAAGATCTTGCCGGTACCCGCAGATTGGGCCTTGCGATATATCTCCTCTTTCAGCGTGGCAACGCCCTTGGAGGCGAGTAACGAAGAGCACTCTTTCAGCTCTTCGGTGAGGGCGTTATCCGTGCGGGTATTTATGTTGGAGATCATGAGTTGATAAAAGATGAAGAAGACTGCGATGGATAAGATCGCACAGGTGGCGGCATAGATAAGTGTCAGGCGAAAGGCAAGGGAACGCCTGAAGCTATTGATCCTCTCGAAGAACATAGCCAACCCCCCTGATGGTGTGTATGAGTTTCTTGTCAGACCCCCGGTCGACCTTGTCACGCAGCCTGCATATCCGAGCCTCGACGACGTTCGTCGCCGGGTCGAACGCATAGTCCCATACGTGTTCCATAATCATTGTCTTAGATACGACTCTTCCCGCATTACGCATCAGGTACTCAAGAAGGGCAAACTCGCGGGGTTGCAAATCAAACTGTCTACCTGAGCGGAGGACTTTTCGGCTCAGAAGATCCATGGAGAGATCCCCGACCATCAGACTGGTGGGCTCCACAGTTCCGCTTGCCCTGCGGATCAACGCCTGGACGCGGGCCAGAAGCTCGGAAAAGGCAAAGGGCTTGGTAAGGTAGTCGTCGCCGCCCTTCTGGAGCCCCCTGACCCGATCATCCACCGACCGCTTGGCGCTCAAGATAAGCACAGGGGTGTTGATGTTTTGACGCCTCAGCTCTTCAATGAGCTGCAAGCCGTCCAGTTTGGGCAGCATAATATCGATAATGGCCGCATCGTATGGCGCAGTTAGGGCCTGATGAAGGCCATCCTCGCCGTCGATCGCGAGATCCACGGCAAAGCCGGCCTCCTTAAGACCTTTCATGACGAACGAGGCGATTTTTCTGTCGTCTTCGACCACTAATATCCGCATTGAACACCCCTTGTGTCACCCCCCATGTTTCTTCAAGCCAAGTAATCGACGGTCTTTCTGCTTGCAAGACACTCTCAAAAAAGTACCCCCTAAGGCTTTGCAAGAATGGTATGCATGACGGCCTGAACGTGAAGGTATTACTGGAGGCGTTTCTTCAGGATCTCATTCACCAACTGGGGGTTGGCCTTGCCCTGGGTGGCCTTCATGACCTGGCCAACGAAGAATCCGAAGAGCTTGTCCTTTCCCTTCTTATATGCCTCCACCTCGTTCGGATGGTTCTGCAGGACCTCTTCCACCGTCTTGTTCAAGGCATCCTCGTCGGTGATCTGGACGAGACCCCCCTCCTCGACGACCTCCTGAGCCCCCTTGCCGTTCTTGTACATCTCTTCGAAGACGGTCTTGGCTATCTTGCCGCTGATGGTCCCGTCTTTGATGAGGCCCAACATCTCTGCCAGCTGTCCCGGGGTCAGGGGGCAGGCCTCCACCTCGCGGTCGTCCTCTTTTAAAAGGCGCAAGAGATCCCCCATGATCCAGTTGCCCACCTGTTTAGGATCGGGGAAGAGCCGCACGCACTCCTCGTAGTAGTCGGCCAGGGTCTTGGAGGAGGTGATGACCCCGGCATCGTACGCGGGGATCTGGTATTCCCGGACGAAACGATCCTTGCGCTGGAGGGGGAGCTCCGGGAGTTCTTTGTTGATCTCCTCGACCCACTCCGGCGAGACAGTCAGGGGGACGAGGTCTGGATCGGGGAAGTAACGGTAGTCGTGCGCTTCCTCTTTGCCGCGCATGGCCTCGGTGACCCCCTTTTGCGGGTCCCATAACCTGGTCTCCTGCACCACCGTGCCCCCTTCCTCTAGGAGCTTTTGCTGTCGCTCGATCTCATAGGCCAGGGCCCGCTCCACGTGACGGAAGGAGTTCATGTTCTTGACCTCGGTCCTGGTCCCGAAGGTCTGGGAGCCCGCTGGCCTGATGGAGACGTTGGCGTCGCAACGCAGGCTTCCCTCCTCCATGTTGCCGTCGCAGATCTCCAGGTACTGGAGGATTGCGCGCACCACCCGCAGGTAGTCGGCGGCCTCCTGGGGGGTACGGAGGTCGGGTTCGCTCACGATCTCCAGCAAGGCCACGCCGGTGCGGTTGAAGTCGACGTAGCTGAAGGGCTTGGCCTCGTCGTGAAAGAGCTTTCCTGCATCGTCCTCCATGTGGATGCGGGTGATCCCCACGCGCTTTTTCCCGTTATCGGCGGCCGGGATCTCAACAGAGCCGTTGACTGCCAGCGGCAGCTCATACTGGGAGATTTGGTACCCCTTGGGCAGATCGGGGTAAAAGTAGTTCTTGCGGGCAAAGAGGCTGAAGGGGGAGATCTCGCAGTTGGTGGCCAGCGCCATCTTGATGGCGAACTCCACGGCCTTCCTATTCAGGACGGGGAGCGACCCGGGCATGCCCGTGCAGACCGGACACGTATGGGTGTTGGGCTCCGCACCGAAGGTGGTGGAACAGCTGCAGAAGATCTTGCTCCCGGTCAGGAGCTGGGCGTGGACCTCCAGCCCTATGACCGCCTCGTATGCCACGGCGACCTCCTTTGTGCCTCGTGCCTTGAAACGATAGTATACAGCGTCTCTCGCCAAGTCAAGCGCTGTAAAACGGCGTAGGCCTGCATGAGGGTATCTACTCGTGGGGGATGAGGCTGGCGCACAGGTCGTGATGCTACAACATTAAAGTCGAGAACAAAGCGGTTACAGATAAGAGCCAAAACGGATTTGAGGTTGGCAAAGAGAATGAAGAGATTTTTAGGGCCCTTTCTTACATAGCTCTATTGCAATCCTGCCCCTAAGACATTCCCCAATGCTATTCTTCCCGATTTCTTAAGTCATTTAAATTGCTGGTGAAATTTCGCTTACTATGAATCAGTGCGAGAACTTGTACACCGTTTGGAAGCACTTCATAGATGAGACGGTAAGAATACACAAAGAGCTCTCTGATATTGGGATCATCAATTTCTGGGACAACTCTTCCGATTTTAGGGAAATGTTTTAGATACTCTGATTTAGCAACAATATCTTCCGATACCTTCTGAGCGTAATATTTGGAATCCTTTGCTATATAATCGTGAATGTTTCTTAAATCGAGCTTAGCCGGGGCCGTCCATTTTACCACGATTGCATCTCTTTCTTTAACTCCTCTATGGGTATCGTATCGCCACGTTCGGCAGCCTCTTTACCTTTTTTGACCTTGTCAATTACGTAAAGCTCGTACATTATATCATCGATGCTTGCCGATTCAGGCAATTTTGAAATCGCATTTATTGCTTCAGCCTTCAGAGTTTCCATCTCATAGCACCTCCTTTCTATTGTTAGAATATCATTAAGTTACCATTTCTACAATGATTTTCAGGGGCTCAATGTTTCATAGCGGGGAGGGCTCGGAAAAGTTTTGACGAAGTCTAGATGTGGCAATATCGCAAGCCCGATGATATCCTTGCACATCATGGTTTATTCAATGTCTTGTCGTGCTCGCCGATATTCCTCAGCAAGATGCCATCCTCAAAATATTCCCATGTCATCCTAATAATACTCATGGTGATACTTGCCTCAAATATATTTTCGTGCCCTTTTATCTTCTTGGTTCTTAATGATGGATGCCTTGGGTCGTCGGCCATAATGCCAAGCTTTTTTTTCAATGCCTTCTTCACATCGTCCGGCGGCTTTTCGACGCCCTCGAGAAATAGGTTTGAAAAGTAGATATTCAAAATTTATCCAATCCCAATTTCTTAAATAATCCTTGCTTATTTGAAGCCTTGTGTATTTTGCCTTCTTTTTTCTGCCGGTCGACCTCCTGTTCTTTTTTCTGCCATTCCGGGCTATAAAACCAAGCCTGATCTTTCGGCACTACCACAACAGGGGTAATAACAAGCTTTCCGTCCTCTTCCTCGATCTCAAGCTTGTCACCCACCTGCAGGTTCAGTTTCTTTACGAAATCTTTAGGTATGGTAACCTGTGATTTTTGCTTTAGATCTACTAGCATAAGAGCACCCCTGTTTTACTGTTAAACTTTCCAACATTCTACAGTAATCAAGGTTTTATTGCAATCAAAAGTTTCGTAGAAAAAACCATATGCAAGGGTGGCATGTTGCCTCTCAGGGTGGGTCGACGAGATCCCGCCCTAGGCAGGACTTGTGGACACTATCGCAAGCCTGTCCCCCTTGATTGAGTATCGAAATTAACGGACCTACGTTCTCCCAACCCCTTACTAAATTGCCTGTAGTTTGTCAACTTACTCAACAACGTCCTGCCCTTAGCCCTTAGGGCGCCCTAATGTCCCCAGGGGGAATATAGGATATCCCCTAGTGATCGCCCATCCTCAGATCTTAGGACTTTCGACTCCCTAAAGTGGGGATTTACTATGACCATTGATAGACTGGCGAACATACCCCCCTTTGCGCAAGAGGATTAAACCGAGAACTAAGGGAAGAAACCAGAAAACAATCCCGAAAATAAACCAAGGTGTCGCGATTGGTTTGGGCCTTGAAATAACTCCGCCAACGTAGACCAGAGGGAGGAAGACTCCAAGACAAACCAAGATCCATCCAAACACTTTGAGTGTGGTTGCTTTCTTAAGCGTTTTGCGTTTCTCGTCCTCCTCAGCTTTCTTGCGTACCTTTTCCTTCTCGGCCTTCGTTAAAGGCTCAATCTCTCGTTTGGCTTCTGCAATTTCTCCATCTCTAAATTGACGACCACAATAACGGCACTCTTTAGCATCAAGCTTAATTTCCTCTGCACAATTAGGGCATTTCTTTGTTGGAGCTTCTGATTTGCTGATGTCCTTTGTTTTCGCATAAAAGTCTTGAGCCGTCGATTTTGATATCAAAGCGCGCCAGTCAATAATGACTTTATATATTCCTCCACCAAAGGCTCCAACTAAAAGTGCCCAGCAAATGTAAAAAGCACCATAAAAGAAATAACCGTATGCTCTCATCCAACCAAAGCGATGGGATTTAACTCTACGTAAATACCCAGGATAGAGTAATTTTAGACCCCAAACCCACGACCAGTAGAGATAAGCGAAAAATATTCCTCCTATGGAATATCCAAATGCACCCATAATAAGAGATAGTATGGAGGTTAGGTAAATGTTTTTGTAACTAGTTATCATCGGCTTCTGTGCCATTTACTCGCTCCTTTACTTTGCCCGCAATGAAATGCTCACATCCGAAATGGTTCGTCTATACTCCCAATTTTAAGGTGATATCCAAACCAGTTCGGAGATACCATCTCTGGGTGCCAGTGGTCCACCTTTCTATCACCCTCTATTAGTACCCCCCCGCTTCAGATCTCTCTCTCGCCAATGGAATAAAAAAACCCCATTTCTTTTTTGAAATGGGATTTCAGTTTGTCTTCAGACCATCTATCCACCCTTTCTGCGTTTAAAGGGTTGAAGGAAATTACTCCATGGCCTCTTTTTTGTTGGAGATTACGGAATCCAAAAGTGAAAAGTCAACGTAAAAATAGCCTTAAAGCTAACTGCCGAAAGGCTTCAATAAGGCTTTAAGGGCATTTTTTAGGCTGAATCGCTTGTCTTCTGGGGACTTTTCGGGATAAAAGAGGGATTTTCAGCGTAAAAATCTGATTTTCCCTTCAAAAATCGGACAGATGTGTTATACTTATGCAATTAGGCTGAGAACCATGATGGATCTCTTGGAAAGACGCATTCTGACCGTAAGCCAACTCACCGCGGGTATCAAGGATTTGTTGGAGTCCACCTTCGACGAGGTCTGGGTGGAGGGCGAGATCTCCAATCTCCGACGCCCCCCCTCGGGCCACTTCTATTTTACCCTCAAGGATGAAAAGAGCCAGATCAGGGCAGTAGTCTTCAAGCAGCAGAGCCGCTATCTGCGCTTTGAGCTGGAGGATGGCCAGCACGTGATCTGCTGGGGGAGGGTAGGGATCTACGAGAAACGGGGTGAATACCAGATCATCCTCGACTATGCAGAGCCCAAGGGGATCGGGTCCCTCCAGCTTGCCTTCGAGCAGCTCAAGGGACGTTTGGCCGAAGAAGGGCTCTTCGATGAGGAGCGTAAGAGGCCCCTGCCCGTGCTGCCAAGACGGATCGGAATCGTT
>Ga0307437_1001903_pt1 | contig 13372 bp, 22 predicted proteins | sample SalMarWE160390MG_FD_202146 | JGI IMG/M metagenome (GOLD analysis project Ga0307437, IMG submission 202146) | Salt marsh sediment microbial communities from the Plum Island Ecosystem LTER, Massachusetts, United States - WE1603-90 | ecosystem: Environmental > Aquatic > Marine > Intertidal zone >...
TGGCTGATCCCGTTTTTGAGAAAGCCACGGCTATGTTGGAACAACAGCCCCCCCCCGCCATTGAGGATGTCGCTGCCGCTACGTATATACCGGCTCCTCAGCCCGCAAACGGGTTCGCGCCGACTGAGGCCATGCCTACCTTCATTGACACGGCCCTGGCGCAGACAAGTCCCTGGTTGAAGTACGGACTCTTGGCTCTTGGAGCCTTCATCTTCTATGACAGCTTCGTGCGCTCTCAACCGCGCAAAAGAACAGTGCGCAGAAGATCGCCACGCAGGCGGCGGATATCCAGAAGGTAGGCCTTGTTATGGTTGTCAGTCCGTCCCAGATGGTTCAGTTGCAATCTCTCGTTGACGGCTTCCCTGCCGTTCTCGAGCGGGCCGTTGAGGACTGGGCTAAATTCAAAGTCGCCGTACAGGCCGACCTGCTTTCGTTTAAGGAGAAAATGAACATTGTCGACTGGTTCGGTCATTTTCCGGAACATTGGCGGATGATACGTCCCAACTTCACCATGACCTCTGAGGGTCTTATGAAGACTCACACGCCCGAGATTGTCGCTGCGGCCGATCGCTTTGTGGCTAAGTTGTCGGGTGACAAATGGACGTATGTCTCCGGCCTGCGTGGGTTGGGTGTCCCCGTTCTTTTGCCCATTGCCGTCATTGGGGGCATCCTGATCGCCGGCGCTTATACCATAAGCCGCGTCCTGCAGGAGGTTGGTTATATTCGTGAACAGGGGAACGTCTCCCGGAAGCTTGCCCTGGTCGAAACCCACGAGGCCTCGGCGGATATCTTGACCGAAACCATCAAGGCCGAAAAGGCTTCCGTCTTTGGTGAAATTTCAGATCTGTTCAAATATGCTCTTTTGGGTGCCGGCCTATATCTGCTCTGGCCGTTCTTTACTCGCCTGGTGAAAGCGGGGTCGTCACGATGAAGCGGCGGGTCAGAAAGGCGGTAGGCCGAGCCAAGAAGTTATCGCGCCGCTTCTACGGCTATCGTCCTCGGCATTTGCGAAAATGCAATATCGATTGGCCGAAAGCGCTCGTTTCGCTCGGGGTTTGTGCCCGGGTCGACTATGTCACCGACAAGTTTGATGGCCAGGTGCGGCGCTACTATCACGAATTCGTTCCGGGTGTCCTTGTTTTGGCTGGGGCCGATCCGCAGCCAAACGGGGACAGCCTTCTCGTCATAAAAGGCAAATTCAAGATCACTGAAGAAGGTTTGGTTGGTTAAAGGAGGTATTTTTTATGACTAACGTGCCCGTTGTTGAAAACCCGCGCCGGGGGAAAAAACGTCATGGGTATTCAGCCGCTCAGAAAAGGGCTGGTTTCGGGGGGCGTGCGGCCATGAGTCGCCAGCGAACCACGCGCCGCCGGCGAACCACGCGTCGCCGATCGAATCCGGCTCTGGCGACAATCTCCAATCTGAGCCGGCGCAGAAAACCGCGTCAAAGACGTGACAGTTACACCACCTATCGGACTTACCGCCGGCATTATGCCTATCGGCGGCGCCGCAATCCCTCTCTGCTGGGATTGACGCGGATGCTCAACTTGCACACGGCCGCTTCCGTTGCCGGTGGCATCTTTGTCGCCCGTCTGACGCCGGGTCTGGTTGCCAGGGTCTGGCCGGGAGTGCCCGTCTCTGGTATCGGCGGTATGGCCGTCAAGGTTGGTGGTGTTCTGATTACCGCTACGGTTGCTAAGACCGTTTTCCGCTCTGATCGCATCGCCGTTGGGCTTGTCGCCGGCGGCATCGGTTACCTTCTCTTTGACCTGGCTGAGCAATATTTGCTGCCGCAGATAGGTTTGTCCGGTCTTGGGAATTACAACCGATACATGATGACCTCGGACCTGGAAAGAATGGGCATCAGCGGCTATCAAACTGCCCGGGAAAGCATGACCGGCTACCGGCCGGGAACTGAAACGGTCGACCAGGTCCTGGCGGTATAGAGCCGCCGGAGGTACGTGATCGAACATAACTGAAAAAACAAATTTAAAGAAAGGTACTTTGAAATGCGTTATTTGGGAGTAGAAAAACAGCTCACTCAGCCCCTATACGACACCGTTCAGTTGGCCGCTGTCGCCGGTCAGATGGCCAACTTTTTCTCCATCCCCTTAAACGGCGCCTTAACGGCTGCCGCTAACAAGACCTATGCCCACACCAATCTGATTCAAGCCGGTCGCTTGGAAAAGGGTGTCGAAATGGTGATCGAGGGCATGGCCATGGGGGTCAGAGACACCGCTTCCGGTGGTGCTCGGTATACTCTGGCCGATTATCTAGTCATCTACGACACCGGACATCTTAACCTTCTCATCGGCGGAGTGTCTTTCACGCATCTTATGTGCGCGGCCTGTCCCGCTGGCGTTCTGGAAACGCAGTATTTCTCGAACATTGCGGCGGCGGCGACTGAGTACAAGGTCAACCACGGCCTGTCCTCTGTGGCTAACGTCCACAAGTTCTTGAACCCCCTCGTCCTGGAAGAGCAAGAAAGTATTCAGGTTGAGCTGCGCATCGACGGCACGATTGCGGCCGTGACCGATGTTTCGCTGATATTCTACGGATATCAGCGCGCGCCGGTCCGATGATTTGTCGGTCGGCTGATTGAAAGTGGAGGAAGTTGTCTGCCGTTGTCTATCGCTATAACGGCAGGTGGAAAAGTACACCTTTGGAAAAAGAGGCTCTTATGCCCTATTTGCAGTATTTTTGCTATTCGTCACCCTGGATGGCTTTGGCTGCCGCCGCCGCCGCTGTGGCCAACAGCACTCTTGCAATTCTGGCCGACGCCGACTATCAGGCCAACTATATGACGGTCGCCGTCCGCCAGGCCAATGTCTTAGTGGCTAACTGGGCCGGGGACTTGCAGGTTGACGATTCGGCGGCCGGTCGTACCCTCTTTAATATGGCTACCTGTGTCCAGGCCTTTCAGGGATCAGGCTCGCTTCCCTATCCGTTCAATCCCCCTCGTCTCTTTGCCCGAAACTCGTCCCTGGTTATCACTGTCGTTAACAACGTGGCCACCGCGACCGACGTTCAGGTCGTATTTCATGGCAACAAAGTATTTGCCTCGGAAGAAGAAATGAGGATGGGTGCCGTTGCCTCCCAGTGATCGACAAGACCGAAGACCCGTTCCTGGGCGTCCGCATCATCCCCGCGTTCCGTTGATGGCGTCCCCGGTCAGCGAAATCGTCTCTGACGAGGCTCGTTTGCAGGTTCAGTCCGCCGAGGTTGAAATGCGCGCCAGGTCGCGGGCCGCCGCCGTCAGTCTTGTCCATCGCGGCTATGACGAAGTTATTGATGTCACGGCGGCCATCAACAATCCCGTTGCTGTCACTACTTTGGTGTCGTTCACTGTGCCGACCGGGTTGGTGGCAAAATTCGACCGCTTGGCTGTCGTCTACAGCGAACCCCTGGTGGCCATGAGTCAGGCTGTCGAGTGGCACTTGCTTATTGACGGCGGACAGCTCCCCCACGTCTCCCCTTATGGTTACACGAATTTTGGGTCTCTCTTTGTACCTCTCAGGATTGACCCCATCTGGGTTCAGGCCAACTCCACCATCTCTATTGTTATCACACCTGAAGCTTGGTTTGATAATCACCTGCGCATGCTGGGGCGCCTCGGTGGTCGCCTGTACAAACCGGCTCATCCGGACGCGATGCACCTTCACTTCGGGGGCGAATAACATGGCTTTTAGCTTAATGTCTGTAACTGACCTGCCCGGCGGCCAACAGGTTGAAACCCATCCCAGCCTGAGCATTACCTATGTTGTCGAGACTATCGCGGGCGGTGCCTCGGCAAACATTGTACAGCAGGGAGCCACAAGCGACGACTGGCTGATTGCCGTCCGACCCTACGTTTCCTGGCAGCTCTATGTGCCCTCCGGGGTTCCTTCAAACGGTGCCACGCTGAGGATTATGCTTAGTAGCGACCCGGCGGCAGCCCCCTTTGAAGCTTTTGGCCTCTATCCCCTCTTGTTGAGATCCGAGTCCTATATGAGCAACCTTTTCTTGCCCAGCGTTGCCGCTCGCTTTCAGCTGATAAACACGGACCCTGCCAACCTCGTTGCCATCTACGGCCACATCAGAATACAGGCGGGTTGCTGATGAATGATTCTTTGAAAAACCGAGCCACCTGGCACCACCTTTCGGGACTGTTAAACGGTGCCACGCTGACCGTTGAACTGGGCATGGAAAACAGCGGCGTCACTACTCTTAACACTCAAGACGTGCGGCGGCTGAGCTTTGGGCTTATCACTGAGTTGGCCTGTACCCTTAACATCCAGGGCTCTATGTTTGCCAACTTCGCCGCCGTTGATACCCTGGTCACGGTGCCCGTCTTGGCGGCGACCTACACCACCAACTATGATTTGCCGGCTCCCTTGAATCAAACCGGTTACCTGCTGATCACCCGACCTTTTTTGCGGATTCAGCTTGTCGAGACGGCCCTGGCTAATCATGCTTACACCCGCTTCTGGGCGATTGCCTGGTGGTAGACAAGGAGGTTAATCATGCCCGGAAACCAAGCCTTTGTTCCCGTTGAAGTCGGTTTCATTGTTGATGTTACGATTGCTGACCCCGGGGCTGGCAATCAGATAGCTTACACCCTTCCGGACGACTACCTCTACAAACTTGAGCTGTTTTATTTCTTGTTCGAAGCCGATGGCAATGTTGCCAATCGATACATCTACGTGGAGTTGATTGATGGCGCCGCCAATCTTCGTGCGTCTCTTGCCGCCCTGGGCTCTGTGGGCGTCAACGCGAATGTCAATTTTACGTATGCTAAGAACATGCAGCACGTAGTGTCGACCGACTTACATCGGCACGCGACCCTTCCTGACGCTTGGATTCCCGGTGGTTGGGGCTTAAGAACTCAGATGATAAATAACCAGGTCGGCGATCTCTTTACGAACATTCGCTTAACGTGTGCACGCTATCGAGAACAAAACTAACGTGCGTTTGATAGCCCGAAAGGGAACGCACAAGGCATAAACTCAAACCGGGAGGATACCATGCTCGGATGGTTGAAAATGGCCGTGACGGTCGGCCTCAAACTCTTTAGCTTTGTTACCGCTAAGGGAACCAAGCCGACTATGGTCGATGCTATACCCTTCGCCGTCAGTCAAATGCTGCCGGCCGTTCAGAGGGCTATTCAATACCAGGGTCTTGACACCAAAGAAAAGTTGGATGCCTGGCTGGTCACCATAGACGCGGGTACTGGCTCCGACGCTGACGCCGTTGATATCATTGCTCGGTTACCGGCGGACAAGGAGGAGTCTTTCTTCGATCACCTGATCGAGGCCGCCCGCATCTACGGCTATCATCTTATCGGTGTTGAGGGATATCGGCTGTAAGGGTCGTTGTCTGTCCTGGTGCTGGTCGTCCGTCTCTGGTGGGCGGGCGGCCAGTTAAAAAAAACACTTGACAAGCGCCAATTCGGGCTTTTCTTGGCCTCATGGACTGTCAGGCGATTAGGAGGTTCATATTTTGCGGTATATCCGCCGCCCCTCCCTATCCCCATGAAACCAAGAACGGCCAGCGGCCTACGGCTGGAGCGAAAGGGAATAACGTGAAAAAAATTGTACTGTTTTTGTAAAGAGCTTCATCGTTGGTTTATCGAAAACATTGAAAGCAGAGAGAGCCATGATTTCAAGCGAACAGTGGAAAGAGTTCCTAACGCTGACCCCGTCTGATTTTAACTACCCCAATCAGATGCGCTTTGACATTGTCAGTGCCCTTGACCGTTTCATCGGTATCGTTGGTGCGAAACCGATCTTTTTATCCGATTATCGTCCCGGTGATCCCCGGCAGCACGGAAAGGGCGCCGCCGTTGATGTTACCTGGCCCGATCGAGATCCCCTGGAAATCTGGAACCTTGCCCTCGAATCACGCCTCTTTAACGGCCTGGGTATTTATCTGAACGAACGCGACGTGGTCAGTTTTCATTTTGACACTCGCTCCGATCGAACCCCCGACAATCCCGCTCTCTGGGGTGATTTTATCATCTATCCGTACGATGAAACCGCCGGAACTCATGTTCGGCGAGACGAGTACACGACCGCTCAGGCAATCATTGATGTCCTAGAAAAAAAAAAGGAATACCGGTACTGGTCGCCGCCGTATTGGCGTTCGCCCTTTACCTGTGGAGCCGCAACAACACATAAAATCTAATGCGAAAGGAGTGTCGTGCCAGGCAGACAAACAAAAACCTCGAAAGCCGGGAATACGCCTCATCGAAAACCTACTCTGGACACTGAGTCAAATAAAGTGGCTATGGCGCTTCCTGAGGATGCTGTTCCCGTAGGTGAACCCTCCGTTGACCAGGGCAAAGACGTTGAACCTCAACCGGACGATTGGGCTGAGTTTTTTGTTGAGGAAGCGGAGGGCAACGTCATTGTCCAGATGCGGAGAATTCTCCCGGACATTACTGTTCACGACCCCGAAACGGGTGCCGATATTCGCACCGCCGGCTATTGTGAGGACCTGCCGCCCGGTCTGTCTTCCTATCAGGATTACATCAAACGCCGTTATGGTGGTGGTACTTACCAGGTTCAAAAACGAGTGGCCGGCCGCATTGCCAAACAGCGCAACGTCCTCATTCAGGGCAAACCTATTCTCGATCAGCCGCCGACCGAGCCCCTTTCGCCAGCTTCTGATCCCCTGCCGACAGAGATCGTTGACGATATAAACATTGGCGGCACCGATGGTGATTGGATGCGGCGCATGGAGCGGCTCATGGCCATGAAGAAAGTTTTGGCCGAACCCGCTCCGCCCCCCTCCATTGACCAGGGTCTTTTGCAGACGCTTCTGACATTTATCCTTGGGCAAAAAACGCCCGACCCCCTTACCCAGGTGCAGACGGTGACGTCCCTTATCGCTTCCCTTAAAGAGATAACGCCGGAAACAAGCACCGGGGCTTCGGTGACTGACATTCTCAACACCGCCGTTAAGACGGTCGGCCAGTTGCTCATTTCATCGCCCAGGAAAGCCTTACCGGTCGGGTCCTTGCCGGTCATTCACCGGCCTCAGATAGGTAAACCCCCCGGTGCTCCCCCCTTTTCTGACGGCCAACAAACAACACCAGAGGAGATAAATCAAATGTCACAAACACCACAGACCAGAGAGCTTGCCGGACTGGCCATTCAGACGATTGTGACCAGTTTTCGGTTGCAGCCGCCGATACCAGTCGACCGGGTCGTTGCCATGCTTGACAGTTCTGTCAGTATGAGTAAAGAACAACGAGCGGAGCTTTTGCCGTTCAAGCAGGTTCTCTTTGATCTGGCTGAAACACAGTTGGAGGAGGATTTTTCGGCCGAGGTTAAAAAACGCGAGTCTTTTCAGGCCTACTTTTATGCCGTCTTTGACGAATTTGTCCGTCCGGACCGGGAGGTGGTAGCTCTATGAATGGCGATCTTGATAAAACCAAATTCCCGCATGGTATTTGTCCCTTCATGTCTGGACGACTGGCGCCGATTGCCGCTCCGGGTAACATTGTACAGCGGGGAGCGATTGCCGTTTCCACGATCAATCTCCCTTGTGTCGGCAAAGATTGTCAGCTCTGGTCTGAAAGCTCCTGTTGCCTCCGTCATATCAGCGCCATTGCCCCCCAGTTGGATAACGCCGCCTTTCACCTGTCAAACATCTCTTGTCACATGGAGTTGCCCAAAAATGGTGCCCTCCGTGCTCGCGATCATGCCCTCCTGCGTATTGCGGACGCCCTGGAGCTTTTGACTGATAAACAAAAACGTAAAACGTCACCGGTTGAGGGCTGACAATGCCCATTCGCCCCGAGAACAAAGATCGTTACCCGGCCAACTGGCCCGAGATCCGGCGGTCGATTCTCGACCGAGCTGGCAACCGCTGTGAGATATGCGGCGTCCCCAATCATGCTTTCGGCTATCGAAGCAAATGGGGACAGTTTGTTGAGATAGAGGGTTACGAAGATGATCCCGATTTTTGGGACGGCAACACTGCCCTGAAAATAGTCAGGATCGTCCTGACGATAATGCACCTTGACCACCAGCCGGAAAACTGTGATCCGGCCAACCTCAAGGCGGCCTGCCAGCTTTGCCACAATCGTTACGATGCCCCGGTCCGGGCTGCCGGTAGAAAGCGCCGCCGCCATCAGGCGATCGAGAAAACACAAAGTACGCTCAAATTTGACTCAGAAAGCGCCGTATCTGGCTCTACAGCATCGATGTCGGCACAAACACATCCCAAATCTAACTCAAGGAGCTTAAAATGAAGCACTCCCGACAAGACTACATGCACATTCAGGACCCGAAAGGGATTATTCCTGAAGATGAGCCGGTCTTTTTGCTTCGGGCACAAGACCCTGCGGCCCCCTTCGCCGTTCGTTCCTGGGCGCAGAAAGTTGACCAGCTCGGCGGTGACCGCAAAATGGTCAACATCGCTCTGGCCTTTGCTGACGAAATGGAAAACTGGCAGAAAAGGAAGCTAACCGACCTCCCGGACAAACCGCCCGAAGTCGAAAAGCCGCATCCTGCACCCGAAAAGCCTGAGGCCAAAAAGCCGCCAAAGCCGAAGGATTCCAAGCCGGAAGATAAATCGGGGAAGGAATGAACACCGTAGAGGAAATCAGGCACGACAACCTACCGGAAGACTACCGTCAGCTCCTTCGGGCGAAGGTGCACTTGTATGTCGATGAGACAAAGACGGAATTGCACTGCTTTGGCTCATTGAGAAGCGCCCAAAAGTTTGTCGCTTCGTTTCGAAAACAACGCTATCGACCGTTGAACGGCCCCGCCGAATACGAAAACCCCCCGGCAAGGACATATCTCGTATGGACTTCGCCTGGATCTGACTGGAAAACCGGCTAACGGAGGACAGAATGAAAAACAATCTCATAATGACGGCCATCTATGCCTTCTCCGTCTTCTGTCTCTTTGTCGCCTGGTCTCGATACCATGACGACTGGAGCGCCTTCCGCGAGACCGTTCACCTGGGAGCGATGTTCTCGCTTTATCTCGCTGCCGTTGTCAGTGCGCTTGCGGCCGGCTGGGCGCGTAGACGTGAGAATAAACCGAAAGGGAAGTAGATCATGGACATTGCAGATCATAAGGAAGCAGCTCTCAGAAACCGGATTATCGGCAAAAAACACCAACCCCCAAAACGCGGACCGTTTCTGTATGGTGCCTGGCATATCCACCCTTGCATATGTGGTCGCGTTACCACCGGAGTCGGAGAAAGCCTTTGTCCTCATTGTGCTGCTGATAATGGTCATGGCAAATGAGTGAAAGCACCGCCAACGACCCAACGTTGTCGGCTAAGCCCATCAAGCATAAGGGCTTACCCGAGCGCCAGATATATCGCCAGATGGACGGCCTGGAAATCTCTTTTGGGGCCACGAAAATGAATTGGAGGACAATCAGTTCGGAGCATGGGGGGGGGTGCGGGGGCTTCCCCCCGCCTTATTTTATATACTTAGAAATAAGTTTTGAAACGCACAATTATTGTGCAGAGAGGAGCCAATAGTGAAGAAGAACCCCCTTAACGTGCCCAGCAAGGAATTTAAGGAACTTGATGAGCACATGCGCCGGTATGATACTTGTCGGGTAATCGAATCGCACCTGAGACAGATATCCTTCAGATTTGCCGGCCTTGTCTTTGGTTGGCATGACGATCCTGACAACATTAAACGCATACAGAGCGCCCTATCGTCAATCGAAGGTGATATCCGGGTACTCTTGTATGACATCAAGGGATTGCTGGAAGAGCCGGATATCGAGACTTCGCCGCCGGCAGAAGGGACATCAGATGTCAACTGAGCTTACGATTAAAGGTGTTTTCAAGACCAGAAAGGTGACCATCGGGGGCAAGAGATTGCGCCCCCGACGGTCTCGGAAAATCTACAACCATTCCCGTGGCTTCAACTGGGGATATGATGGTTCCGGACCGTCCCAGCTTGCCCTGGCGCTATTGCTCGAACTGACGACTGAACTTTTTGCCCGCTATTATTATCACAAATTCAAACGGGAGTTCATTGCCCTACTACCGCAGTCAGACTTTGAGTTGCCGCTATCTCAGGTTGAAGATTGGATACACGCTCAACAGCCGCCGATAACGTGAAAGCTGACCCGATTTCCCGATATCGAAACCAGGTCATCTGTGGTGATGCCCTTCAGATATTGCCTCGGTTCCCGGACCTGAGCATTGACGCCGTTATCACTGACCCGGCCTGGCCCGATACCTCATTGAACCTGGCCGGCAGCGATCGGGCTTATGAGCTTTGGACCCAGGCGGTCAAAGAGATCGCTCGGCTGACCGATCGCCTGGTCGTCATTCTTGGCTGTGACACCGATCCCCGATTTCTTGAATCGGTACCCGAATCGTTACCCTTCTTCCGCGTTTGTTGGCTGCGCCGGGTACCCGGCTCTTACCGCGGCCCTCTCTTTTATGGTGCCGATGTTGCCTACGTTTTCGGCGCTCGCTGGCTCAACGGAACTGACCGCGTGATCGGTGGCGAGTCTACGGCTGTCATTCAAACGGACAAAGACCCCGACAATCCTCACCCCTGCAAACGCCACCTTCATCATGTGTCATGGTTGGTTCGGGTTTTCACTCGTCCGGGGCATCTTGTCTTAGACCCCTTCTGCGGTTCCGGCACAACCCTGGTCGCTGCCAGGCGAGCCGGCCGAGACTACTGTGGCATTGATATTGTCCCCGAGTATGTGGCTTACTCAAAGAAACGATTGAGCGAACCGGATTTGTTTCATCCGGTGACCACCCCTCAAGAGTCCGTAGCACCTTGAGTTTTTCTTTGTTGCAGAGCGGTTGCCCGGTTGGCGGGCAAACGACAGGGAGGTCGGAGCTTCGCCCTGGGTAGCCGCTTTTTCTTTAAGCATGGAAGCTGTCACTCAAAATATCGTCACTGACCTTTTCGGTTATGTAGCTCCCCTCAAACGGAGGGTTGTATCTCGACCACCGGCAGATGTTTTCAGTGTTGAAAATGATCTCTCGGGCGGAGAGCGCGTTGTTGTTGCCAACTATCTGTCTGAACTTGCTAAGGCCCAGGAAGAGCCTATCCGGGGGAAAGCCGGCGTCAGGCTTCTTTTGGAGGCCGACCGCTATGTTCGTTGTGGTACCCAGGCTCTCGGTTTTCATTGTCCGAACGATTACGAGAGGTATTTCGTTCGCTGTTTTTGTCATACGCGGATATGTGAAGCCTGCGGGCGGATGTATGTTAAAGATTTGCGTTCTCGGGTTTTACCCGTTGTCCGGAAAGCCACCTCTCAACGCCGGCGGGGCTATGTTTTGGCACAGATCACCCTGACGGTGACCTCGAAGCGCTATCGGGATTCTTTACCTGACCGGCGTGGTATTGTTCGGCTTCACCGGGAGTCGACTCAGCTTCTCCGGCGATTTTTCGGTAAGTATGCCATGCGGAAAACCCGGACCGGCCGTTGGCGGGAAGATCGTAAGCGCTTCATTGGCGCCGGCTGGCTGGCGACTATCGAGGTCGGCAGGGACAATAACAACCTGCACATTCACGCCTTGACTTATGGGCCGATCCGGTCGCAAAAACGGCTCTCGGAGGCCTGGGCAAACATTACCGGGGATTCCTTTGGGGTCGATATTCGCCGCAAGACGCCAAAGCAGGCGGTTGACTACGTTCTCAAATACATCGGCAAACCCCCGGTCTCTGACAGCTATCTCCGCATTGCCGAGTATTCTCAAATGATAAAAGGCTCGCGGCGCCTGCGCACCGGGGGGATTTTTTACAACTGCTTCAAACCGCCGGATAGGGAAAAAATCTCCCGTTTGTGTATCTACTGTCAGGCGCGTTTGGTTTTTGACGGTTTGATTGATGACTATGCGGATAGCGGTTACATTGATTACCACTATGCTAACCGCCACCTTGACGATTATCTACCTGATTCTGGTGTGTCTGGTAATTCTCTACCGAGGGAATCTACGCCCTTGACACTGCCATTTTGACTGTTTTATCCCGCTAATATGGCATGGTGCAACGGGTTGACAGAAACGTGTAGCCGGTTGCACTTTTTTTCTTGACAAAGTTGTTGCGGTCTGTTTATTGGGCTTTGAAACGAATCGCCAGCACACGGGAGATTTGTGCGTTATACTTTGTCAGAGGTGCCCGCCGGTGAGGCGGGTACCGACCGTACTCTCAAGATGATTGGTCAAGGGATTGACCGATCTTCTCGCCGACCGCATGTTCGGCTGAAAGCCTTGAGCATTTTGCGGCAGGCGAACACTCCTAATCGCGGAGCCCGGGTAACCGCCCGGGCTCTTTATAATTGGGTAAGGCGTAACATCCGTTTTGTACCCGACCCTCTTGATGTCGAGACCGTTCAGGACCCGGAGGTCACACTTCGCCTGGGCGCCGGCGACTGTGACGATCACGCTGCGCTTTTGGCTGGCCTGGCTCAGAATGTCGGTATCCCGTCCCGCCTGGTTGTTGTCGGTGAAAACCCCGACCGCTTTCAGCATATCTATGCGGAGCTGTTGCTTGACGGTCGCTGGACGCCGGCGGATACCACCACCGAATTTCCTTTTGGTGTCTCTCCGCCATTGCCGGCCGCAAAAGTTTATTCCATGAAAGGAGACCCCGAAATGAACGTTTCTTTGTCGAGGGCTGCTCGAGTGGCTCCCGTCTCTGTGGCATTGGTAAAACGAACCGCCTATCTCACCGCCAAACAGGTTCTCGACCGTGACTGGCGGCAGGGAAGAATCAACCGCCATTCCCTCTATGATTGTCTACGGGAAATTGATAGAGGCCAAAGCCCCACTCGCGGCACTATCGTTGAGGTTCCCATGCGCAAGGCCATTGAGGATTTCCTTTACGCTGTCAATCAGAAAGGCGCCGCGTCCGTCAAACCTTCCGGTCAGCTTTCGGGGATTGGCGGCGGTCCCCTTGATTGGTTGGAATCCGCCTACAATACCGTTAAAAGCGGCGTCCAGACTGTCGTGAAATACGGTCAGGATATTTTTGGCACTGAGACCGGGTACACCGGCCCCTATCAGGTACAGCCCACAATTGAGATCCCGGCCGGCCTTATTCAGACCCAGGTAACACCTCAGGCCGCCGCCGCCGGCGTCGAAGCTATTCTCTCGAGTCCCGTCTTCATCGGTCTGGCCGTCATCGGCGTTGCTCTCTTGCTCAGTGGGCGGAAGCGCAGGTAAAGGCATGTATTGTCGTCCCCGTACAATGTCGAATCGTCTCGGTCAGCCCCTGCTGATCCCGGAAAACGACAAGAGCGTTGAGTGGCAGGTATGGTTGCGGCATGGCCTTGATCTTATAGCCGGACGGGCACAGCTCCAACCGCCTCAGGTTGTCGTCACCGGCGCGGAAACTGCCGGCGCCGGGGAAATCCTGAAAAATCCCATCGTCTGGATTGGC
>Ga0307437_1001909_pt1 | contig 13337 bp, 7 predicted proteins | sample SalMarWE160390MG_FD_202146 | JGI IMG/M metagenome (GOLD analysis project Ga0307437, IMG submission 202146) | Salt marsh sediment microbial communities from the Plum Island Ecosystem LTER, Massachusetts, United States - WE1603-90 | ecosystem: Environmental > Aquatic > Marine > Intertidal zone >...
CGAAACGGGAAACTCGACCCGCCGAGGAAGACTGGACGCCCCCGTCGCCTCTGCCCAGCATCAACCTGGGACGCACCCTGAGCCGTCTGGTGCTGGCCCTGGTGGCGCTGCTGGTGGTGATCAACGTCCCCATCAACCGCTACGGCACCAGCCTGGCCCGCATCATGCCCGACACCGCGGCCCTGGTCATCCGCGACGGCCTGGTGCTCAAGGGCAGCGGCACGGACATATACGTCCTGCAGGACGACAAGCTGCGCTGGATCAGCAGCCTGGATGCTTTTGAGTTCTTCGGTTACCGCTGGGATCAGGTGCACGTTGTTGACGACAGCTTCCTGGAGAAATTCGAGCCAGGCCGGCCCATCCACGTGCTCCTTAAGTGCGAGGGCAGCCCTCACATCTACGCCCTGGAGAACGGCCAGAAACGCTGGATCAAGGACATTTCCACTTTCGATACCGAGGGGTACGTGTGGCAGGACGTGAAATCCGTCTCCTGCGACTACCTGCGCGATCTGCCCGACGGCCCGCCCATCCCCGAAGACGCTGGCCCGCCGCCGCAGCCCTAGGCTGGTGGCCGGTAGACTGGAGGTGGATTTGAACCGTAGCTATCTAACGACAGTGGAGGCCGCGCTTGGCCCGCTCGACGAGGGGCAGCGACGGGAGATCGTGGCCGAGATCAGCGGCCATCTTGAAGACAAAGCCCGCTGGCTGATGCTGCATGGGCTTACGAAGGAGGCCAGCATGGAAAAGGCAATGGAAACATTTGGTGATCCGGCCGAAGTGGGCCGGGAGTTGAAGCAGGTGCACGGCGGGGCGACGAGGCGAGACGCCTGGCTGGCAGCATCGCCGCCGGTGCTCCTCGGCCTGAGCATCACCATTTCCTTACTGCTCAGAGCACCCCTGAGCCGGTGGGTGATCGGTGGGCCGACGCGCGTCAACTACAGCCCAGGCATCATCACGGGAGCGATGGCGGTCGGCATCGGCGTGATCGTGCTGGCCGCGCTGATCCTGGTGATCGGCGGCGTGGTGGCCGTGGCGCGGCGGCTGCCACTCTGGGGAACCACCTGGGTCGGAACCACGGTCATGGTCATCGTGTTTGCGCTGACAGTGGCCGCCGACGACCTGCCGTACCTCGTGTCCCCGCTGATTGACGTGCTGATCATGATGGCCCTGATGTTGCTGTTAGGGATGGCGCTGGGGGCAGTTGGCTGGCGGGGGCCGTTGCTGGGCGGTCTGGCCGGGCTGAGCACGACCATGATCCTCAGCCTGGTGGTGGTCTCCTGGGCCTCAAACCCTCCCATGAGCCGTCTGGACGTTGGGCTGCTGGTCGGTCCGCTGGGTCTGATCTACGGCGGGTTGATATACGTCTTCGTGACCGGGCCGCCAGCGCGGCGGGTGGCGCTGCTGACTATCGGCGGGCTTCTCTGCCTGGCGACGATGTGGGGCGTCGAGTACGGCGTCTTCTGGCAGTGGCGCGTGAGCCACGGTCAGACCGGACAGCCCTTGATCCTGCTGGCAGTCGGCGTGGCCCTGTTGGCTTTCGGCCCGGCGGTGGGGTTGGTGGCCCAAAGGCTGCGACCTCGGCTGGCGTAGGGAGGGCGAAAGAAGACGGAGCAATGAAAGAAGCTATAAACAACGCGGTCTATCGAGACCGAAGCCTGATCCTCGTCGCCATAGGAGCGCTTCTACTACTCATTGGCATCGCTGCCGCCTGTTTGGGGCCACTCGAAATGTATTGCTTTTACCTCTTCTCTGAGGGTGGGCGTTTTCACTACGAAGGCTTTGGGTTTGGCTCTTTCATGTTCGGCAACATTGCCAGCCAAATCGTGGGTTATTATCTCATCGCCATCGTGCTCATTCCCCTGGGTTACGGACACCTGAAAGTACGCCGTTGGGCCAGGACACTTGCTTTGACCCTGGTCGGATTCTGGCTCGTGGTCGGTGTGCCTTTGATCGTCGTGTTCTCGTTTGTGGCAGTTACGACCAAAGAGCTGTCTTTAGCAGTTGTCCTGATCATGCTCGTCGTCCTGGCGTTGTCCTATCTGGTAGTCCCAGGATTGCTCATCTGGTTTTACCGCAGCCGAAACGTCAGGTTGACCTTTGAGGCCAAAGACCCGCAGACCTATTGGATAGAGCGATTCCCGATACCTGTACTGGTACTGTGTTCTCTGTATCTGTTCTACATCGTCGTGCTGCACATCCTCATCTTCTTCAACGGCATCTTCCCGCTTTTTGGCGTCTGGCTAGTTGACATTCAGGGGATTCTTCTACTTGACATCTTGATCGCCTGTTTGGCCTGTCTCATCTGGGGCACATTCAGGTTGCGAACCTGGGCCTGGTGGGGTTCTCTGCTCTATTTCGGCCTGCTCACATCCTCCTCGATTCTGACCCTTTGCAGGTGCAGTCTGTCCGACATCTTGTCAAAGATGAAGTTTGCGCCAACGGAAATGGAGGCTTTACAGGGATTGCCATTTCAAGGCTGGCTTATGGCTGCGTTCATCGGAATACCGCTGCTCCTTACTCTAGGCTTGATCATCCTCTCGAAGCGGTACTTCACGACAGAGGGCGGGTTGTAGTCACTGGCATGATCAAGAGCAAGAGCGGGAGGTCTGAATCGCCTCCCGCTTTTGCTTTTTGGGCTGGGCGTCGTACTGGTGGTTGACCTGCCAGGGTTTCTGCTGTATAATGATGAAGCAACAGGGGATGGCCCAAAGGTTTCAGCAAGAGACCCTGCTTAGGCACTCCATACTGAAGGATGGCGTCTAGTCAGCAGTGGGGCGGCATGGCAACCAACCATGAATCTGTGTAACCGATGGAGAATATCTCAGCAGGATGAAGACGACACCCGGAGAAGGTGAGCGGCGGGCCGCAGGCGGATATAGGCCTCAATACTTAGTCGGCGCAGCCACCATTCTTGACGCACTCAAGAAGGGTGATATGGAATGGGTGCGGGTGGCCGATCCCGAGGCTGGCCGCGTCGATGACCTTCAAATTGCGAGCACCGCCCGCGTCGACGCTTACCAGGTGAAGTGGGCGAAGTATGGCGGGACAGTCACACTGCGTGAACTCGTACATGACACGGACGGGGAACCATCGCTGATTGCCCAGCTAGCAGACGGTTGGCGGCGGTTGCGGGCACTCCACCCGCACCGACGGGTCGTCGTCCACCTCGTCACGAATAAGTATCCCTCGATCTCAACACAGGGAATGCCTGAGGCGGACCACCCGCCAACTCCGTATCATCTGGCTGCGTTTATCGAACAAGCGTGGTTGCCAGCGAAAAGGAACAGGACAGTCGATCCCGCAGGCCCCTGGGCGTCCATGTGGAAAGCACTCCGCACCGCTGCTGGCTTTTCGCCTGAAGAGGTCTCCAAGTTCGTGGTGGACTGCTCGCTCGACTTTCGGGCGGACCTTCCCGAAGACAATGCAGACGTGTTGGCCCTCGCAGACCTGCTCTTCGCAACGGCAGCGGGTGCCGAGCACATCATCGAACTCAGCCGAGACGAACTCTTGCGACGGTTGGGCTGGACGCGCCGCTACACCTATCGTAACGTCCATGAGTTCCCCGCACCACTATTCTTGTATCGGCCAATTCGGACCACTGTGGAAGCGGTCCAGGCTGCGCTCATGGAACTTCCCGGCGGGTACGTAGGCGTGTTTGGTCCCATCGGTTCAGGGAAATCTACACTGCTCACACGGACGCTCCGAGCTCTCCCGCTCCGGCTTGTCCGGTACTATGCCTATGTCCCCGAGGCACAGGACCCATCGGTCCTCCGTGGCGAGTCGATTAACTTCCTCCACGATGTCACGCTCCGGCTCCGAGAGGCAGGGTTCGGTCGGGAGGAGCAGCCCGACCCCTCGGACCGCGCCGCGATGCTCGACCTCTTCCATGAGCAGCTCCAGGCACTCGGAGACGACTACGCAGAGACTGGGACCAAGACTGTGATCCTGGTTGACGGGCTCGACCATATTGCGCGCGAGCAGCTTCCGGAGCGCTCGTTGTTGTGCGACCTACCGCTCCCCGAGGCTGTGCCTGACGGTGTGTACATTGTTATAGGGAGTCAGACCGATGAACTCTCCGACCTTCCACTTCGCGTGTACCATGCCCTTATGCAACAGGAGCGGCGGGTCGAAATGGGCCGGCTAAGACCCTCGGACGTGCATGCAATCGCGGAAGAGGCCGTGCCCATTCTCAACGCAGACGAACGGCAGCGGGTCTTCGAGCTCTCCGGCGGCCATCCTCTCGCGCTGATCTACCTTCTCAAGCAGCTCCGTCAGACCAGGGAACAAGAGGAGCGGGCCCATGTATTGGAGGAAGCTGTCCCATACGAGGGCGACATTGAGGCTCAGTACTTGGCACACTGGCGGGCCATAGAGGAAGACGACGTTCTGGTGCACGTGCTAGGGCTCCTAGCCAGGGTACGTGGGCCGATTCCAATGACATGGGTCGCGGGATGGCTGGAGGCAGTCACACTCCGGAAGCTTAAGCGCTTGTTCATCACATACTTCGATGAGGAAGGTGAGGATCGCTGGGTGTTTTTTCACAATAGCTTTCGCCTCTTCCTCGTGGAACGGACGGCGGAGCCGCTCCCAGGCCAGACGCCGGAGCATCAGAACCAAGCATACCATCGCGAATTGGCCGAGCGCTGCAAAGCATCCCCAGCGCCGTGGCGGTGGGAGGCCCTATATCACCGATACAACGCTGGGGAGTACGCTGCGGTGATAGCGATGGCGACACCGGAGTGGTTCCGTGAGCAGGTCGAGGCGCTCCGGCCGCTTGACGCTGTTCAGACCGATGCCCGGCTAGCGCTTCAGGCTGCTGGCATGTGTAAGGACGTGGTAGCACTGGCGCGGTTGACACTCGTGGGAGCGTCACTGGAGCAGCGGGCCTGGACTCTGGAAGACCGCCCGGTACCCGATATACTGCTCAAGGCTGGCGAGGCTGTGTGGGCGGTCGAACATCTCCGCGATGGGAACCGTCTCCGCGTGAGCGCAGAGCAAGCACTCCGCCTCAGTACCCGTTTGATCGAAGCAGGTTTGGAAAGAGAGGGGCGGCGTGTGTTTGAGCTGGCCGAGCCGCTGGAGCTTCTGTCTGGGCGACCGATCCCTGATGACCACACACGACCGCAGAACCTCTGGGATCTCCTTCGCGCGTGGGTGCGGAGTGCGACGGTCTTTCGCGGTCCCGAGGAGGTGGTACAGGTAGCCCAGCGCATCCGTATCGAGCCTGGACAGGGCGAGAGAGAGGATGCCGAACAGGCAAGCCGGGGGCTCCAAAACTGGCTGCTGTTTCAAGGCGCGTTGGCCTGTTGTGAGCGGGGTGATTGGGCAGGATGGCACACCCTGTTTGATGCGCTGGATGAGGAGCGAGACCGACTGGATCGGTTCTTTACGCTGCTCCGATCTGCCGAGCGGACTCAAGAAGTGGGCGAGACCAACCGTGCTCGCACACTCCTGTGTGAGTTGCTCACGACGCTGCAACCAAACGAACTTGTAGTCGGTGAAGAGAAACGCTGGCGGATGGAGGCCTTGCTCGCCGTGGCGGAACTCGCACTGCATGTTGCGGACGACGAGGCGGTAGCCCGGACATGGGCAGGTCACCTGTCTCCGATCCCGTTGCAGGACACAAGTCTTTATCGCGAGGGAGAGCCAACCCTCCATGAACTTCGGTTCCGACAGGGGCGGCTTCGCTATCTCTTTGGTGAAGCACGCGAGCCCGAGGCGCTGCGGGACGAAGCTGAAGCACATACCACGTTCGGCAAGTATGTCGAGGACGACAAGAAAGCAGGCAGGCGCCAGATCGCCCTAGCGGTGCTCTACTTGGCCCGGCTGTGGGCATGGGGGCGACTAGGCCATCATCTGAAGCCCATCTCGTTCTTGCAGGAAGTGCGCTGGATCCTAGACCTCCTGGGGCCAGGGTGGATAGCGTGGCCCATGTCATTCCGTGTGAGCGTATCGGGTGCTCGCTCTCAGGTGTTGCGCTACGCGGTTACCGCTGCGGCTGAGCATGGCGACGAGGTAGTGACGGCCCTCAGGGAGGAATTCGAGGCGCGTTGGACAGATTCTAACGAAGGATCCGCGTGGTGGATTGGTCTTCAACGTGAACTTGTTATTGCGCTCACCGAGGCCGGGGCGGCCCGGGCATGGGCAGAGGTACAGCTTCGACGAATAGAACCAATCATGCTTCGGGACCTTGATCCATACGGTCGGGTAGAGGAATGCGAGGCACAGGCAAAGGCGTGGCTGGCGCTTGGGGACCATCAGGCGGCGCTTGCGGAACTTCGGCGGATGGTCCAGGCAGCGAGAGGTATCCTGAGCGATGACGACTACCAGCTCCCTAGATGGGTGATCTGGCTGGGCCACATTAACGAGTTGAAGCCGGAGCAGGCCGTGGACCGGATACGCCTCATGTTGCGACGGATTCTTAGCGTTCAGGGAAGTGCATCCGGGGTGGGCGACGCGGCGGAGGAGCTCTTGGAAGTGGTGTTCCGGTGGAGCCCACGTCGGGCAGTGGATTTGCTAAAGGGCCTGCTCGAGCACGGCATCGTAGGCCATCAAGGCGGCGCTGCGCGTCTTCTCAGGGGAGCGCTAGATGCCCAAGAACCGCCGGTCAGAGAGATACTCCACACCGTGATCGACCTCATCCTGCCCCTCGTACCAGGCACGGAGCCCGACCTTGTAGAGGCGCTCATTGTGCGGACATCAGACCAATTCGGGTCCGATGCCGCGCTTGATACCGCGCAACATCTGGTCCGTCGCATCAGGGTCGATGCCCTCGCCAACAGCAGGCTGGCATGGTACCGTGGGGTGGCCGCTGGCCTTCGCACCATTGGCCACACTCCAGGTCAAGTAGGGCTACAGTTATCCGAACTGAAGGACCGACCAGACCGTAGCGAAAGCGAGCTTGACCGAAGCCTCTACCTTCACAGCGGGGAGCGGCTAGAGCCGGACGAGGTGCTGGCCCAAGTGCGGGTAATGGGCGATCTCCGTGCATTGATCAAGAACGAGGATCGGGAACGCACTCAGTACTTCGATTGGGCAGCCGTCATTGAGCATTTTGTCTCACAGCTTTCTTCTGTGACAGAGCTTCGGGAGCTCGAAAACGTCATCGAGTCTTGGCTGGCTGGGGATTGGCTGCGCGAGGATCGGTGGAGCCGGTCACTGACCGCATTGAGCAAACGATTCCTAGAGTTGGGTGATCGGGCCTCGGCGTGGGTGCTGGCTGAGCAGGCGCTAGAGGCGACGAGGCCATCCGGATGGGATCCCTATTGGGATGGCGGCGTGAAGCATGCAGCGTTGCGGCAGCTCATCGCTGTCGATGCGGGTCGGGCGAGGGAACAGGTTATCAAGCTTTACGCCCATGACCTCAGCGAGCGGTTTCGTTACCCCGGTCGGGTAGTTCTGCATCTCTACGACGTGCTCACGCTGCTGAGCGGCGAGGTTCCTGTCGCAGAAGTCTGGCCTGCCATCGAAACCTATCTCGATGAGTTGTTTGCGAGCGTCCCTATAGAGCCGCAACCGGCACTGGAGGCGCTGTTGGAGGAGCCTGTCGGCATGCTGGAGGAAGACACTCCTGACCGTGCTGTAGCTGACCTTCTTGCGCTTTACCTTGATCACCCATCTTTTGCCGTCGCGCAAGCGGCAGTTCGGGCGTGCACCGCCGCCTTGCTGGACGGCAGCAAAGCGGTTATGGCGGCTTTGGAAGAAGCTTTGACAAGCACTGACCAAGCTGCAGAACGGGCGTTGATGGTGTTGGACGCGGCGAGCAGGGAGGATCTGGCTGTCGTTGCCCCCTTCGATGGAGTGCTGGAGCGGTTGCGCTCATCGCTGAACTTCGCCATCCGCCTAACCGCGAGCTTCATTCACGCGCGGATCGAGGGCGAACCGCTGACACCACCGATCGTGGAGCGGGAGACACCAGCGATCTACGCTTTTCATCTTCCTAAGCTCGCGCTTCACCAGACTGAGCGAGCCATTGAGGAGAATGGCGTTCCGGTCGTGATAGGCGACCCGGCACTCGCACTGCGTCCGCTCGACATTGAGGCGCGTGTGATTGCTGAAGCCGTCGAACTTCCTGAAGACAATGTGCTCTACCGCGCCATGCAGCACTTTCGTGCGCTGGAGGTGCAGCGGACTTGGTTGGCTGGGAATGAGACCCTCGACCCGAACCGACTCTCCTGGTTCCTTGATCAGGTGGGTCTCCACCACGACCACTACAAGCCTCATATCACCCCAGCAAGACATGCCCTCGCCTATGTAGTGGCCGAACTGTATGACGGCGGGTACTTCCCACCAGAGGCGTTGCCCTGGCTGTCGAAACTGCTCATACACTATGATCCGTCGTTCATTCTCCGGCGGCCGGATCGGCGGCCGCCGTTCGTCGGCCACATCGGCGGTGTCCCTGTTAACGACCGCTCGTTTATCCGCCTACCTGACAATTGGGTCAAAAGAGCCGAGGATTCCCTCTCTCTGCTGCGCCCCCGAACATCTGACGGTCGGATTGTAGTTGGGGAGTGGACGCGGCTGAGGCGTCTTGAACAAGAGTGGCCCGAGGAAGAGCGGATGGCGATGATCAGAGCAGTAGTCGAAGATGAATTGTGGGACGGATTCGACGTAGAAAGTGGGCATCCACCGTTCGCCAGGTTCCGGGGTGTGCAGGTGGTCGACTACCTACATCTACGTGCAACAGTGGAACACCTCGTCATCGCCCATGACGGGTATGATTTCGAGACGCCTGGGGCACGCTGGTTGGGGCTTAACCCTGCAGTGGGACAGGCACTCGGGTGGCAACCAATCCCCGATGGGTGGTTTCGCTGGGCAGACCGGGAAGGCGTCCCTGTCGTCGAAAGTATTTGGTGGAGTGATGGCCCTCCACATCAGTTCAGTAAACGCTTGCATGTCGAGGTAGGAAGTGGGTGGCTCGTGTTGATGACGGAACGGGGGTTCGAGGAAGTCATGCAGTGGGCCAAACATGTAAGTCGCGGCGGAATTGTGCGGCGGAGCAAGGGGTGGTGCGGTGACGCCGGTCAATGTCATGCGACCGGGGTGCTCGTGTTATGATGATGGAAGCATATGCCGTGATTGTCTGGCATCCGCACGCAAGTCTGGGACTGACATATCAGCAGGACGAATGATTCACAAGACAGTGTTGGTAATTGGCGCAGGGATAACCCGAGCCGCCCACAAACCTGGACTTCGGATCCCTGATTTGCCGCCTCCACTCGATCGAGATTTCTTTCGGATTACCTCCAAGCTTCACTCCTCTGATCACGACGACTTCGTTGCCAAGTTAAAGAGACTCTACTGGAAAGACGGTGATCGGCTGCTTTCTTCGCTGGAGCAAACGTTCTCGGCAATATGGCAAAAGGCAATTGAAGTTCCAGATTGGAGGGGCTCCGGCGAGAACCCTCATTCTATTCTAGCGACGAAGCTCATCGAACTCATCACGCGAGTACTTGCACAAACTTCTAACGAAATGGACGTTGGCAAGGACAGCGAGATTTACAGGCTCATTGAGGCAGAGATAGAGTTTGGGGACTTGACTATTGTCACATTCAACTACGACCTTTTGCTGGAATGTGCCCTTGATAGAATTGCCAGCGACTTTCGTCGGGAACGTCCCAGATGGTCTCCTGTGTTCTGCTATCCTGGTTGCTATCGCCTTTCAAAGATGATAGGCACTTTTCCCGGTCATCCAAGATACGAGTTCGATCCGGAGGCGCCGTTTCTGAATATGTCGGAGGAGTATAAGGGAGTCAGGCTGCTCAAATTGCACGGCTCTCTTAGCTGGGCCCACTTGGTTTTGGAAAAAGACGATTTTCGCCAAAGAATGACCGGTCGCGGATTTGGTGGCGTCTATGTGGTGAATTCACGGAATATCCTTTGGAATCTTCCACGATGGCTAGATAGAGGTAATCTCATAACTCTGGCACCAGCGATAATACCGCCCATGTCTGGAAAGAAACAGATCCTCGAAATGGATGCATTTGCTGGAGTCTGGAAAGAGGCAGAAACACGACTGAATGAGGCGACCAGGATTACAATAGCAGGTTATTCCTTTCCACCTACCGACGTGGAAGCATGTAGTCTGCTCAGAGACAACACCGCCAATCTCCACTTTATCAATGTTCTCAATCCAGACGAGTCCGTATGCAAACGAGTAGAAGAGATTTATGCCCGAGAGGTTTCGGAACATTTTCACAGCATCACCGGTTACCTCCGTCGATTTTCCCAACGATTGTAGCAGAGGTGCTCTTGCAAGGTTACACGGTCCGTTACGGATCACATGGTACTACTAAAAAGTCGTTGGTGTGTCCTGAAAGCTGTCAACGGCTAGCCGGTGAGAGTCCGGTCATGGCTGCGCCGTGACCTACATCGTGAGCCCTTCGACGCACTTCATCCCAAGCGAAGCCGAGGGGCTCAGGACATACCTGACGAACCATCAGCCGAACGGTAACTGCACACTTGTCTAGAAGCAGAGCGGGAGGTAGTAAGCGCCTCCCGCTTTTGCTTTTCGGACTGGGCATCGTATGGTGGTTGACCTGCAAGGGCTTCTAAAGTATAATATCGAGTAGCGAGGGATTGTCACGCGGGTTTCTGCAAAAAGCCTTTCATCGAGTAGGATATGCTTCGTGTCGGAGTTGCGTGGATGATGGATCAAGCTATTTCTCATGACTACCGAGAGGAGACCATTGAAGCCAAGGCTCATTGGTTTCAAGCATTGCCTCTGGCTGAGCGTATGGAACTATTGTGCCTGTTCACGGATTTGATATTGACCGTTAACCCGCATATTGTGGAGCAGAAAGATGCTCAACCGCTTGCAGGGCGTGTTCGCGTCCTTACACCACGGGCAGCGGGACGGGAACGGGATCTGGAAGAAGTGTGCCTTTTGGGATTGGACAACGGAGAAGCGAAGCGAGAGGAATGAGCAAATTCGCTACTGAACGAGCCCGGGAATTCTATGCCCAAACTTACGATGCCTCTGTTGCCGACTGGCCTGGGGAGATAGACTTCTATCGGGAGCTGGTCGCAGAAGCGAATTCACACCGCCGGACCGTGTTAGAGGTGGCCTGTGGCACGGGGCGGGTTGCCATACGCCTGGCGCAAGATGGTGTCGAGGTCGTTGGCCTCGATCTCTCCTCCGCCATGCTGGATGTCGCGCGGGAGAAGAGCGTCGGAATGAGCAATATACGCTGGGTGCAGGGCGATATGAGGTCGTTCGAACTCGGCGAAACCTTCGGCTTGGTTATCATTCCCGGCCACGCGTTTCAGAACATGCTGACAGCAGCAGATCAGATCGCGTGCCTCGAATCGCTCAAGCGTCATCTCACTCCTCGTGGCGTACTCGTCGTGCACCTCGACCACCAGAACGTGAGTTGGCTCGGGGATTTGATGAGGGACAGGGGAGGCGTCTTCGAAACTGCGGAACAGTTCCTGTACCCGAAGACGGGGCGCCAGATCCGCACTTCGCGGGCGTGGTCCTATGAACCCTCTACGCAAACGGCGATTGCCCAGACGGTGTGGGAGGAAATCGGGACAGACGGGCAGGTCGTCGAACGCTGGGAGACCGGCCCGATTCGACTACACTGTGTGTTCCGGTTTGAGATAGAGCACCTGCTAGCGCGGGTTGGGTTTGCGGTCGAGGCTGTGTACGGGGATTTCTTTCGGCAGGAGCTGCAGGATAAGAGTTCAGAGATGATATGGGTCGCAAGGAGTCGGCAAACAGACGTATGAATCTGCAAATAAAGGGGTTTTGAAACAAAGCGGGAGGTTCGGATTCTTCCGCCTCTTTTATTTGGCTGGGGCCGAATCGCGACTCGTCCTCGATTGGGTAGGCGGGGAGGCAATTTTGCCTTGACTAAGCCAGCCTTTTCTGGTATAATGCTGATGAAATCAGCCTGACATGGAAGCGAGAGTTGACAAGGGGGCGAGTATGAGCAGTCGCCAGACTTCCCTGGGAATCGGGCGGGGGCTTTTCGCTGGGCGGAGGGGCCGCCGCCTGAAAGAGAACCTGCTGGGTTATGCCTATATTCTCCCCGCTACCATCATCCTGGCTGCTTTTAACTTTCTCCCCGTGGGCTACGCCTTCTACATCAGCCTGCACAATTGGAAGGTCAAGAAGGTGGCCTTCCTGGGACTGGCCAATTATTCCCAGGCTCTATCCGATTCCAGGTTCTGGAAGTCCCTCGTTGTCACCGTCTATTATGTGATCGGTACCGTTCCCCTTACCATCACTCTCTCTTTGATCATCGCCTACTTCCTCTTTCAGAGGATCAAGGGCCTCTCCATATACAGGACCATCTACTTTCTGCCTTACATTACCTCCACCGTGGCTTCGGCGGCGGTCTGGCTCTGGATATTCAATCCCCGCCACGGGCCTCTTAACCAACTGCTGGAACTGGTGGGGCTCTCTCCCCAGCGCTGGCTGAACGAGCCTCGTGGCATCGTCAAGCTGATCGGTGGCGCTCTCGGCTTCGTTGTTCCCCAATGGGCGGAGGGGCCCAGTCTGGCCTTGGTTAGCATCATAGTCTTTGCCATCTGGCGGTATGTGGGCTACGACATCGTGATCTTCCTGGCTGGCCTGGGCAACATCCCCTACGAGCTTTACGAGGCAGCCAAGATTGACGGGGCTGGCCGCTGGCAACTCTTCCGCCGCATCACCCTGCCCCTTCTCTCTCCTACCATTTTCTTCCTGGTAATAATGTCCGTCATCTGGTCCTTTCGGGCCTTCGCTGATATATACATCATGACCGCCGCCTCCGGTCAGCAACTGGGCGGCCCTCTGTATACCACTACCACTGCCACCATTTACATCTTCGACCAGTTCTACAGCCGCCTCAACATAGGATACGCTTCGTCCATGGCCTTCATCCTTTTTTGGATTACCCTGATCCTGACCATCATCCAGAACCGTTTTGGGGAAAGGTTAGTATTTTACACCTGAGGAGGATAACTCATGACACCCAGGGAGCGGCTGATGGCTGTCATACCTGGAAGGATCAGCAGGGGCTTGCTCTACACCGTTCTCACCGTTGGAGCAGTGACGTCCCTTGCTCCCTTCATCTGGATGATCCTGACCTCCCTCAAGAGCTATCGCGAGGTGGCTACGCGGGTCTTATGGCCTGCCTCTTTGCGGTTGTCTACTTATTCCATGCCACCTGAGCAGCGCCCCATTCCCGACCTGTTCTACAACTATGTGCAGGCCTGGAAGGCGGCCCCCTTTGCCCGCTATTTTGCCAACAGCTTCTTCATCGCCAGTTGCACAGCCACGGGCGTTCTGATCACCTCTACTTTGGCTGCTTACGCCTTTGCCCGCCTCAATTTCTACGGCAAGAACGTCA
>Ga0307437_1001911_pt1 | contig 13318 bp, 11 predicted proteins | sample SalMarWE160390MG_FD_202146 | JGI IMG/M metagenome (GOLD analysis project Ga0307437, IMG submission 202146) | Salt marsh sediment microbial communities from the Plum Island Ecosystem LTER, Massachusetts, United States - WE1603-90 | ecosystem: Environmental > Aquatic > Marine > Intertidal zone >...
TGGGGGGCGGAAAGAAGGGCTGCGGCACGCCTCGCTATCTCCCTGGCTTGCTCGTGTAGCCCCTCCACGGCAGAAAACTCACCATTGCTTCCCAGGCTTAGTCCTGCTTGTTGAACCTCGCTATCCTCACGAGCTATGGCTGTCAATCGTAAATTAAGGTCAGTTTTAGCTTGCTCTATGTAGCTACCTTCAGAATTGGCGAAGGTGCGTTGCTTTCTGCCATCACGATAATTGATTCGGGAGCTTTGAATCTTCGGACTGCTTAATATAATGTCGTTGTATTCATCTAGAAGCTCTTTCTTCACTGCTAATGGTATAGCCGTGGAATCGTTCTTCAATTGTGACACAACCGTATCCACTACAGGCTCCGTAGGGAAAAGCTCAAATGGTCCCCTGCTTGCTAACCTAGCCTCCTCCAGCGCCAGAGCTACCTTGTCCCGCAGTCCATCAAGACGATTAAAACTGACGAATCCCCAACTGCCCTGGACTAAAGCGCGAATATTGCCACCGGAATTACGAGCCCTGCTTATCTCCTCCAACCTTTCCCCTCTGTAGACAATGTTGGTAGCCTGGCTTTCCTCAAAATGGATTTCGATATAGTCGGCACCATGCCCTTTCAAGGCACCGGCAATCAGGTCCCGCATGCCTCTATTGTAGCCCTTGATACGAATAAAGGCAAAGAGCTGCACAATGTCCTTCTAATATAGTAGAATGTTAGCCAATCTCTTGATATCATCTGGGTTACGGCGATGAAATTCATCGACAAACTGCTTAACGCCAGCCGAAAAAACAAAAGCTGGCTTTGCATAGGACTTGACCCCGACCCGGAGCTTATGCCTGGGGTAGACGTCCTACAATTCAACAAAGCCATTATCGAGGCCACCTGCGACCTGGTCTGTGCCTATAAGCCCAATCTGGCTTTCTACGAAGCTTTAGGGATCGAAGGGCTGGCTATCCTGGAGAAGACCGTTAAATATATACCTGGTGATATTCCTGTAATTGGTGATGCCAAGCGCGGCGATATAGGTAACACTGCCAGGGCTTATGCCAGGGCTCTCTTTTCGGTTCTTGGCTTCGATGCCGCTACCGTCAATCCCTACCTTGGCTTCGATTCCATAGAGCCTTTCATTAACTACCAGGACAAAGGGGTATTTATTTTATGCCGAACATCAAACCGAGGAGCCACAGATTTCCAGAATCTTCGCACCAATGGCCTGCCACTATACGAAGCAGTGGCCCAAAAAGCCAAAGAATGGAATATTTATGGCAATATTGGCCTGGTAGTCGGGGCTACCTATCCTGAAGAATTAAAGAAAGTTCGCTCAATTTGCCCCGAAATGCCTTTGCTTATCCCAGGCATTGGCGCTCAGGGAGGGGACCTGGCTTCAGCAGTTGGCTACGGGGTGGATGCCCGGGGCGAAAAGGCGATCATCAATGTGTCGCGGCAAATTCTTTATGCCTCGAAGGAAAAGGATTTCGCCCGGGCGGCTAGAAACGTGGCTGAAAAAATCCGCGACCAGATCAATGAACACGGAAATCAAGCTCGGTGACGTAGTCCGGCTGCGCAAAGCGCATCCCTGCGGCAGCTATGAGTGGGAAGTGGTGAGGGTGGGCGCCGACATCGGCCTTAAATGCCTCAAATGTCAGCGAAGGGTGCTTTTGGAGAGAAGTGTGTTTGAGAGAAGGGTGAAAGAATTTGTCTCCAAAAGTGACTAACTACCCAGCTTCGCAACAATACAAAGCAACCTGTACTGAAAAGTTTAGCTTGTTGCGAAATGCTCGGCTGATCTTAATTCCACAAAACCGCGATTATACTTAACCTTAACGACCCCTATTATTTTGCTGACGAATTTCACTAAGGTGGCGAATCAATTCTTGTCTTTCCTCTTCGGTGGTATAGAGTAGAAGAAGCTGCGGGCAGTTTGCTATATCCAAGAGCTCCGCAATATCTGCCTTGTACGCCTCAGCCAGTCGGTATAGTATGAAGTCACGAGGCGATTTATGTTGAACTGTTTTTCGCTCTCTGTCGCCTCTTTCTATCTTGCAGATATAACTTCTAGACTTTCCAATAGCGACTGCTATTTCTTCCTGGGTTTTTCCCTTCTCCTCTCTTATCCCGGTTAGGTATTCCCCAATACCAGGAGTTCGTTCTTTTCTCGGCGAGCCCCTTCGTTTTGGCATAGTACAGTTACCTTAGTCTATTAAAAAGGAATTGTTGACTTAAAGTCAACAACATGATATAATTTCAATAGTATAAATGAATTATACATAGCTGTGTGGAAGCACCCGACCTTATAGGTAGTTCGGAGTAGCTATGCTGAGGAACACTTTTTTACACGTTCCTGGTGTCGGCCCCAACACTGAAAGGAAGATTTGGGAAGGTAATATATTCACCTGGAGCAATTTTACCAAGTCCAACGGTCTCGAAATCCCCCCCAAAGCTGCACAGAAAATCAGTGATCATCTTATCCTTTCTGAAAACGCCTTAAGAAGAAAAGAGGTTCGGTTTTTCAGTAAAACCCTACCGAAAAGCGAGTGGTGGCGGTTATACCCAGAGTTCAAGAATAGTACAGCGTTTCTAGACATTGAAACGACCGGCTTGTCTTTTTACTACAATAACGTTACATTGATCGGCTTATTCAACGGCAAAGAGTTCAAAGTCTATGCCCGAGGTCAGAACCTGCCAGATTTCGAGGACGAAATTGAGAAATACTCGTTGATAGTGACTTACAACGGTACTCTTTTTGACCTACCTTTCTTGAGTTCGGAGTTTGACCATTTGAGCCTCCCTCCGGTTCACATTGACTTAAGGTTCCTCCTCAAACGACTTGGATATACGGGCGGACTGAAGTCGATAGAAAAACAATTGGGTATCTCGAGAGAGGATGAAGTTAATAATATCGACGGATTTGGGGCTACTATTCTATGGCATAGATATATGCATGGTGATTGCGGTGCATTAGAATTACTCCTAAAATATAATTTCTACGACGTAACTAACCTCAAGGTATTAATGGAACTTGGCTATTCTATGATGAAGGAAGGATTACTACCAACAAAGCTAAGCCATCACAATCATGCTCGTTGGCCTAGTGGTCAGACCATATGTGTTCCTCCAGCAAAGGCAAACAAAAAGCTCTTCACAGCAGCTTGGAGAGAAGTTTATTTGGCTCGCAACTATCATGAAACACTCAAGCCCAGTATTGACATAGACATGTTACTGGCGAGGTTGGATGGACGGAGAGCTGCTCCTCCAGAGGTAGTTGGTATCGACTTAAGGGCATCAGATGCTCGGAAATCTGGTGTGGCATTAATGAAGGGTGAATTGGTGGAAACCGGGTTAGTAGCAAAAGATGATGAAATCGTAGACCTTATGTTAAAATTGAAGCCCAGTCTGATCTCGATAGATTCACCTCTTTCTCTGCCCAAAGGGCGGGACTGTGTTAGTGATACATGTGAATGCAGAAAGTTTGGCATTACCCGGGAGTGCGAAAGAATACTTCGTAGTAGAGGAATAAATGTATTCTGGTGCCTGATCCAAAGTATGCAAGGTCTCACTGACAGAGGCATGAAATTAGCACAACAGTTACGACAGCTTGGTTTTAATGTTATTGAAAGCTATCCTGGTGCTGCTCAGGATATACTTGGAATCACTAGAAAGAAGGTCAGTACTACAGAGCTGAAGCAGGGCCTGATAGACTTTGGCCTTTCTGGGGAATTTGAAGATGCAAAAATTACCCATGATGAACTGGACGCTATCACCGCTGCTCTAGTTGGCTATTTTTACCTGACAGATTGGTATGAAGCCCTGGGTAATGAAGACGAAGGGTATCTAATAGTTCCGAAGTCTAGTAAACTATAGCTAATTAACGGGGCAGAAGGGGGAAGGCATGGGAGTGAATATTGTAATCGGTGGGCAATATGGCGGTGAAGGCAAGGGGAAGATCGTAGCCCACCTTGCCAATAGAGATGATCCTGACTTCGTAGTGCGCTGCGGTGGGCCAAATTCTGGTCACACTGTTCACCTTAAGGACCAGATATTCAGGCTTAGACTGCTTCCAGCCGGCTTTGTCAATTCACGAAGCCGGCTTCTCCTTGCCGCTGGATCTATTATTAACCTGAGACTGCTGATTACGGAAATAGAGCTCACCGGAATAGATGCACATCGGGTGGGCATAGACCGAAATGCGGCCATAATTACGGATGAAGACGGGAAAAGGGAATCTCAGCTTGGCCTAAGGGACCGAATAGGCTCGACACTTTCAGGTACAGGTATAGGGGTTGTGAAGCGTGCCCTTAGAGACGGGACGATCAAACTGGCATCGGACATTTCGGAGGCACGCCCCTTTGTCACTGACGTCTCAGCCGAAATTAACTGCGGCATTGATAAGGGTCAACTCTGTATAGTCGAAGGCACTCAGGGGTTCGGATTATCCCTGTATCACACCCTCTGTTATCCTTATGCCACTAGCCGTGACACCACGGCAAGTGCGTTTCTGAGCGAAGTGGGACTCAGCCCTATGAAGGTGGACTCTATCATTATGGCTATAAGAACCTTTCCAATTAGGGTGGAGGGAAAGTCCGGACCTCTTAAAAATGAGATAACTTGGGAGGAGCTTCAGCAGAGGAGTGGGTATCCCTATCCTATTAGTGAGTACTCAACAGTGACCAGCAGGCTTAGGCGGGTTGCTGAATTTGATATGGAGCTGGTACGCCGAGCAACCATGGTCAACAGACCCACAGAGTTAGCTCTGCATGGTGTAGATTACTTGGACTTTGCCAACAAAGGTATTCTGGACTATGACTTCCTCACAAGTGAGACAAAGGAATTTATTAAGCATCTAGAGAATGAACTGGCGGTTCCTGTAACGTTCATAGGAACAGGGCCGGAGCAAAGCGAACTTGTGGACAGGGTGTGCGGCAGGAGAAGGCTAATTCTTGCCCAGAGGAGTAAGAGTGGAATCACCTAAAGGCCCGAAGCAGATTACAGACACCCAATTGAGTGAATACATTCGTGAAATAGACGAGTGTAATAACGATATCGTGCAGACTTTGTCCACGATAGTAGAAAAGAAACAGATAGCCAAGTATCTTTATTACTTAGACCAACATGAGGCATTGGCTGAACCACCTGAATTTACAGAACGTACAGGCGGGAGCTCAATTCTTCGCAAGTCGGATATTTTATATTTCTGCAACGAACGAATACCACCATTGATTGATCCGCTTGAGCATGACTGTCTCAAAGAGTCAGCCTCTTATGAGTTAAGGCTAGGGAGTAGGTACAGACTTGGAGATTCTGACATTGCCGATTGGTTGACAGACTCCAGAAAAGACCTGACAATTCCACCTCATGGTATAGCTGTAGTCTCCACTTATGAATGGCTAAATATTCCGGGTTGTCTGATAGCTCGCTGGAATTTGAGAGTGAAGATGGTCTATAGGGGACTAGTCTGGGTAGGTAGCTTGCAGGTGGATCCAGGATACCAGGGATTCCTTTTCTGCCCCATATACAACTTGTCCAACAAGCCCCAGATTCTCAAATATAAAGACCCATTGTTCATAATCGATTTCGTCAGGACTACTCCCGCCCAAGGCAAGTATGAGCTGTGGCACATTCGGGGAGATAGATACTCAACGTTTGACTTTGACCGACTGGATCAAATGAAAATAGACAGTGCACCTGCGATCAGCTTTAAAAAATTAGGAGAAGATATTGCTAAATTGGAAGGTAAAATAGAGCGCTTCCAAGGTACAATCATTGGCGTCATTAGTGTCATCATTGCAGCTTTAGCAATTATGGCAACGTTTGGGATCTCTAAAACCACGTGGACCTCCGACTGGATGCTGTATGTAGCTACAGGAGTCGCTGTAGCCCTGTCCATAGCAGCTATCATAATCGCTAATAAACGCAAGAAAAATGAGTAACAGGTATATATACACAATAATGTCAGGGGCATAGATACCTCTTGGCTGTTTACCTCCAACCCTGGCGAATTCCAGGGACACCATACCAATTAGGCTTACTACAAATTAGGTATTATGTCCCCAGAATACCAAGTAAAGGTCTGTTGTTCAAGCTGTTTCTTTATTTAGCACGGATACTATAGCAGCATTAAGTGCAATTAGTTTATTCTCAATTTTCTTCAAAGCTAATATTTTGGCTATCGTGGTATCCTGTTCTGCTTTGTCTGGAATATTGAAAGTTGCATGCTGGGAAAAGGCACTTTTATTCCACGTGCCATTGTCAGATTTGGTGGCGTACTCATAAAACAAAGCCCTGTGAGTATTCGTTAACCAATCTAATGATACATCCAGTTTACAATTTCCTTTTTTCTTCAGTATGTAAGCATCGTCATTTAACGCATAATTGCCATATGGGAGGTAATTAACATATCCTGCCTTCCCTTTTCTAACAACATGGATACCTTCACCTCGATAAACCCTAATGTTAATATCTGGGTTATCAGGATGAGGGCACATAGGAATCATTAAAGTGTTGTAAACATCCATGCTGCCAGTTAGCAGTTTATACTTTCTTTCTTCAGTCGAGTTTATGAGCGAATAGACGTATTCTTCAGTTAACCCCGAATTACCACTTATAGATGAAAGAATTTCACTTGCGGGAACCGCTGTCGCTTGGTATTTCTGATATTCAACAACGAGCATGAGATTGTTGACACGTTGAATATGACTTAATATCTTGTCACAATATAATTTAATATTTCTTAGTTCGGAAATGGTCTTCAATTCTTGTTCCTGAATTACTTTATCAGGAACTTCAAAATCGAGCTCACTTACTATCTCCCTATTCAGATAACTCACGCCCTCTTTACTCGTGGCAATCCTTAGAAATATGTTGGATAGCTTTAAAGCTGCCCATTCCAATACTATATGCTCTCTCCATTCTGGAAGGGGTACTAAAACAGCAGTATTGTTTGCATCAAAGATATCGTACTGTACGAATGTTTCACCTGAATTAGCCTTACTTGGATAAGCGATGCAAGGTAGGTCTGATTGTGTAATAATTGCTTTATCCCAATACCCCTTAATCTCATTGCCAGAAGTATATATGGGAATATCACCAAGCCCGATACTCTTGTATATCTCTTCATCGGTTATTTGGTGACCTTGTATTATTCGGAAAATAGAATTCAGCTTCATTTTACTAAACACTAAGATTCTCTATCATTTTTTTGATATTCCCCACTTCGTTATCTAATTCTGGTAAGGTAATGCATTTGGGTTCATAGGGGCGGAAATAATATTCTGGTAACAGAGTTATATATCTGTCACTGGTAATTTTTGTAATGTCAACAAACCCACCTTTATGTAATTGTCTATTTATCCCTTTTTCATCTATCCACTTCGTACCATCAGTTTTTAAATCATCGTATTCCATCCATCTTTCTTCTAATATGCCTGGCATTTCCTCTCCATCAGTACTAACCCATCCCGATATCTCGTCGTGCAACCAACCATTCCGATTATTTCTCAGCTTTGTTGGGAAACGTTTGTCAGAATTAGCCAATCCGTCATTATCAATGATATACATCCATATTGGCGATTTTTGAGTCTGTGTTATTTGACTGCTACGTTTTCTGAGAAAAAGGGCGTATGTTTTTTCTTTAGTATATGGAGCGAACGCAAATTTAGGCAGCGATATAATCGCCATTACATCAAAGGTCTCAATAAGTTCCCGCCGGAAGTCACGATAAGAAGGATTCTCTAAGACCCCATCGGGTTGAATCACACAAGCTTTCCCACCTATTTTCATTAACTGCCGTATCCTGCAAAGGAAAGCAATCTCAGTTCTCATAGAAGATATTGCACTAGTTTCTGCTCGAATTGTGCCATTTCCATAAGGAGGGTTTGTGATGATATAATCAAATTCTTTGATTTGGAAGGAATATTGCTCAGGTCGCAAAGTGTTAGCGGGTCGCATATTAGTATGACCATCACCAACTAAAAACATGTTTAATCTTGTTCGTGATATATTATCGTCTCTTACATCTATCCCGTAAAAACAGCGATTCTCAAGAAAATCTCTAGCCTTTTTATTGTAGGTCCCACTCTTTTCATAGTTGTTCTTTAATACTTTGAAACCCTCGGTAAGGAATCCCCCTGTTCCACAGGCAGGGTCTAGCAATGTGAATTCTCTATCCTCATTCCAATACGTTTCGTCATAAAGTAATAATTTTGCTAAAATGTGCGCATAATGACGCCTGGTAAAATATTCCCCAAACTCCTTCTTCTCCTTAGATGACGCAAACATTTCATAGACGGCACCAAAAAGGTCAAACCCCGCGCCATGCAAGGGACGCATCGAATCTATTATTTCGTAAATCCTACGTACATCCTCTTTGGAAATTAACGGCGGTCTCCCATTGTTCCCCACAATTGCTGTACTCAGAGCAGTAATAAGGTTTTTAAATTCTTTGAAATCCGTTTCCTTCGCTAACCTGCGGATATATGCTTCAATATTCGCTACTAATTTCTCATCGCTTTCATCAACGCACTCAGTCCAATATATTTTTGTGGCGTCCTTAGAGTTTTCAAGAACAGCTTTTTCTTCAAAAAACTCCAATGAGACAAAACCAATGGTAAAGTCTATTTTCTGTTGGTTATTATTAAAGTTTATTCCTCTGTATACAGTCGCTAATTCCCATAATTTCTTGTTGAATATTGCCTCAGATATCGTTGAAATGGAATCTACATTTGTCTGAATATCACACAACCCCTGTATTTTTGCGAGTCTATTTTTAATCAGTCTCAAGATATCTATGGTTTGGAATTCCCTGATGGGATTTCTATTAAGTGTGATTTCCTCCAGTGTTGATGCGTTATAAAAAACTGACGTTTTACAGTTTGTCACAATGAAATACGAGAGTCCTAGTTTTGCCGACTTAATTTTCCCTTGTTTAAGAGCATCCATCCAGTCGGTGTCACCAACCGAGCAATTATCTTTAACCTCGGCATAAGCGACAAGATTCTTGATAAATTGTTCGTCATTTTTACCGTCGTATTCAAACTCGGATATTAATAGGTCAGGGCGCTTTGCTCCAGTATATTTTGAAAACGATATATCGTTTACAATCTGACGAAACGGTATACTCAGTTGTCCTACAAGTATTTCATTAATAAGGCGATTTACTGATAGTGCTTCCTGCTTTTTCTTAATCATTTATCGCCCCCTGGTTGCGAATTTTTAATTACGTTTTTGGTGTATCTGTTCTGTTCTTTACCGTTTTCTGATTGCTCTATTTTTGTAATGCTGATTTCTAAATAATCACCCTCCTCTATATTCTCGATATCTCTGATTTCGGAAGGTATAGTTACTCTTCCCCCTTCCATAACTTTAACTATTGCAGAGCGTTTCTTCACCATTTTCCTACATTTATATACGTATGATGGGGATAAAATGCATTTTCCTACATTTTACGCCATAAAAAGTACAATGTCAATACAAAAGTATGGGTTTAGAATAGAAATTTATCCAGGGGAATTCCAGGGACACCATACCAATCAGGCCTGCTACAAATCAGGTATTATTTCCCCAGAATACCACGCAAAGTGAACAAAACGCTAAAAAGTTGGCTTTATTAGCTCTGTGTGCTAGTTTATATACTGTTTCATGGCTCGCTGTATCTTTCATATTGATTTGGATGCCTTCTTCGTTTCCGTGGAGCAGGTACTTAACCCGAAGCTAAAGGGAAAGCCGGTAATCGTGGGCGGAGACCCTGAGCGCCGCGGCGTAGTTGCCTCTGCTTTCTAACGCTCCGAAGGGAAAGGACTTCGCCCGAGCGGCTAGAAACACAGCTGAACAAATCCACAATCAAATCAACTCCTACAGGATTATTCTGGATACATAATGCCTAATTTGTAGTAGGCCTAATCGGTGCGGTGGTCGTGGAATTCTACGGTTAAAAAGAAGAGCGAGCCCCAAATTTTGAAGCTCGCTCCTGAATATCGCTATTCAGTTTTTAAATCACCCCTACTCTTCCACTTCAGCTTCCGGCTGAACTGCCGTTGACCCTTCTTAGGAGCCTTGCCTTACAGACGAAGAGCTCGGGGCTTCCAACTGCTCTCCAGCAACGCCCCTTACCTATCGAAGCGACCTCCCCCTTACGTTGCCGGAGAGCTCCGATCGGGAAACACCCATCGGCATAACCAAGCCTCTCTTCGTATCATGCCCCACCTCCTTGCTAGACATCAGCCATTCTTGCCTAGCATATATATTTTAGCATAATGAAGGGGACCATGTCAAAAATGCAAACGTGGAACTTTTAATGGTTAAAAATCTCAGAGGTGGGGGAAATGTTATTATAGGTGCAAAAGGACCTATCAATATGGACACCTGTGAGCAGTTAAGAAGTAAGCTGAAGGAATCTGTGGAGAGGAACAAGGCCGATGGCATACTCCTATCAGGAGGGGTCGATACTGGCATTTTGGCTTTTGTAGCCAGGCCGAGCACAGGCTTCACAGTGGCGTTGAAAGACTCCCCGGCACCTGACCTGAGTTATTCAGAAAAGATTTCCCAGCTCCTGGGAATACAGCATAGGAAAATGGAATTCACTACGGAAGAAGCGCTTGCCACTCTTCCCGAGGTTATAGGAATACTGAAAACCTTTGACCTCGCCTTGCCCAACGACCTTTCCATATATTTTGCCCTTAAACTTGCCAGGGAGAATGGAATTAGTTCCGTCATGACCGGTGACGGAGCCGATGAACTCTTCGCCGGCTACTCTTACATGGCAGAGCTTCCTCTTGAAGATCTCGAAAGATATATAAGAAGGCTCTCACAGAACTGGCACTTCTCATCCGGCTATCTTGGCAGGGCTTTGGGCATTGAAATAAGACAGCCCTTTCTCGATGAGGACTTCGTTCGCTTTGCCCTGGAAATAAGCCCGGAGCTTAAGGTCAAAGATGGAGTAGGGAAGTATATCCTGAGAAAGAGTTTCGAGGACTTGATTCCGCCGGAGATAGTGTGGCGGAGAAAGGAGCCCATAGAGTACGGCTCAGGCTCCACCAAGCTGCACGAAATAATAAACAGTATGGTCACGGAGGAAGAGTTCGCGTTGGCAACTAATGAATTTGACATAAAGTTCATAAACAAAGAGCACTTCTTTTATTGGCGTATCTATAATCAAGTCGTGGGGAAAATTCCTAAAGCCAAAGATGATGAAGTTAGCTGTCCCTGCTGCGGAGCAGCCATGGGCACGTATCATTGCCCAACCTGCGGCTTCTCCCGCCCCTTGTGATGAAGCTCCTTTACATTCTCCCTTGCTGAGGTTATTGCATGACATACTTAAGCGAGCATGGTCTCAGCCCTAGTATTCGATTGAGGACAGCAAAACCAGCTCAAGAATAAAAGGAGGGATTCAAATGTTAAAGGGCAAGAGCGTTCTTCTACGGCCGGTTAAGAGATCGGATATCTCATATTTTCTGAAGTGGTTTAACGACCCGGAGGTAATCCAGTATGTTGGTATGTATCTACCGATGACTGAAATGGCCGAGGAGAAATACATCGAGGAATTGGGCACCACGAGGGCGAGAAGCGATGCCCCGTTTGTTATCGAAGTAATCGAAGGTGCCTCAACTAAACCCATCGGCAGCTGCGGTCTGCACGGGATTAACTCAAAGGACAACCACGCCACTTTCGGAATTGTCATAGGCGAAAAGGATTACTGGAGCAAAAGCTACGGTACTGAGGCTGCCCGGCTGCTAGTCAACTATGGCTTCCAACAATTGAATCTACATCGCATCTCATCGACTGCAGTCGCCTTTAACGAACGCAGCATTAAGCTTCACAAGAAAGTCGGCTTTCGGGAAGAAGGCCGTCTGCGGCAAGCCATGTTCAAAAACGGGCAATATCATGACCTGGTGCAGTTCGGCATCCTCAGGGAGGAGTGGAGAGTATTGTGATAGGGATAGGAGTTATATTAGCTCGTTTCATGACTCCCACCCGCTGTGATAAGAGTGGTAGGCAGCTTATTAATGGGGTGGGGGTAAACACATACTTCGGCTCCGTAAACCTTCTTGATATTCGGCGCTGTGAGTATGTCGGGTGGTGTGCCTTCAGCGTAAACCTTCCCCCCATTTAGCATGACCATCCAATCGCAGTATTGGGCAGCTAAGTTCAAATCATGTAAAGCGATAATGACGGTCAAACTTTGCTCCAGGCAAAGGTTCTTGACCAGATTGAGAATCTCGACTTGATGGTTTATATCCAGATTGGCAGTGGGCTCGTCGAGGAGCATCGCCTTGGGCTGCTGGGTTAATGCTCGAGCGATAATAAGCCTCTGTCTCTCTCCTCCTGAGAGCTCACTTACTCTGCGCTCAGCGAAGGATTGGGTATGCGTTGCCTCCATCGCTTGCCAGGCGATGGCCAGATCCTTTCCTCCCTCGTAGCGAAGCAGCCCGAGGTGAGGCGTTCGTCCCATAAGCACCACTTCAAAAGCAGTGAAAGCCCCGGGCAAAGCCGGGCTTTGCGGCACCGTGGCCACAAGGCGAGCCAGTTCATCGTGCTTGATAGTTTTTATATCACGGCCGTCAATTAAGATACGCCCGGAGAATAGGTCTATTACCCGGGTCATGCCCTTGATTAATGTTGACTTCCCCGAGCCATTGGGGCCGACAAGCCCCAGTATCTGGCCGGGCCCGGCCTTCATCTTTACATTGTGCAAGATGGCTCGATGGTCGTAGCCCAGGCTGACATTATCCAGCTCAATCATGGTGTCTTATCCTTTCAGAAGAAAGCGAGCCCCTTCCTTCTCCGCAATAGATAAAGAAAGAAAGGTGCTCCACAGAGCGCAGTAATTATTCCTACCGGAATCTCCGTAGGAGGAATTATGGTACGGGCTAAAGTATCGGCCAGAATGAGGAAGATGGCGCCAACCAGCGTGGATAGAGGGAGCAAAAACCGGTAGTCCGGCCCCCAAATGAGCCTCACTGCATGGGGGATGAGTATGCCGACGAAACCGATAAGGCCAGTGAAGCAAATCGCTGAGGAAGTAATGAGAGTGGCAGCCGCCAGCAATATTAGCTTGACCCTTTCCACATTGATGCCCAGTTGTTGGGCCTGTTCTTCGTCAAGCTGCATGACATTGAGCGGTCGGGCATGAATCCAGATGACTACCAGGCCGGCTAATACGCAGGGAAGGACCGTCCACACCTCAGACCATTTAGTCAGGTAAAGTCCACCCAGCAGCCAAAATACAATCCCATGTAGTTCTTCACCGGAAATGGTCATGAGATAGGAGGTGATGGAGGCCAGAAAAGCACTTAGAGCTACTCCAGCCAGGATAAGCGTGGTGGC
>Ga0307437_1001926_pt1 | contig 13241 bp, 8 predicted proteins | sample SalMarWE160390MG_FD_202146 | JGI IMG/M metagenome (GOLD analysis project Ga0307437, IMG submission 202146) | Salt marsh sediment microbial communities from the Plum Island Ecosystem LTER, Massachusetts, United States - WE1603-90 | ecosystem: Environmental > Aquatic > Marine > Intertidal zone >...
CTGTAGATAAAAGTGACATTGCTACATTAGCTGGAACATAGTTCAGTTTCACTCGCCGCGTCTCACTGACTGCAGGAAACGACGGCGCCTCAATGTCGCCCGAAGCAACCAGGTAATAATCCGCTGTTTTTATTACACCGTATGGCGTCCCAGCTAAGACCATCTCCAATGCAGTCTCCAGTGGAACAGACTTCAAATCACATGTTACCATTCCGGTTACATTCTCCTCGACAATTATAGAGACATTAGCCTGCGATGCGATCGTCTGAATCGCCTCTCGCAAGTCGGTATCGACAAACACATTGCTGATAGGTGAGTATACCAAATATGAATGCGGGATCTTTTTGACAGCGTAACCCGTGCCCCTGAGCAACCGTCGCAATGCATACTCAAGTGTCACATCCCTGAGCTGGCAGGTGACCGTTGTATCACGAACTGTATCATCGGCGTAAATATTAACTCCAGATTGATGCGAAATTTCCTTTAAAGCCTCACGTAAGTCAACATCTACAAAAACAGCTCTAATAAGATGGCCCCTCTCTTGCTCGGACATTTTCGGAATAAGCGGCTCACCGGGAACCTTTGTAACAAGCCCCTCCTCGGGAATCGTTGGTACAAGTAGTTCCATATCCGTAGCACGTGGGACTAGCGGCTCTGCCTCCGTAGCTTCTCCTGAAAGCTGGTCGTAACGCTGCTGTAACGTACGTATCTGCTCTTCAAGACGCATCTTCTCGCGCTCACTCTCATCCACGACAGGCTGTGTCGGTGTAGTCGGTTGCTGTGGTTGTGGCACCATCGGACCAGGAACGATCGGCTCAATGCCTCTCGGCTCAACAGGCTGCTGCGGAGTGGGTGCAGCCGACTTAGGAGGTGTTCTAGGAGCTACGGGAATCCCGTCCTTGTAATCCTGCATAACATTTGTATAACTCTCGCTGGCCGGATCAAATGCGAAGCCCTCCTTTGTCGGCGAAATCTCGCCGGTCCAACCGTAGGGTACCTTTATACTATATTTGCCTTCAGCGTCGGTAATAACAGTTTGGCCACCAGGAGTTGCAGTTATTAACACGCCTTCTATGCCTGTCCCACCTGCAGCGATTGTACCTGAAATTGTGAACATAACCACGTTTGCAGTGTATACCTGATTTGGCTGGTCTTGCTTAACGGGATCGTATCTTCTATTCGGTGGTGTGAAAGTATAACCTTCCTTGCTCGGAGTAACCTTTCCTCGCCAACCATAATCGATTTTTATTCCATACTCACCATTAGCATCAGTCACAACTGAACCTCCCCCTCCATCCGCCACTACAAATACATCCTGAACAGGTCCTTTATCAGAGGTTATTCTACCTGAGACAGTTTGTCTCAGAAGCTGCGCTGTGTAGCCCTCATTGGGCAGAAAACTGGCGACGTCCTGATATGATCTGCTCGGCGGATCGAAGGTGTAGCCTTCCTTCTTTGGTGTAACAGTACCACTCCAACCATAGTCCACTGTAGCGCTATAGGTACCACCCGGACCAGTAACAATCCTCTGTGGAAAACCTTCCAATGTCACACCGCTTACATCAGTCGTACCCGAAATTACAAAAGTAATCCGTGCCGAAGTATAATTTTCGTTCATTTGGTCTTTGACAACGCTACTATACACTTTATCAGGTGGCATGAAGGTATAACCATCTTTTTGGGGCTTAACATTCCCACTCCACCCATAGTCAACGGTGGCTTTATAAACACCTGCCTCATTAGTGATCGGATCGCCCGATAGCCCCTGCATCACTACTCCCCCTATTCCGGTCGTGCCCGCTATTGTCAACTTAATCAATTCTGCACTGTAATTCTGATTGGTCTGATCCTCCGTGACTTTGGAATAGGTCTTACTTGGAGGATTAAAGGTATAACCGTCCATTGTCGGTCTGACCGTACCGGTCCAGCCGTGATTAACAACGACACTGTAGCTGCCGCTGGCATCCGTAACAGGGTCGTTTGGTAAACCCTTCATCACGACTCCTGCCATGCCAGTTGTACCAGATATAACATACTTTATAGGGTTAGCGATGTAGCTTTGATTCGTCTGAGCACTAGAAACGTTACTATATGGCCTTTCAGGTGGATCGAACGTATATCCCTCTTTCTCCGGCTTAACCGTTCCTGTCCAACTGTAGGTAACGATGGCGTTATAGGTGCCAGAGCCATTCGTGACAGGATTGCTTGGCAGACCTTTCATCACAACGCCATCCGTACCCGCTGAACCGGAAATAGTAAAGGTCAAAACGCTCGCAACGTAGTTCTGATTCGTTCGGTTGTTATTAACTTGTGTATAAGTTTGGCTGCTGGGCTTAAACGCATAACCTTCCTTCGCTGGTGTAACCGTGCCGCTCCATCCGTAGTCAACGGTGGCCTGGTATACACCTGCTGCATTTGCAACCGGATCACCCGGCAGACCCTGCATGACCGCTCCCGCGCCTTCTACACCTGTCGTTCCCGAAATCGTAAACTTCATCACTGTCGCAGTGTAGTCTTGGGCTGTCTGATCGTTGGTGACCTTGGTGTACGTTCTGCGGGCTGGCTCAAAATTCCAGCCTTCCTTTTTAGGTGTAACATTACCGCTCCAGCCGTGTTCAACAGTGGCACTATAGAATCCGTTCTCATCAGAAATAACCGGACCATCCGGAAATCCTACCATCGTCACACCGCTTAATCCTACCGAACCACTGATAGAATAAGTTATCGGCTTTGCCTCAAAGGCAGCTCGAACATTAATATCTGCGTAGAATAAAACTATACATAGGATTACCGCACAGCCCGATAAAACTCTACCGATATCTTTCCGTGCCATATATTAACGTCCCTTTCTGTGGCCGTCAGACCGCTATTATAGCAATTCTGCGGCTTTCTAACCTTGTATCGGCATCCCAGCATCTTTCTTTAGCGAAAACTCCTCTCCCGCTATCACCACTTTACTCCGAGTGCTTGCTCATATTCCTCCGTCCTGATGATTTCAACAGCACGTTGTCCGTCCTTAATAGAAACCCGAACTGGCAATTGCTGTAATTCTGTCTCATCAGGCGCATATTCAAGAGACACTGTAAGACGATATGTCCCCTCAGGAAAAGGCGCAAAATCAATCACACCAGAGAAATCCCTCACTTCAAGCGGCAACATCAAGCCGCTTTTACGGCTGGTAAGCGTAGCCCGTGCCATCGGCTCCCCAGCAGCAGTCGTTACCACAGCACGACACGTCGGATAGTAATGAATGTTTCCACCAAAATTACCATATCTGGTCACTACAAGATATTTAGACGGTGCTACTGATGCCAAGTTGAGCATCATCCCGTACGCCGCGGCTTTTGCCTCGACACTTTTGTTAACTAAACAAATGGGAGCTTTTATCGCACCAGCGTTCTGACCATCCGGATATGTGGCACGCAGAACCAGTAACGCATAGTAGGCTGCATGAACGGATGCTGGATTCGGCAATTTTGCCGTTATCCTTATGCTCTGATGTCCCAAAACACCCAACGTAAAGTTCTGAGGAACTACTTCCAGCCAATCAACACAGCTCAAATCCTCTCCCATCAATTCACCATAAGTAACTCCCTTTTGTGAAGCCGGTGTTGATAGAGCTGCCGTGACATTTACCGCCTCATCGGAAGGATTATACACCGTCATAGCCGACATTCGTGTAGCACCCGGCACTGTATTCATAATAAGCTCGATCGGCTCTATATCAAGTGACGCATCGGTCGCAACTTTCGTTACACTCGGATCACCTGCGAACTCTACCTCTTTATCAATAGTCTTGATGCGCCGTCCATCCACATATAATGCCCCAGATAATTTGTATTTACTCGACGGTAGCACTCTTCCTATATCGTCTGTTAATTTCAATACCGACCCCGGAATTATTGCAACCGGCCTGAATTGTGCCACTGTAATCTCTCGCCAGTGCTCCTTAAGAAAAGCCCTCACCCTCACAAAACCATCCAAGCGAGAGTATGTACCCCCATTATTCACGATATCCATAGTCAATATAGTCGTCGACGGAGTATCTCCGATCGCCTCCTGCAACTCCATGTTTATATCTTTGAACTCAACCTCATGCCGTAAAGGCCGATTTTGTATCTGAATAGTAACCGGTATCAAAAATTGCACAAGCACAGCAACATTCGATTCTTCTTGGGGTGGCCTCACACCAACAATGATACCCGCGGCATAGAATCCTCGTGTTCCGGGCGGCACTCGTATGTTCACCTTCACAGGAACAAGTTGCAGGGGACCAACCTCAACAGTGCTTTTCTCTAATTCTATCCATTGGCTGCACGAAGACAATTCGGATATATCGTACCCGGAATCCCGTTCGATTGACCTCCATGAACCATCCTCCCATTGGCTCAACTCCACCACGCTTACGTCCACCGCTCCCGTCACATCACTGCTCCGGTTTTGAATCTCGATACCCGTTCGGATATACTGGCTCGGTTGTGCGGTCAAATCTATCATCATAGGTTGAACACTGAACTGACCAGTTACCGGACCAGAAAACAAAAGCGTTACTATAATACTTCCGATAAGCAAAAAAACATGATTGTAAGATTCTTTACGCATCATGAGGATATGATTCCCAAACGACGGATAATCCATTCTGCCATGTCTATTTCTCATTCCTAACCCCTCAAAATCTTACCTATACAACATTTAGCATCGAAATCTGCACACTACAATACCGGTTATCTTTTTATACATCCCCCATAATCGCTCTATAGAGACTCCTTTCCAGGCCCATTTGCAACTCAATACCTGAAATCAATTCTATCGCCTCTCGTCCCTTGCTATTAATCCCGTTTTTCTGCCAATCCAATGGCTCATTACCTTTTCGGCAATTTGACATCTGCACTTGTTCCAAATTCTCAAATTCCATAGTGGCCCTTCACAGTCAATTTTACATACTATTAAGGAGCTGCCATACTTATCCACCCAGTTTCATTGCTGAATTTATCTACATTACCATATTTTGAGAAAAATGTCAAGAATATATTTCCTAAGCTGTATATATTACCGAAACTTATAGCAATTAAAAACAATGATAGTCTTCCGACCACCAACAGCACTTCAAAGCGTCGGAGAATCACAGACCTAACTTCTGCTCTACAACACTTATTTAAGACAGTATTAATAGTATTAAACCGAACTTGCTTAGCAATTCGACGCCATCTCTGCCTTGAAGGGCCCAAGGGCGATGCATCCGCCCAAGGCAAAACGAAATTCTTCATCTAGCGCAGAATAATATCTCTTCTGTAACATCTGAGGGGCAACTATCAAGCTAACAGCAATATCGGCGAATATCTCAGGTCTTTTCGAACCAAATAACAAATCCGCTTCTCTGCTATCCTCCGCAAAACGACGCATGCCTCGTACATTCCAAATTTATCCGCAATATGATGATTGACGTTTCTACCATTTTGCTGTGCTAATGTGGCTAAGTTACTAGCAGTTCCAGTCATAAAACTATAGGGAGGAACGGACTTATTATCCATCCCTCCCTATGTTATCCTGCAATTTTCGACAGTTATTAAAAGTTGTCACATAACAAACAACTGCTACGCTAAACAACTTCATAACTGCCCCATTGCTCTCTACGCCAAGCAACTACTACGGATCTACCCATAGAATACCAACAGGTTTTACCTGAATGACTGCTACACCAACCTGAACGTTCTTGCCAAATGCGATATGAGAGAGATCAACCTCGTCATACGTTACACAGACTTCTCTCTCTTCTACACATGTGCAAAGCGTCGCTGGAACTTCTGGAACATCAATCGTGCAGGTAAATGAACCACCCATCGCCTTGCTAGCATCGTTGTCCTTCACATAGCATTGGAGGAGCAGGTCAAAGTTGCACTTAATCTGGATTGTGACGCATCCTGAGTAAGTGTCATAGTCCTCTTGTTCCAAGTAGATTGCCAGGTTATCCTGGTCTAGGATTTCCACATACAGACCAATATTCATGTATATGGGAATCTCACAACTTGTGTCTTTCCATGAAAACTCACATGGCCAATCATAGGCCTTCAGATGCCCTGCATAAGCTGGCATAGCAACTAATGCGAACAGGACAACACCAAGAATACTCTTTTTTAACATTTTCATCTCCCTTTCTCAACTTGTGCCCCGCAACAGTCGATATTCAACTGCGGAGCTAACCCAGTTTTTCTGGCCAGGCACGCACAAGCCTGAGCCACACACACTTGCGGGCTTAACCTACTTCGCCGACTCCTGTGGAATGCCCGCCTTATCCACCTGAGTCGAGGCCCCTGACATGTCCGATTTCGACCTGCGATCTTCATTCCCTATTCAGCGATCAACATTCGTTATAATGCCAGAAGATTGGGCCTAATCTTCCAGGCGGGCCGCAAGCTTAAAAATGCTTGCGAGCCATAAAAATTTCATCACTACCTCCTTTCTCCCCCATCCTCTATGGGGTTGCTTGTCTCATAATACCTTCCTTTTTGTAACTGAGTACTTTTGTACAAGTCAGCACAAATTTAACGGTAAGTCTGCTACTCCTCATCACCATCCTCTTATGGTCTCATTGCCACAAGAAATACAAGCGTTCCTTTATATTTACCAAATGGATATTTACCTCGATTCAATTCGAACTCAATATCTATAGGAATGTCAACACCCTCTTTGGGTGTTGGCCTAAGCGAGCTTGCAATCGGTACATGACGTCCATTAACTGGAACCTTTATTCCATTTACTGCTACTGATATGTTCTCTGCTGGTATACTGTCGCCATCACGCATACGCGTGAAGCCCCCAAACGATACCGCGACATAGTGTGGACAGTTGGCGACAATGTGCGCTTCCAGCTTGGCCGGTATTCCGGACTTTCCTAAACCCGGATAATTTACCATTCCAAGATCTATCTCACTTGGCGTAACATTCACGCTGGCAAACTTTCCTTTACTTAGTCCGCTCTGCTTGACTGGACGAAATGCGCTTGCGACCTCATTAAAACCAAAACAAGCCAATGCACAAATCACTACCAACTTCCTCATTGTTTTTTCCCCCAAAAAACATTTACTCTCGTTCAAATCTCAACTCCTTAGATCAGTTCTCTTTCTCCATATTCAATTCTTTGTTCAGAAACAATTCGTTTTGATCAGGTATCTCCTGTTTTGTACCATTTACTCTAACCACATAACACGTTAAATGGATTGGGGAACCCTTCTGTCCGTTCAACCCTCTTCACCTTAAGCTTTTAATCACTACAGTCAGTATTTCAAGTTATTACCCACATTATCATTTAAGCAGTTAAGGGATTATATGTATTTCCTATTACATCCAGATTACCAGTTTCCTTTTTGTTTGTCAAGCAGATATTACCTATATCTCATATTCTCCCATTTCTCGATATTTGCTATTTTATCTTTTTTGAAGTGTAATGTCAATAATCCTTTTAGCAATTTTACTTTTTTTCAAATTTCTTCCTTAATTACCCTCGATGAACATTTAAAATCCCGATTTATAATTTTCAGAAATTGCCCCCATCGGCAAATTTTAACCTTAAGAAATTACCCAACTTTCCAGCAAAAATTAATAGCAATCTTATATAAGTTCTTTATATATCAAGAGATAAAAAAATCCCAATTTTTCATCTGCCTTCGAACATTTGTCCAAAATGTCAAGTTTTTGCTCGACAAACAAATGAGGCCTTTTACAAAGGTCTCGTTTTGAGTCGTGCTCCTAAAAAAGCCAAAATAGGGGCTAAAATGTGAAATAAATTGTTTTTTATGACCAATATTTTCGCTTAAAGCACAAATATCAGGAAAACCTTTGAAATCTGCATATCTCGACTATTCCACTTGCGATATTCATATCTCGCCTTGTGATAATGGATAGTACGATGCGAAGCTTATGCAGCTGTTTAATTTACCAGAAACTCCCCACATGAAGGTGTAAAGATGAGGGCCATATGCCGCTTAAGCTACCTTTGATTAAGTATTTAGACAATTATAGGCCCAATATGAAGTACCATAGTCGAATCATGTTCCAATTACTGCCTTCATTATTTCGAAATTTAATAGCTTATCAGAGCAAGCTTTGCTGAATCTTAAAAGAGCTACGCAGCCGCACAAATCGTTCATGTCATTTGAAAAAACAGAGAAACCATCGCTTGGTATGTCAATCTTGGTCACCGAGCCGTAGATGTACCAAAGATCGATCTAACGCAGCTTAAAACTGGCACTTATTTTGCTTCGATACCCCCTGTGTTGTTGACATTACTTGTCGGCTATAGTTATGAAATCGCGCTAAACGATTACGCGCGGCTATTTTTCAGATGAGTATGTACGGTCATCTTTCCGATACTGAACTTAATGAGGACATATACTCGGGACAGAGTAATTATAGCTGAAGAAAACTTTTACAAACAATTTTCTCATAATATCGAACTACACTGCTACTTTATACCAATCGTTATCTTTGAACTTTATGGTAATAGAACAAAATCAATCAAAATTAATTCATCTTTACACAGTTGGGTTATATGATGTAACAGTGAAGTAGTTGATCTCCTCACTTTGAAAGCGTACCTAATTAGCTTCCTATGCACACCTTAGATTTAGCCCGAATTTCTCACCACCACACCAGAGGTCTCATAAATAAGCTTAAGGTGTGCTTTGATACAAATGAATCTGGCTTTGGAGGTTGGGTGATAAAAAAAACAATAAGTCTTGTGAACCGGATTTTACAGACAGGGCTTATAACCCCCCATAAACTCCCCGAGTATCCCGATGTACATCGGGAGGATCTACTTCTGATCTTGTTATAACCTATTCATCTTGCAAGTTGTATAAAAACACTTATACTGCGTAAACAAAACCATCGGTTATGACTGTGATTTTTCGAAGGGAGTTGTTGTACTAAGGAGTGATGCTTTGACAAAAAAGAAAACGAATCCATTCATTAATTTATCATGGGACGATCTTAGAGAATGGGCCGGAAGCAAAATTGTCTCACGGGGTCGGGGTTATCAGCGTCAGAATCTGGTGTCGAAACTCGCGGTGCTTGATAATGGCGGTTTACTTGCATGGGTTGACGGAACGCACAGATATGCCACTCAAGTTACAATCGACGAAGAAGGCTTGCCGACATCGATATGCACCTGCCCGTATGGCTATGATTGTAAACATGGCGTAGCCGTTGTATTGGAATATCTGGAGCAAATCAGGAAGAATCAGCGTGTTCCCAAAGTTGGTAAGGATGATAAACGTCTTTTGCTTTTCGATGAAGCCAGTTGGGATGACGAAATTGATGCTATCGAAGATGAAGATGGCTATTATGACGAAGAATCGCCTCTAACGAAAAAAGTGGCATCCGAGGTCAACGCTTATCTGGACGGCAAGACAAAGGCGCAGCTCACAGAATTGATCTTTGAACTGGCCGGAAAATTTCCCCAAATAGCTCAGGAATTGACGGACCGCAAACAGCTTGCTTCGGGAAACGTAAAATCCCTGATCAATCGCCTGAAAAAAGAAATTCGTGAAATCAGCAGTGAGCCCGGCTGGCAGAATTACTGGCAACACGAAGGTTATACCCCGGACTACTCTGAAATACGTATCAAGCTGGAAACGTTATTGAAGGCCGGTCATGCGGACGAAGTCATAAAGTTGGGGAAAGAACTTATTGAACTTGGCAACCGGCAAATCGAGGAAAGTCATGATGAAGGTGAGACCGCCATGGAAATAGAGGGATGTATGTCGGTCATTGTAAAGGCACTGGAGCAATCTTCTATGGCTACGGTGGACAAGTTGGCATGGGCCGTGAATGTTGTCCTGAAGGATGATTATGACGTATTCTATGTTTTCGGTGAGTATCTTGGCCGTAGTCATACAAAGATGGATTGGAATGCTCTGGCTGACCGGCTGCTCAAACAGCTTGGCCAAATGAAACATTCCAGAACCGAGAATGATTTTCACCGAAACTATACTCGCGACCGACTCGGTGACTGGATTATCCATGCACTGGAGTGTGCTGGAAGAAAAGAGGAGATCATTCCGCTCTGTGAAGCTGAGGCCCAAAAGACGGGTAGTTACACTCGACTGGTGGAACATCTAATTGTAGAAGAACGGTACGCAGACGCGGAACACTGGATTCAGGAAGGTACCCGCAAAACCGAAAAAGAATTGCCCGGTATTGCTTCCGATTTGCGACACAGATTAAAAGAAATACGGGTTTCTCAAAAAGACTGGATTGCCGTAGCAACGATACAAACAGAAGAGTTTGTGCGTTATCCTTCAGAAAAGGCCTTTCTCGAATGCCAAAAGGCTAATGCAAAAACCAAAACCTGGCCAAAAGTACGAGAGCACCTCCTGACTTACCTCGAAAAAGGGGAATTGCCCTGGCAACAAAAAGGCTGGCCGCTTGGAACATCCAATCAAACTAAACCTGATGCATCTTTTCGCAATACATTTCCGATGGTGAATATTCTTATAGAAATTGCTATTTTGGAGAAGAAGCCTGAAAAGCTACTTTTTTGGTATGACCAACTTCAGAATAATAAGCATGGCTGGTTCAGCATTGACGATGATAGAGTCGCCGCGGCAATTCAGTATTATGCCCCGAAGCGTTCAGTGTCAATCTGGAAAACGATGGCGGATAATCTTATTCATCAGACCAAACCAAGTGCATACGAACAAGCCGCCGGTTATTTGCGCAAAGCAGAAAGAATCATGAGACGGGAGAAAAAGCAATCTCAATGGAAACAGTACCTGGATAGCCTCAGACAAAAACATGCGAGAAAGCGACGTTTGATGGAGATTCTGGACCAATCCGACAGCATGCCGATCGTAAGTAAGAAACGATAGTAATAAGAATAACTATTACAAGGATGGATATAGCGTAAGCAACGCCGCTAGGTTCAACGTTTGAAAGAAGCGGTAACTTCAAATTCTGAAAAGAAGTACGAGCCGCAACCGTAAAGCAACCAAAACGGTAGGAGGATATTTGGAGTGGTTGTACCGTAAAATATAAGTCATTTAATAAAAATGGCTTACACCTCCCCGAGTATCCCGATGTACATCGGGAGAACCTACAACCTAGCGGTTAATCCCGAAGTACTTCGGGACTCGCTCTACCAATTGAGCAGGTAAGTTCTGATCCATGCAGAGGATTTGCGGCTTTTTATGAATCTTTCTCGCGCCATTGCTTCAGACCTTGTTTGGTAACTTTCATAGTAGATTATCTTCCAGGGACCATTCTTGTGGGTGTATTTTAAACCGTGATAATCTGTGACTGAGGGGTTGTGTTGCTTGATGCGCTCGGAAAGGTTGTCCGTGGAACCTACATAGAATCTGCCTGCAGGATTTTGAAGAACATATACCCAGAATGGACCTCCTGTCATATCCAAACTCCCCGAGTAGGGCTCGAACCTACAACCTAGCGGTTAACAGCCGCTCGCTCTACCAGTTGAGCTATCGGGGAAATATTATACGACAAAACGAGCAATACTTTCACATTACCCGAATATACATACTCATTATTATTTAACAGTAACTAAACCACAACAACTTTCTCAGGATCTGTCTTTTTTTGCCGATAGGTTAGGAAAAAGTGTTATGCAAACCAAAAACATTTGGCTTCGTTATATCGGACACTGGACAAATGCCTGATTGTATTGTACTTTACCCAACCTACGAAAGCTTTAGTACGGTACGTTACAGCTACTTTCTGCAAAATCGCTGTTTATTGTAGCAACGCAGAGGCTGAAGTGCAATATTACAGGAACAAGAAAGTAAATTTGCGCATCTTAACTATGTTATAACGCATAGATTTTTTATAGGTTCTTGCTTATATGGCCAAAGACATACTCAGTGTTGGCGATTTCACCATAATCCGGCGAATCGGAACCGGTGCCCGCAGCACAATTTATCTTGCAAAGAATCAGGAGGATGAAACAAATGTAGCACTGAAACGGGTAATATACGAAAAACCTGAGGATTTGAGGGTTTTCGAACAAACCGAGAACGAGTACAAAGTCGCAAGGCACATTGATCATCCTTACGTGCGTAAATGTTACAAGCTCAGGAAAATCCGCAGCATGTTCAAATTAAGAGAGATGTTACTTTCTATGGAAATGTTTGAGGGCACAACCCTCGAAGACAGCCCCACTCTAAGCCTTGGCGATGTCTTACTCGTATTCAGAATGGTTGCAACCGGCTTAAACGCCATACATCATCAAGGATATGTCCACTGTGATATGAAGCCCAACAATATCCTCATCAATAAGGCAGGCTCAATTAAAATCATAGACCTAGGCCAGAGCTGCAAGATAGGTACAATCAAGGCTCGTATCCAAGGCACCCCCGATTACATCGCACCAGAACAGGTCAGGCGAAAATCACTTGGCCCCAAAACCGACATCTTTAATCTCGGCGCGACAATGTACTGGGCTCTCACGGGAAAGAACATCCCTACTCTAATACCCAATCAGAAAACTGGTTCGAGACTCGTCGTGCCAAAGACCTGTCCGGCGCCCCATGAGCTAAAGAACAAAATTCCTTTAGGAGTTTCTAAACTCGTAATGGATTGTATTAAAGACGACCCTGCGCAGCGGCCAACTAATATGATGGCGGTCATACAAAGGCTGGACCTGATGATACATACTATTTTCAGTGGCAAAATAAAAGCAGTCAAAGATGTCCCAAACAACAATTGATATGCTCAAAAAGGCCAAAGGTGCCAATTATGCAGATGAATTCCGACGCGGTAATGTGATCAACCTTCCATCTGATGGCTCCATTGTAGTAACCGGAGACATGCATGGTCACCGGCGGAATTTTGAAAGAGCGCTAACCTTTGCAGACCTTACCAATAATCCCAAAAGACACCTCATCTTGCAGGAAATTATCCACGGCGGTCCACAGGATATCAAAGGTGGCTGCTTATCATACAAATTGCTATTTGATGCCGTCCGCTATAAATTGGATTTTCCCAGCCAGTTACATATAGTCACGGGAAATCACGATACTGCCTCCATAAATGACTCTGAAATAATGAAAGACGGTAAAGAGATGCACAGCGCAATGTGCCAGGCTCTGCAACGCGAATTCCAAAATGCCTACCCCGATATAAAATCCGCCATAAAAGAGCTGTTGCTATCGCAACCTTTAGCCGTCAAGTGTAGCAACAGAATATGGATCTCGCATTCACTGCCCAGTGACAGATTTGTTGACAAATTT
>Ga0307437_1001931_pt1 | contig 13236 bp, 13 predicted proteins | sample SalMarWE160390MG_FD_202146 | JGI IMG/M metagenome (GOLD analysis project Ga0307437, IMG submission 202146) | Salt marsh sediment microbial communities from the Plum Island Ecosystem LTER, Massachusetts, United States - WE1603-90 | ecosystem: Environmental > Aquatic > Marine > Intertidal zone >...
TTAGATTTTATGGCAAAACATCATCACACAGGATATCCCGTTCTTAATGAACACGAAGACCTCATCGGTATGATGACCTTGGAGGATGCCGCGAATGTTGAAAAAGGGGAAAGAGACAAGGTTCTAATTCGCGATATAGCCCGAAGGAACATTGTTGTTGTTTATGCTGAAGAGCTTGCGTTATATGCCTTCAAAAAAATGGGCGTACACGAAATAGCGCGTATTGCCGTTGTTGACGAGGCTAATTCTAAAAAACTAATCGGTATACTCACCAAGACCGACTTGACGCACATACTTAGAGATAAAATGTGAGAATTCCGTGAAACTGTAAGGTCATTTTAACCAAAATCAAGAAACTTAAAATATGCAACTTCGAATAAGTATTAACGAGAATAATGAGTAACAAAAATTTTTTTCGGAAGATACTTGTTCCTGTAGATGGTTCACATTCTTGTCTTCACGCTAAAATGCTTGCTGTTTCAATTGCTAGAAAATTTAAGTCAAAAGTAACTGTGGTTCATTGTGCCTCACACGAATTTATGCATCCCGAACTGAAAGCCCAATATCAGTTACCCCACTCAATCTTGCATAAAATTGATGAGGCGTATTTGCAGGCGGGCAAAAAAATCATCAGAAACGCCGAGGAAATGTTCAGAGAGGCTAAAATAGATGTCGATGCTAGGCTGGTTACTTACGAGGACCCTGCTGAATTCTTGCTCCAGTTAGTTAAGGACGAGAAATATGATTTGGTTGTTATAGGAAATCGTGCTGAACATCAATCTGAACGTTACTCTTTAGGAAGCGTCACGGAGAAAGTTGCAAGGCATGCTGAATGCCCTGTCTTTATAGTTAAACAGAAACCAAAAGTTGAGAGTATACTGACAGCTGTTGACGGTTCTAAGCATGCAGACAAGGCACTTGAATATGCAGTTCAATTAGCCAAGAATTATAGCGCAAACTTGGCTTTAGTACATGTTGAGGAAGATAATCTCATTCGCATTGGGGGACCGCAAGTCGAGGATTGTGTTGGAACAGTCGGCGAGTGCATCCTGAAAGATGCGTCAACCAAGATTCAAGGAGTTTCATTTGACAAGATGTTGGAGTACGGCAGTCCCGCAGAAGTCATAATCAAAATTGCGAAGAAGGCGAATGTTGACCTCATCGTTATAGGAAGTAGAGGATTAAGCAGCGTAAGAAGATTCTTGCTTGGCAGTGTCAGCGACTACATAAGCATGCATGCAAGATCTTCAGTGCTGATAGTTAGATAAGAGACTATTTTCCCTGTTTGTACCTTATTGGCTACAGGCGCTGGTTTAGAGCGTCACAACAGGTTTAAAGTTGCTAGTCTTCACAAAGACCAAACTACTTTTTTACTACAAGCACGTTGCAGCTTGCTTTGGAAACTACTTGTTTTGAGACGCTGCCTAGCAGGAAGGCTGCGGCGCTGCCCAGTCCTCTGCTGCCTACTACTATCAAGTCGAATTTCTCGTTTTTGCAGGTGTCAACCATGGCTCGTGAAGGGTTGGAACCAAGAATAGCTGATAGGCTAGAATCAATTTTTTCTTCTTCCAAAAGCTGCTTCGCTTTTAGCTGAGTTTTTGTCGCTTCATCTTTGTGTCCTCGCTTGTAGACGGTTATGACTTGCACATGTCCTGAAAATTTTTTTGCAATGCTAATTGCTTCCATAAGCGCCCACGTAGAGTAATCAGAACCGTCAACTCCTACTAGAATCTTCATTTTTTCTTTCATTTATTTACCCCCGCGACCATTTCCCCTTTTTTATGCTAGAACTGTTACTATTCATTAAATCTTCAACCATGTTTTAATGTTTTCTATCTACCTTTGCATCCATAAGTCCCGGATTCCTCTTTATGCCTCTGGCTAGAACTGGCGGAAAGATAAGCGTAGTTACTATGCTCATTGCAACGAGAGCCGAAAAAATCTCTAGAGGAATCAAGCCGTATTGCATTGCAATCAACGCGATTACTAACTCAGCTGCACCTCTGGAGTTCATTGCCCAACCTATATAGTAGAGCTGTTTCCAGTTCAGAGTGGAAACTGGTTTGATTATTAGCGTTCCTATCAGCTTTCCAAAGAATGCAATAAGTATTGTAGCTACGATTATGGGCGTGTTAGAGAAAAGTGTGCTAAGGTCAAATGTTAACCCAACGTTAACGAAGAAAAACGGCACAATAAAGCCCAAAGCAATGAGTTTGATTACATTGATCAACTCCCTATTATGTCGCTTGCTGATGCCTTTCAGAGAGATCTGTAAGAGAAAACCGCCAATAATAGCACCAATCAGATAGCCTACGTTCAAAGATTCAGAAAGAGCTGCAAGAACCAGAACAAATATCATCACTATAGAGAATAACCCCGTCTCTTCGCCAGGTTTTTTGTCCAAGTGCTGGAGGACTTTAGACATTACCTTAAACGATATGAATGCGATTATGAGGAAGATTATTATTTCTACAGGAATCATAGCCAAGTCGAATAAGCTTCCTCCCTTAGCCAAAACCACGACAAGGGACAAAAACAGGACCTCAAATATGTCATCTATGGCTCCTGCAGCAAGCATCACTGCACCTAATCTGGTGTTCAAGCTGTTCAAATCCATGAGTACCTTAACTTTTGTTCCTTCTGACGTAACCATCATGGCTCCCCCAAAAATCAGCGCCGACAGAAAGCCGTATTCGGGGAAAAACACGGTAATGAACAAAAACCCAAGTGCGAATGGGACGAGGGCAGAGCTAAGCGATACAAGAATCGAATCTCTTGAAGTCTCCTTTATCTTTTTAATTTCAATCTCCAATCCTGCCAGAAAAAGAAGAAGCAACACTCCAAGTGTAGCCAGAAAATCGATTATAACTAGGGCTGATCCTTCGCCAAAAAGCAGTTCCTTTATGGCTGGAATTCCAAACAGCAACCCTGCAAGGATTTGACCAACAACGGTTGGTAAGCCGATTCTTTTGAACATCTCTCCAAGTATAAAAGCGGCGATCAAAATGATGGGTACAATTGCTAGTATCTCCATGATCAGTTCACCAGAAAACCCCGTTCAGTCGGTGACCTACCCAAACTCAGTGGGGTACTGTCTATAAACTTTTCTAAATGTAAAACAATCAAGTCTTATCAACCCGTCAATAATGTTCTCCAAATGTTCACGTATGCCAAACTCGAAGTGTGGTTTCTCGCGTCATTTAAAAGTTGTAATGCCCATTCTTGTAGAAGCTACATAGAGTCGTAGAAACTGAACTTTTTGTTACTATGCTTGAAACTTTCCTTGGACACGTTTTAGCCTCCCTGTTTTTTTATGCTCGAAGGCAAAGAGCTGGATTTAAGTTTTTCGCATAAACAGATATATCCACGATAATTATTTAATCAAATACAATAAAATTAAACTGATGGTGCTAGTTCATGTCTGAGACAAGAAAAATTCAAAAAATTGGCAACACCCTTTACATTTCCATTCCTAAATCTTGGGCAAATCAATTGCAGCTAAAACATGGAGAAAAAGTTACGTTAGTTACCAAAGACGGCTTAATCTCTATTTACCCAAAAACTGAAGACACCAGACCCAGAGAAATAACTCTAAGCCTCAACAGCAAAAACCCTGGACAATCCATTAAGCGAGGGATCATTGCAGCCTATCTGGATGGTTTCGATACAATTGAACTTAAGACAGAAACAACATTCACTGAGGACCAGCAAGACGTTATCCGAGAAACCATCAACAATCTGTTCGGTTTGGAAGTAATAGAAGTAACAGGGGACACGATAATAATCGAGTGTTTGCTCAAACAAAAGATGCCCGTCAAAAAGACAATAAATCGGATTCACAACGTAATCATGTCAATGTTCAACGAGACAATTTCCGCCCTAGAAAAACAAAATGTAGATCTGATCAAAGGTCTAACAAGAAGAACTCAGGACAGCAAAAGGCTTTCCTCAGTCACTAATCGCCTTCTCAGAAGCATCATCCTGTTCCCACAGCCATCCCAGACAGAAGAAATAACTTTGATCGATTGTGTCGACTACCTGCAGATTCTCCGCATAACCGCTGAAATAACTGAAAAACTAAAAAAAATCGCCGAAAATATTATTCCATTAATAGATGAGCCGTTACCAAAGTCAATCATGAAACTTCTAATCGAAACAAGCACAGGCATTAAGGAACTGTATAACGATTCTATTCAAGCACTTTTATGCAAAGATATTCCTCTCGCAAACAATATCTTGGATACATCCTTTAATCTCGCAAACCTATGGAACCTCTGCTTAAAAGCAAACGAGAAATCAGAAATCTCCAGTTTGGCATTAGCAAATATCCGTCTAGTCATCGACAGCCTAGAACAAATACAGCAACACACGCACGAAATCGCTAACATCTCAATTGACCGAGCCGAAGCTGCTGACGCAAGGTCGTCCACACCAGACCAGTCCTCAAAGGCAAAGCACTCGATCTTCGGGAAGAAACTGGGACATCAGAGACCTTAATATACTCGATTTTTACGTTACGCGTTTATGGTAATAATGTGTTTCTTTTGAACATGATTGTATCCGCATTCACATTCAAAACCTATTATCTTGTTTCCGCGAACTATTTCCTGCCAACTCTCAGCTCTGCACTTCGTCTTTTGCTTATGAAATTTCCAGAGAGTTTCAGCCTCTTTCCGAGTCAACGGAACAACACGTTTTGCTGACAACAAAAGCCATGCAGTAAAAAAACCCAAGCTCAACCATATAGCAGGTATTAATACTCCGGAATCGAGCATAGCCTCCAAGATTTGCGTCATATCCCTCACACCACTATATGCCTATAGGCTAAAAAAATGTGGAAAAACGCTTTTAAGCTATATGAATCTGAAATATAGATGCGATCATGATGGATAGCAATTTTTTCCGCTCTTTTTTTAAAATAAAATGTTTTGACACTCATTTATATGGAAAAGCGTGGAGAATGTTTTCAGCAAGACATGCTCACTAATCATATTTGATGCCTAATAATACTTCATTGTTGAAAACAGTACTTTTTCTGAAAAAGCAAAGGCAACAATGTTTAGTGCTCCGGCCTAAATCCAAACCTTGGTTTAAATCCTTGTTTTTTACCCAGACTTAGAAATCTCATTTGAGACCTAATTGAAAGTCGGGGAGTTAGGTTCATATATACGTTTATATTCCACGTTTTTTGGGCATCGGCGAATAGATCGCCTGCGTCTGGAGAGACCTGAACCTTTCCACTGTGGATATGTCCTCTTCAGAATCCCTTTTTCTGTGACCGTCCTATTCTTCTAGCGCGTGAAAGAAAACCTGAAATAATTGAAACGGAAAGAAACGTAATTTAGAGATGTTACGTGATGAACGGAGAAAACTGGTGGAGCATAAGCGAAAGATACAACAATGCGATTTTTCCAGTGCAGATAGTTATAATGGTCATAGGAGTCATATTGACATATTTTTTGTTCGCTAAGCCTAACACTAGGACAAACAACCTCATGAAGGCATACTTGGCATTTACTTTTGCCTGGAACGGGGTAGTGTTCTTTCTGATATTTGGCAAGGAGTTACCTGGTACATTTTTAGGGGCACCTCTATTCATCATTATACCAGTTCTTTTTGCTGTGGATATGTTCACAAAGAAAACCGAGTTCAAGCTGCCTAATGCAAGGTGGCATAAGTATTTAACTGTCTTTTGGGTTCTCTGTGCTTTCTTATATCCGTTAATTGGATTGCCTTTAGGTCATCTTTATCCAAGATCTTGTATGTTCGGTGTATTCCCTTGTCCCACAACAGTGTTTGCTCTTGCCTTGCTTGCAGCTGCCATACCGAAGGTTGATAAAAAAGTCTATATTTTGCTCTTGATTTGGGCACTTCCTTCTGTAGGGAAATGCTTTGGAGTATTGGATCTCTACGAGGACTGTGTTCTCTTTGTAGCAGGAGTATATGGTTTGATAATGTTAGTTAAGAATTGGAAAGTAATTGGAAAAGATGGAAAAGAAAAAGGTTTTTAGCTCCACTATTGAAGCTACCTCCCGCAAACTCCCCTTTTTTCTCAACCTGCACGCGTGCAAAACCGCTAATTTAAACCTTCATACGAAATAGAAAACATGTAGAAATATAAAGGAGCGTTTAGGGAAGCCCTTTCATCAAAATATCCACAAAAAAGGCAGAAAAGGATAAATGGAAATGGTGCTCCGGCCGGGATTCGAACCCGGGTCGGCGGCTTTCTCCACTTATTAAGGGTCGAGAGGCCGTCATACTTAACCGGACTATACTACCGGAGCCCTGAACTATTCTACTAGTCATTTTCTTTTCCTGTATATAGCCACTTCGTCCCGTTCGCTGCACGTAACGTACTAAAATCCTCACAGAGTGGCTTTTAAACAAATTTTACCATTTTCTATCCCCACCATAACATCTGGAGCTTTATTAAACAATTAAATTCTGTATGAAGAAAAAACCAACCGTGTAAAAGTTAGAGGTTGATTTTCGCGTGAATATAGCCTTTCATGTATTCAAACCTTTAGTTTTTGCCGATCATAATTATGTTGTGCTCTCACCGAAAAGAAGACCTGCTCTGCACGCATAAATCCCATATCTACTATCTCATAATGAGATATCCAAAATTTGTCCTTTCAAGGGTGGCGTGGCACAGGCTATGGTGAGAGCACATCTCGTGTACAAATCAGGTCTGAAAAACTTGTTATTGGCTATCCGTTTGCTACCTATTGCAGTTTTTATCTCAGTTTTGCGTTTGGAATTAACTTCTGTGCTACAGCTAGAAACTTTTGCATATCCTCGTCTGTGAAAGGTTTCAGCTTTATAAACTCTGGATTTATAGTTTCTTTTCCGAGGCTGACATCAAACTTCTGCAAAAAATATTTTCTGCACCCCACTAAGCTGCGGCATATCTGTTCTATGTCATCTTCTTCGTGGAGCCTAGGAACAACAGTGGTCCTGAATTCGTAATCCATTTTGGATCCCAACAAGATTTCAACGCTTTCCTTCACATTTTCCAGCAATTTTTCTGCTTTGACACCAATTGCCTTGGAGTATTTCTCCACAGTTAATGGCGCCTTTACGTCCATGGCTACGTAATCGATGAGATCATTCTTCACAAGTTCCTTCAGCATAGAAGGGTTGGTCCCGTTCGTATCCAATTTAACTAGGAACCCCATCTTCTTTAACCGGCGGAATAGTTCTGGCAGCCTACTGTGAAGAGTTGGTTCCCCACCTGTGATGCACACTCCGTCGGTCCAGCCTCTCTGCCTATCAAGCTGATCTTCTACATACCCAAAGGGGATTGTGTCGATCTTTTCAGGATTAAGAACAAGATTTAAGTTGTGACAGAAGGGACAACGAAAGTTACAGTTTGGAAGGAAAATAACAGAAGAAATTTTGCCGTCCCAATCCGCGAAACTAACATCGATGAATCCTTTTATCTCCATTTTTCAAACACTTTCTAACTCTGAGTAAATGCGCTTAGCACCTTAAGTTCTTTTATATCAAATAAGCCAATGGACCCAGAATCTCTATACTAAGGAAATCGTTATTAAACCGCAACACCAAACCCCAAGTATAACAACAAAGATTCTTGAAGGTGATTTTATGCAAGCAACAGCGGATACCAAAACTCATGCCATCGATGAGCAGAGCATTCTCAGAACAAGAATGAAGAAGATTAAACATAAGATAGCGGTTATCAGCGGCAAGGGAGGAGTCGGCAAAACCGTTACTGCGGTCAACTTAGCCATAGCTTTTGCCATGCAAGGCCACGAAAACCGCGTCGGTCTTTTAGACGCTGACCTTCATGGTCCCTGCGTTCCGAAGATGCTTGGCATGGAGGGACAAAAGCTTAGGGTGGGACCGATAGGAGCTTTTCCAGCTGTGGGTCCTCTTGGAGTGAAGGTTGTTTCCATGGCGTTTGTGCTTGAAGGTAAGGAAGTTCCTGTTATATGGCGGGGACCCTTAAAAATGAGGGCAATTCAACAGTTCTTGTCTGAGATCGTTTGGGGTGAGCTTGATTTTCTCCTTATAGATTTGCCTCCTGGAACTGGAGATGAACCCTTGAGTGTCATGCAGCTTCTTCCAGAGATGGATGGCGTTGTTATAGTAACTATTCCCTCGGAGGTCTCCCAGAATGTGGTGGGAAAAGCCATCACATTCTCCAGACAACTGAAGGTTCCGGTGATCGGGATAATTGAAAACATGAGCGGTTTCGTCTGCCCCACGTGCGGCACCGAAACTCATATCTTCAAGACTGGAGGAGGCGAAAAAGTGTCTCAAGACTATTCTGTCCCATTTTTGGGAAGCATACCTCTTGATCCCAGAGTCTGTGAAGCCTCAGACCTAGGACACCCATTTATTATGGAGCATCCTGATTCACCTGCCTCAAAAGCCTTCATGGAGATAGTGGAAAAACTCACGACGTACATCCAAGAAAAAGAAAAAAATGAAAAATAGTCACCCAGCAAGACTAGCGACAAATAGCCTCCAAAAAATTGCAGATCTAAAATTCAATAATGTCTCCAGTGTGAAGAGGCTGGCAGCGGTCTCCGAATGCTTCAGCAATCTTTTTGATCGCTTTTTTGCCTGTGCAGTGGCACGGTCCAACGAATTTTAGGTCAAGTTTTTTGAGTTCGTCTACTGTCGCCTGAATTCTCTTGTTTTCCGCATTCCAGAGGTGGAAGCCTCCCAGAACCGCGTAGACCATACTGTTTTCTGTTATTTTTTGGGCATACTTGATAGTGTTGATTATCCCTGAATGCGCACATCCCGATACAACAACCAATCCCTTATTTTCGACATCTATGACTAGGGATTGATCGTCAAGCATCTTGTCTTCTACGAACTTTCTGTTGTGGATTGTCCAGAAGCCTCTAACTGTTTCGAAGGCTGTTGTTCTCGGAACTTCTCCAGTTGTGGTAATTCCGTCAGCTATCTTTACGGGATCAGTAGCCAGAAGAGGTACGCCACCGGCAGATTCAACTTCAGAGGACCTGAAAGGTGCGCCGATTAACCTTAGATGCGGCATTATCGTGAGTTTTGGACCGAAAACCGTTGGATGCGCAATAACTGGAACACGTTTCTTCATTTGTTTCAGGGCTTCTATCAAGCCGCCTGTGTGATCGTAGTGCCCATGACTAAGCGCAATCACGTTGACATTTTGCAGATTTATGCCCATTGTATCCACGTTGTGTAGAAGGACATCTGGGGCTGGTCCTGTGTCCATCATGATAGTCACTTCGTTGTCGTCAATTTTGGCTTTGATGAGGAAGGCGAGGCCATGTTTGGTTTTGAGTTGAGGTTTAGCTGAGCTGTTAGAGTCTTCAATCAGAACTGTTATCTGGACATTCTTGACAACCATTTTGATGCGCCAGTTTATCTTTTATTCTTAATGGACTGCACAAATATAACGGTTCTCAACTTCGTTACTGGAATAGTCTTGGGAGGCTGGAGAGATAGTTTGGAGTGTACAGGCATTTATGGAGTGATTATGGTTGACCTGAGCTGTTTTACTCCCTTCCTTGTTGCCAACTCTTGAGCCAGTTCTCTTATGTCTTCGGCGTCGCCTTTAACCGCAACAGCCTCAAGACATTCTTTATCGCTTAGGTGAACGTGGAGGACTGAATTTATAACTTCTCGATGGTGGTGTTGATATTCAATGAGATCGTCTTCTAGACCCTTGATGGTATGGTCATAAACCATCACTAATACGCCAGCCTTTTTTCCCTTCTGCTTGTGAAGTAACCGTTGCTCTGTGATAAAAGACGTAACTGCATCCTGAATAGCCTTCGATCGGCTATTATACCCCATCTCTTCAATGGTTTCATCTAACTCCCTCAGCAGTTCTGGGGGAAAAGTGACGCCAACACGAACAATCTTACTCATATTTGATTCCCAGTTAAACCGTTAGACTACTAATCATAAAACCTTTATCTTCTTCTTCAACCTTTAAAACTGTAAATTATATTCTTAATAAATTGTCGAATCTTCACGATTTTTTTAATTCTTAAAATAATCAACGATATTTAGGATTTTCATCACACATATTGTTTCAAGTGAGAGTGTATGAGTAAAAAAACCATTTTCTATTAACTTTTTGCTGAAAGCAAGAAAAGTTTCTCATTTCAGCTCTTTCTTGGTGCCCCGCATATGGGGCATGAGCTTGAGTTAGCAGGCATTAGAGCTTTACAGTACTCGCAGGGTACCATCTCCACCTCTTGTTTGGTTGTGGGCATTGCAGCCCTGATTATCTGAAGTTCGATTGTTTCGCTGGTGGGGTCAGGACGGTCGTCTACTCCCACTACTCCTTTGATGAACCATGAGACGTTTGCATCTATGCCGTCTAAGGTTTCACGTCCACCTGCGGGAATGTTCACTTTGATTGGGAAGGTCTTCTTGAATCCCGGTACAATATGTAGTGGACCGCTTGCCTTCAAATCCTCTGAAAGAAGAGTAGCTGAATCCCAGTATACGTGCCGAATGTTGCGTCGACGGCGCTCGTCGTACACCCATCTTTCGCGTCTCCTCTTTTCGATACATCGAAGTTCCGCTCTTACTTCAGTGGCGTCAAATTCTTCCTTGGATGACACAGTGATTGTTCCGTTTATGCTTGCTCCCAAAGAGAAGGAACTTCTTGGAATTTCAAATATAACTGTAGTTTTTGGTTTCCTGAACCTTTTGAAGAAGCCCACAGCTTTTTATCTCCGGTTGGATGTTATTTTGAAGAAAAAGTATCTATTTATGATTTGCGTGTCTCTCCCTCTGAAAGAAAAACATGGATTTTTGAGATATAAGATAGAAAACTTTTTTTCTCTAGATTCCCTGCCTGTTCTTGTTGGGGGGGATTCTCCCCCCAAACCCCCAATCGAGTTTTACTTAAACCTAGTATGCGCGTTACGTTTCATCTTTCTACAATGAAAGCGATTTTGACATTGGCATTGTATTCCACAATCTTGTTGTCTTTTACTTTGGCAGTGCATCGCTTAACATGGACTCCTTTGATGTTCTTGACCGTCTTCGCTGCCTCAGTCACAGCGTTTTGAGCAGCCTCGTTCCAGCTATCTGGTGAACTACCTATAAGCTCAATAATTTTTACAACAGGCATAGTATTCACCTCCACTAACAAAGTGGTTTCAACTGCACTTCAGCTTTTCGACATAAATAATCGCCAAAGAGCTGTTATAAACAAAAAATCAACGGACCCTTTTTATTTTAGCCTTGTTAATCCATTGAATAAAAAAGGGATTATTGAATGACCATTATTATGGATGATGCAGGAACTGGTGACCTGCTTTTTGGTGTTGTTATTAGTGCATTCCGTGATTCAACCCGCGAATTCAGATACGATGTTATTGACGTAAAATATTTTAAAGCTAGATTTTTTTCACGAAAAGCATACCTGAAGCAATGCTCAAAGGTTGTGTCTAAGCTACTTGCTGAGATGAAACCAAAGGCAGAGGAAGAAATTCACATTTGCAGAGGTTACATCTTTGATGAGGTTATCGAGAAACTAAAACGGAAATATGGTGAAGATCGAATTCGTCGAGTTAAAGTGGTAGGAGAAGCACAAGACCTTACAGAAATTGCTTACCTTGATGAACTAAGGAATTTAGGTTACGAACCTCTTGAAGAAAGAGAAAACAAAAGGGCAAAAAGTTTTTTTCACATGATGGATTGGCTGAAGAAAAACCCAGATATGTTGAAATGTGCAAAAACTGGCTGGCCACGATTACAAAGATACAAATTTTTCAGGTCAAAAAAGAAGCTCAACTAATTTTTTGTGTCTTCGGGAACTAGCTCAGCTCGTTGCCGTTACACTTGAAGAGGCTCTTCATGGTAAGTCGAGGGTAAACGTTTTTCTGAGGTTTTCACTATTTAATTGGTGATGACTGTGGAAGACCAAGACTTAGAGTTTGCCAAGTTGAAGCTAATAGAGGAAGACCTCAGCCTAGTGATTGTGAAGAGGGGGAATGTTATCTTTGAAACAAAAAAGCAAGGTATAAGCGGTTTTCTGCAAGCCATCGAGAAGCTGGATAAAAATTTGGTTGCAGCCTCAGCAGCTGACAAAATTGTTGGGGTGGCAGCAGCCATGCTCTGTGTCTACGCTGGAGTGGCTTCTGTGTTTGCCTTGACCATCAGTGAGGGAGGAATCAGGCTGCTTGAAGACAACAATATTGCATATCTGTTTGAAAAGAAAGTTTCGAACATTCTGAACCGCGACAAAAATGATGTGTGCCCCTTCGAAAAACTGGCTATGGCTTCTGGAAGCGCGGAGGAGGCTTACGTGAAGTTGAAGTCCTTCGCGAGTCAAATGATGAGAAAATCAGCAGAAACTGATTAGCCTTTGGATGTGTGGCAGTTTTTAGCTAACGGCATTAGTTATTCTCTAGAAAAAATGAGAAGGGGTGGTTTTTATTGTTTTATTCTTACGATGTTGGCGATGGTATCAGTATAGGTGTTCCGTCAGGAGCCATTATCAGCATGTCAATGTCCGGAGCTATCTGCTTGAGAGTCTGCACCACAAGGTAGAGTTCCGCAATCCTAGTTTCGTTGCTTGAATCCACTCCTGCAGCTTCAAGAACCAGCTCTATAGCCTCTCTTGTTGCAGTTGCCTCGATAACTGTGGCATTTGCTCTGGCTGCTGCCTCAATTGTTATTTTTTCAGCGTTCGCGGTGGCGTTAATGATTACTATTTGTCTCTGGAAGTCTGCTTGGATCTTCTGCTGTTCCGAAACCAGTTTATCTTCGATGGCCGACGTATACCTTGCTGGGTATCCTATGTTTCTGAGTTCAAACTCAAAGTCTGTTATCGCTCCAGCGAGAGGAGCTGATGTGCTAATTTTGTTCCAGATTGCGTCCCGTATGGCTTGAGCCACAACCTCTCTTTGCTCAATTGTTTCAATTGTGTTAAAGTCCTTCGTAACTATTCTAACCTGTTCTCGTGCAATAGATGCTATAACATCGTTTTTCCAGTTCTTTTGTGGCAGATTCTCATACAATTGCTTAACCTTCGCGGGGTCAAGTCTCCACCTAATCATGATGTCGATCTGCATCTCCAGCTGGTCTTTTGAAAAACTCTTCACTGTTTGAAAGTCTGCGGTGGGGTCGGTTCCGTCACCCCATATCTTCAAGGTATCCACCGCAACTGTGATCTGGACGGCATTGACCCATGGAGCCTTGGTTGCAAAAGTTGGACCTAGGATCGGTTCGCTGATTGTGCCGGACAGAGGG
>Ga0307437_1001933_pt1 | contig 13230 bp, 13 predicted proteins | sample SalMarWE160390MG_FD_202146 | JGI IMG/M metagenome (GOLD analysis project Ga0307437, IMG submission 202146) | Salt marsh sediment microbial communities from the Plum Island Ecosystem LTER, Massachusetts, United States - WE1603-90 | ecosystem: Environmental > Aquatic > Marine > Intertidal zone >...
GCCGAGCGTGTTGGTAATGGTGCCGAGCTTTTCGATTGCGCATTCGATAGTATCGCCCGGCTGGAGGAATTTGCCGGTGGCCATAGCAACCCCCGATGGAGTCCCTGTGGCGATGATGTCGGCGGGCTCGAGCGTCATTATGTGGCTTAAGAAAGAGACGATGTCGGCTACAGGGTAAATCATCTGCGAGGTGCTTGCGTTTTGGCGGATTTTGCCATTGACCTTCAAGGTCATTTTCAGGTTCTGGATGTTATCGACCTCATCAGAGGTGAGAAGATAAGGTCCCATCGGGCAAAAGCCATCAGCCCATTTGCCGTTGAGCCAGTCGTAAAATTCGTCCCAGGGACGCTGGGCTCTGGCAGCTTTGAAGGTTACGCTGCGGGCGGAGACGTCGTTGGCGATGGTGTAGCCGGCGACGTAATCGAGTGCATTTTCCGGCGAAATATATTTGGCCTTTTTGCTGATTACGACTGCAAGCTCGATTTCATAATCTATCTGCTCACTGTAAGCCGGCCAGGGGATTTCGTCATCGGGTCCTATGACGGCAGTGGATGGCATAATAAAGGGTCTGGGGACGGTGGTATTTCGCGGCGAATCCGACAGGCCAAGAGCGAGGCCGGCCTCCTTTATGTGCTCTGAGTAGTTGCCGGCGAGTGCAATAACTTTGCCCGGCCGAGGAATTGGCGCCAGAAGACGGACTGAATCGGTAGGGGTTAAGATGTCTGATGAATCGGCCAATTGGGCGAGGCGGCTGAGACAATCCGGGCCTCTTTCGAGGATTTCTCTAATGCTGTGAGGCGGATTGGGGCCGGGCCAAATAGAAGGGACGTCAATCAGCCCTTCGCAGGCAAGTATTGCACAAGATATCGACTGATTTCTCGAATATGTAACCAGTTTCATTTGCTCACCTGTCGTTTTAAACAAAATCGTCGGGATTATGATAACAAAAATAGCTTGAAATTACAGAAGGAAAAGTATCTAATGTGAAAAATCGGACAGAGAATGGTAGTTAAATGGTAATCGGTTAAATGGTTAATTCTCACTCACCAATTAGATGCTCACCGGTTACCGAACACAATATTGTTCCGGCAGCGGAAGTTTAGGGATTTGCAAATGGCGATAAAAGATTTATGGAAACAAGCGGGCACCTGGCTGAAAGCCCACAAGATACGCGGGCCTGCGGAAGGTCGGCCACAGTTAGATGATGAGGGTCTAATTAGCCAGGAGCCGGAAGCGGTGAAATCGTTCGATGAGCAGCCCCTGCGGGACGGCGCCGAGAGCGGCCAGGTTTTGGTCAAGACGGTGCCGCCAAAGGATAAACGCGAATCGCTGGAGAAGCTGCAGGCCGGTTTTGATAAACTTGTCGAACAATTGCAGGGGATTAACGAACACCTGAATCGGCAGATAGCTCAGCATGAGGATTTGATGAGCCGGATTGAAAGATTGCCCCGGCTGCTCGAAAGCTTTCCCGCAGTCGTTGAAAATCAAAAGCAGATAACCGAGCAGCTCATCGAGCAGCTAAAGGCGGCCTCTGTTAAGAATCAGCAGTTTATAGATGTTGTGGAAAAGATTCCGACCGAGACGGCCAAGCAAAGCGATGCCCTGATTGATATCGACCATCAGCTCGCTGCTGCAGCCGACACCGACGTGCAAATGACAGAGGGTCTTAACAAGTTTAACCAGACACTGGACAAACTAAACGAGAGCACCATCGGCCAAACGGATAGTATCATGCAGATGAGCCGCACCTTTGCCACGAGTGACAGGTATCTGAAGTATATCATCTCCAGGCAGAACAGGCGATTTGTGTGGGTGTTCCTGATTTCCATTGCGGTTTGTTTGATTGTCATTTTGATATTGACGGGCATCGTTATTCATTTGAGGCAGTAATTCAAATGTATAGGAATTTGTATTAGCCACAGAGGTCACAGAGAACACAGAGATATAAAAATATAAATCCGTGTAAATCAGTGTTAATCTGTGTCTAAAGAATTTCCGCCGAAGGCGGTTAATTTAAAAGTCGGGCAATTTGTATAACATTTCGTAAAACGACACTTTTTCAAAGGACAGATAAAGTTTATATACGCAGAGTAGCCGTGTTTGTATTTTCATACGGGCGGTCGCAAAGTCACTATAAGCAGCGATATCAATACTGATAATGCGGTTTATGCGACACGTTTATCAGGGTATTTAAATATTATTTTTTGCATTTCGCGTGCGGGGAGTTCGGGCATTTCGCGTGCGGTGATAATTATTAAAGAAAGTTAAAAGAATAGTCCGAATAAAGTGTTTAGTGTTAAAATGCGTTAAGTGTTTCTAATTTTTCAACTTATTTTAGGAGAGTTAAAGATGCATTTTTTGGAAGAACTGAAAAGGTGGCTTGGTGAGGTTACGGAAATATTTCTGCTGCTGGTAGCCCTTGGGATTATAATTGAAATCCTTTTCGGGCCGACGGTGCCGTTTTTTGGCGGGATTATTCCCAACCTGACCAAATTGATTACCTCATTGGGAGAGAATGGGCTTGTAGGTCTGATTGCCTTGAGCGTTATTCTCTGGTTATTCTACAGGAAGAAAGCCGTCGCATAAATTCTTCTTTGTTGCTGCCCTCTAAGCATTAGTGCGAGCCGGGACTTTTTTTCTGGGGGCAGTCAAGTAATCTGCTGTGGCGCAGAGATTACTTGAAAGAGATTTTCTTTAGCTTAGTAGTGAGAATTCCTCGCCGTGGAATTGCAACACATAGTAGAGGTAAATACGGTTGAATCTGCGGCGAGCATGCCTTAAGAGATGAGAGTGGGATGCCCACAGGCGGTTAATTACCGCCTGTAACTCTTAATACTATCATAATACCTAACAGACAGAGCACGAGCAGTGCGGCTCTTAAAAGGCGCATAGATTGTGTTCTGGGTTTCACAAACCGCCATAGAGAAATCCATATCGCTGCGACAAGCGAAATGCGTAAAACAAGTGATATGAAATCCATTAGCATATACTTATTATAGCCCATTTTTACGGGCTGATTCAAGCACAAATTGCCCATTTTAACATTAGATTAAGAACATGTGTCAGCACCTATATGACTTATGCTGTTTGTAGCGATTGGTTCTAAGAAATTTTGTTTCTCTGCCATATCAAGCACGCACAAAGCTCAAAAAAAAGAGCCGGGACAAAAGAAATATAAAAGCTTGCTCCACATAATGAAAAGCTGCCTCGGGTGATGAGCAGAAGCGGCATCGAATGACAGATAAGGACTTCACAAGATGATGACAGCACGAATATAGAAATCCAAGACTACTGCGGCAGCGAAAGAGATTGTCGTTTTAGTATCAAAGAGAAGCGATTTATATGAGCAGATAAAAAAAATTTCTTTTTTGCTTGACTGTTAGTAAGCATCTGAAGATTATGTCTGATAAGCTCTTTGAAAATGATATAGTCTGACTGCAGGTCTCAAAACAGTATGCTTTGTGATAGTCAAACGGGAACGCGGTAAGAAGCCGCGACGGTCGCGCCGCTGTGAGCGCCTGCTCCGATATAAATCGGAAATCCGAGAGGCATTTGTTCCACTGTCCTTTATGAAAATATTTGTGGATGGGAAGGAGCTTCGAGGTAAGGCGCAAGTCAGAAAACCTGCCTGTAGTTGGTTTCGCATACTCGTGCTACGTAGCGAAGCTACTTCGCAGAGTAGCAGAAGTGTTCTCGCGATTCGGAACACAGTGCAGTCTTTGTGCCCGGATATAGCTACTGTTAAACTTAAACAGACCAGCTAATTGACTTTTGGGTTGTTGACAGACAAGGCCGCCGTTTCCTTCGCGGGAACGGCGGTTTTTTTATTGTTTTAAGTGCCCGCGCATGACGGGCCAAGGACGAAAGGAAAAAAAGAAATATGGCTTTGAAAGGATTGAGGAAGTTTAGATGCATAATTTATTTGATGGCTTTTTGGGGACCGGCAAATGTTGTAAACGCTTATGATATTGCAAATTTTGAAGATTTGAACTTGCCGGCAGAGTCTTACTGGGATGGCTCGGACGGTTCGGAAGGTTTTATCAGCGGAGGTTCATTTTTCAATAACAATTATGATTTCGACTGGTACTACTGGGACGGATTCGCCTACTCGAATATTACGGACACGACGACAAGCGGATTCGCAGGTCTATACAATTGTATCACCGGGTCGGGCCAAGGCGATTCAACCAATTATGGCGTGGGATATGTCGGCTGGTATGAGCTGCCAACTATTACTTTTAATGCTGCTGAGATAGACGGTTTGTATGTTACAAACAGTAACTATGCATATTATTCGATGCTGAACGGCGATGCATTTGCCAAGAAGTTCGGCGGCGAAGGCGGCAACGACCCTGACTGGTTTCTTCTGACTATCACCGGTAGAGATGCCTGCGACGCAGAGGTCGGCAGCGTGGAGTTTTACTTGGCCGACTTTCGCTTTGAAGATAACAACGATGATTACATCGTCGATACGTGGGAATACGTTGAGCTTAGTTCATTGGGTGTTATCAATAAACTTGAGTTTTCCCTCAGCTCAAGTGATACGGGCGATTGGGGGATGAATACGCCGGCGTGTTTTGTGATAGATACGATCGCTCTTGGCGGATATGCGCCGGCGGCGGGCGAACCGGGCTCGACTGCGGTCTATATGGATGATGCCAATATCATCGGATGGGCCAGCGGCTGGGAAGACTATATTGTCGGTGCTGATTGCAACGATGACTGGCAGACACCGGGGGAGGCGATGGGTAAGGCAGAGGGAACTTCGTATGATATCGTATCTTTGGGTCGTGGAGGGGAAATCACTTTAACTTTCGACTGCGGAATTGGTGACGGCGAAGGTTATGATTTTGCAGTATTTGAGAACAGCTTTAGCAATACATTTCTAGAGCTTGCTTATGTGGAGGTTTCCAGCGATGGAGAGAATTTTTTCCGTTTTATAAACGACTCTCTTACGGAAGGTTCTGTGGGTAGTTATGACACTGTTGAACCGGCTGATATAGGTGGTTTTGCAGGCAAGTACAGGCAGGGATACGGCACGCCTTTTGATTTGGCTTTCTTAAAAAATACTTCAGGATTGCTTGATACCGATAACGTCAGGTGGGTTCGTATAATCGACATTGTTGGTGATGGCAGCTATTTCGATACTTCGGGCGATGTTATATACGACCCGTATCCTACAACGGGCTCAGCAGGTTTTGATTTGGACGCCATAGGCGTTCTGCACATGAGGACGGCGGATTTCGACCAGAGTGGCAATGTCGGCTATGTTGATTTGTCTATTCTGGTTCAGGCGTGGTTGAGTCAACCTGGCGATGAAAATTGGGACGGTCGATGCGACATTTCCAAGCCGGCCGATGACATTATAAACCTGCTGGATTTTGCTGTATTTGCCCGCCAGTGGTTGGCGGGAGGGCAGTCTTGATAAGATAATCCTGCTTATATTGAGATTAGGCAGATGTGTACCGATTCGAAAAAAGCGTTTACGTTGATTGAACTGATGGTCGTCATAGCGGTCATTGCTCTTTTGATGGGCATTTTGATGCCGACGTTAACGGCAGCGAGGGCACAGGGCAAAGAGGCGGTCTGCAAGAGCAATATCCGCCAGCTTTTTCTGGCTAATATTGGTTATGCGACTGAGAACAACGGCAGTTATGTACCTGCCGCCACTGATATTTTCAGCGAGAACAAGAACCGTTGGCATGGCTTACGGGATAGTATCGAGGAACCGTTTGATACGTTCAGAGGCCCGTTGGCAGGGTATTTAGCTGATGGCAGTGTGAAAGAGTGTCCGAAGAAAGTCAATTTTCGCAAGGGAGACCCCTGGGACTGGGATTTCGAAGATGGCTGTGGCGGTTATGGATACAATATGACGTATATCGGCTCACGTGTATGGGAGGGGAGTTATGAAGACGAACTGTGCAGGATTACTACAAGAGATTTCGAGGTCAGGTGTCCAACCAAGACATTAATGTTTGCGGATACTGCGATGGCCAAGCTGGATAATGGGCGGCCTTATTATTTAGAATACTCCTTCGCCGAACCGCCTTATTTTGTGGTTAATGGTGAGCCCTGCGTCGAGTGGGGATATGCATCGCCGTCCATTCACTTCAGGCATCGCGGTAGAGCAAATATCGGATGGACTGACGGACATATCGACGCAAGGGAAATGGCAGATTTTGAAGGCGTTAATGCTTATGGCGTTAAATCCGCAGATATGATGTTAGGGTGGTTCGAGCCGATAGATAACAGCCAGTTTGATTTGGAATAAAAGAGTGCGTCCTGATAAATGTGCGGGCTAAGTATGCAGATTGAAGAAGGTTTCGGATGTTTTGGTTACGGCGGCGGTGAAGTCGTTGAGAGGCATTTGCCTTAAGTCGGCGAGAAACCTTGCGGTGTGGATGAGAAGGGCGGGCTCGTTTATCTTCTGCTTTCGCATCGGCTCGGGTGACATATAGGGACAATCGGTTTCGAGCATCAATTTATCGAGCGGCACAAGTGCGGCGGCGCATCTGGTCATTTCGGCATTTTTAAAAGTAACAACGCCGGTGAAGGAGATGTAAAAGCCCCTGTCGAGGACGAGCTTTGCCTGCTCGGCAGAACCGCTAAAGCAGTGGAAGACGACTTTTTCGATACGGCCGGTGCAGTTATCCAGGATTTGTATAGTTTCATCGAAGGCCTTTCGACAGTGGACGATGACGGGCAGGTTAAGTTCGGCGGCGAGTTCAAGATGCTGAGCAAAAACGCGTATTTGGTCCTCGTGCAGCGAATGATTGTAATGATAGTCGAGGCCTGTTTCACCGATGGCGACGACCTTCGGGCTTTGTGCGAGATTTTTTAATTCGACAATTGTATCGCGGGTTACGGTTTTTGCGTCGTGTGGATGGATTGCGACGGCGGCGTATAAATTTTCGAACCTTTGGGTAAGCTCAACGGCCTTTCGGTTCTCGCTCGGGTCGGTTCCAACGGTTACCCAGCCGGTTACGCCGGCGGCGATGCTTCGCTCAATCACAGTATCGATATCGCTGGCTAAATCATCGAAGGTCAAATGACAATGCGTGTCAATCAGTTCCATTTTTCCTATGGCACGAATGCGTTTTCATAATGATTTAATTTTGGTCGGCCGATTTGGCCGAGGACTATTGTAACAATATCAAACCGAAACGGTCTGTCTTCTATCTGATTGGCGGCAAGGAAATAGCGTGCAGTTCTGAGCAGCCGGTTCTTTTTTGAGGCGGTGATAGAGGATTCGGGCGGCCCGAAGGCATCATCAGACCGCGTCCTTACCTCGACAAAGACGATAGTCCTGTCGGGTGCAACCATAACGAGGTCGATTTCGCCGGTTTTCCAGGAGAAGTTTCGTGTGAGAGTTTTCAGCCCTTTTCTTTTCAGGACTCTTTCGCATCTTTTTTCACCCCACCGGCCAAGCTGCTTCGGGTCGGCTGATAATTTGCGTTTGTAGAAAAACATAGGTTGATTATAAAAAATCAAAACCCTCCAGTAAAACCGAGGGGCTAAATATTTTGCATCGCCGCGGGTAAATATTTTTTTATTTTGCGATGGTGTGGTCGCTGTGCCTGTGAGTAAGCCGGACGGCTTTTCCGGTTCGCTGACGCAGGAAATATAATTTTGCACGCTTGGTTTTACCGCTTCTGACCGGCTTGATATCCAGGACATTCGGCGAATTAAGCGGGAAGATTCTCTCCACGCCTTCTCCGGCCACGATGCGGCGGACTGTGAATGTTTCGCTAACTCCGCGTCCCTTGCGGGCAATGACCGTGCCGGTAAATATCTGTGTCCTCGTTTTGTCGCCTTCCTGGATACGGCAATGGACGTCCACTATATCGCCTACCTCGAAGTGAGGGGTGCTTTTCCTGAGACATTTGCTTTCAACAGCGTCCAGCAATTCTGTTTTTGCTGTTTTCGAGATTTTCTGCTTTTTGGCCATATTACTGCCTGATGTAGAACGATTAAACTTCTGCAGAAACTCGATATTAAGTAGAGTCCTGCTTCCACAATAAAAGACAGCAAGTTAACAACATTCTGCCCGGAATGCAAGTTCTTTTTCAGAACTTGTTGTTTTTTATCAGGTCCGGGCGGTTTTTTTTCGTCCTTTCAATGGCCTGCTGGTGCCGCCATTGAGCTATTTTTGCGTGGTTACCGCTTAGAAGGACGTCGGGGACCTTCATATTCCGGAAGGCCTCCGGCTTGGTATATTGCGGATATTCGAGGAGACCATTACTGAAGGATTCGTCTCTGGGCGAGTCTTCGTCGCCGAGGGCGCCCGGCAATAACCGGACGACTGTGTCGATGATTACCATAGCAGCCAGCTCACCGCCGTTTAAGACGTAGTCTCCGACTGAGACCTGCTCGGCGCCGAGGCCGATGCGGATTCGCTCATCGAAGCCCTCGTATTTGCCGGCGATCAAGATGAGACGATTTTCCTTACTGAGCTCAACGGCTTTTGCCTGTGTGAATTTTTGACCCTGAGGGGTGAGAAGGATGCCACGGCCTTTTTCAGGTGAGAGCTTTTGGACGTGTTCTGCGCAGTCAAAGACGGGGCCTGGCATCATAACCATACCCGGGCCGCCGCCATAGGGCTTATCATCAACTTTTCTGTAACTATCCGTAGCGAAGTCCCTGATATTTGTGAGGACGATCCGGATAATATCCTTTTCCTGTGCTCTTTTAAGAATTGAGCAGTTCAACAGTGATTCAAACATCTCCGGAAAAAGGGTTAATATATCAATTCTCATCTTTTGTAATAAAAAAATCCCGCGATAAATCCCAGTAAAGAGGAATGGGAAAAGTTGGGTGCTGAGTATCAAAAATAAAGAAACCAGGTTCTACTGCTGTTTTTCATCTTTTGGCGGTTGTTCTTCGGTTTTTTCCTCCGGTTCAGGTTCGACTTCTTCCTGCTCTGTTTGGGCTACGGGTTCAGTTTCAGGTTTTTCTTCAGGTTTGGGCTCAGCTTTGGCCTGCGGCTCTTTCTTTTCTTCTACGGCTTCGGTTTTTTCCTCCGGTTCAGGTTCGACTTCTTCCTGCTCTGTTTGGGCTACGGGTTCAGTTTCAGGTTTTTCTTCAGGTTCGGGCTCAGCTTTGGCCTGCGGCTCTTTCTTTTCTTCTACGGCTTCGTTTTTTTCTTCAGACGCTTCAGCTTTGACTTCTTCCTGTTCTGTTTTGGCTGCGGGTTCAGTTTCAGGTTTTTCTTCAGGTTTGGGCTCAGCTTTGGCCTGCGGCTCTTTCTTTTCTTCTACGGCTTCGTTTTTTTCTTCAGACGCTTCAGCTTTGACTTCTTCCTGTTCTGTTTTGGCTGCGGGTTCAGCTTCAGGTTTTTCTTCAGGTTCGGGCTCAGCTTTGGCCTGCGGCTGCTGTTTTTCTTTCGCAGCTTCGGTTTTTTCTTCAGCCGTTTCAGTCTGGTCTTTTTCTTCGGGTTTGGTCTCGGTTTCAGGTTTTGCTTTTTCCTCTGCTTTTGTTTCGGCCTCAGGTTTAGCTACTGCCTGCTCAGCGGTCTGTTTCGCTTTTTCTTCGGCCTGTTTCTCTGCCTTGGCCTTTTCTTCGGCTGCATCAGCTTGTTTTTGGGCGGTAATTCTTTCTGCTTTTGTGAAGTGCCTGCCTTTTGCGCGGGCTATGGCCCTGGCCCTGCCGCGACGAGCGGAGGTTTCTTCGGCGTAATTGTTCTTGATGCCATGGCGCAGCAGGATTTGCGAGACGGTGTCGGAAGGTATCGCACCTTTATCGAGCCAGTATTGGATACGTTCGCGATTTAAGAGAACCTGCTTTTGTGAGTCTTTTTCAATAGGGTCGTAATGCCCGAGATTTTCAATTATTTTTCCGTCACGCGGCGTGCTTGATTCGACAGCATTGATTCTAAAGAACGGACGATGCCGCCTGCCAAACCTCATTAACCTTATTTTTACAGCCATAATTTTTTCCTTTTTTCAAATAGTATATAATAAATTTCCGCAATACCATTACAATCGAGACTGCGAAACACGTTAGTAAGGTTAAATTTTCACTGAACGAACGACATTGTAATCAAGCCATTACCAGACAGAAAGCAAATAAATACATAAGTTCCCGGTTTTTGTCAAGGTAAAATCCCGTTTAAAATTCCAGGATAAGACGCCAGGATGGTCAGGATAGTTTTTAGGAATGGGCCTTCATTATATAAGATTTATTCGTTATCGGGGGCATTTAACTCGATTTGCCCGGTTCGGGCCGGCTGGGGCGTTTGCAGTGGATGGAGTAGCCGTTTATGAAAATGGCGAAGTTAGCCGGGTCGATTTTTGCGTCGGCGGCGATTTTCTGTATCTGCTCATCGGTCAGACAGTCGGCTTTTTCCTTTTCCTTCGGTGTCATTATTGCCAGCGCCCTTTTTAGCTGCTCCAATTCCTCGGCGGTCGGCGCTGCGAGCATAGCCAGCTCACTGCTGCCCTGGATGTCCTTGAACTGCTCTCTTATCATTCTGCCATAGTCGCTTTTGGAAAAACGGGCAACTTTCTCGAGATATTGCTCAATAGTAATCATCTTTTTGCTGCTATATTGTTTGGTCGTTTTGCCTTACGATTTTTGTTTATTTTACTATTGGTTTTATTTTTTTCAAGTTAAAAACAGCCCGGTGGTAAACAACGTTTTGGTTAGCAATAGGATTTTTATGTTTGGATTTATCTGTGTTTGGTATGTCCGGCTCGCTTTTTTGCTTGTATAATTGTCGGCGTGGACAGGACGAAGATAAAACAAGGCGCCGGGTTTGTTTTGCAAGGCGTGAATCAGCTATTCTGGCCTGCGGTTTGCATCAATTGCAGGGAAAGTATTTGCGAGAGCGACAGGAGTTTGTGCCGGGATTGCTGGAGCGAGCTTCTTGGCTGTGTCGGTGCAGATTATTGCCCTCGCTGCGGCAGAGATGTCAGCAGATACGCCATAGTGGCGGGAGTTTGTCCGGATTGCCAGGGTAAAGAATTTCATTTTGATGGGATTGCAAGAAGCGGGGTGTATAAGGTTGGAGAGTCTTTGCAGCAAATGATTGTGGCGTTTAAGAATGGGCGGACTGAGCTTGATTCAACGCTGGGCTTTCTGGCCAATTCAGCCCTGCAGGGCAGCAGCTTTGTAAATGCGATAGAGTTTTTTGTTCCTGTGCCGCTGCACTGGTCGAGACGATTGACCCGCGGCTATAATCAATCTCTGATTTTAGCTAATGAATTAAAGCACCCGACAGCGAAAATCAGCACCGACCTTGCCAGAACCCGGCGGACCAAATATCAGCCGGTGATGGCAAGCGCCGCCGCTCGTGCGAGAAATGTTGCAGGCGCCTTTGCAGTTCGCAAGGGGCATAATTTTAGCGGCAGAAATATTTGCCTTGTAGATGATATCAAAACTACCGGAGCAACATTAAACGAATGTGCCAAGACGTTAAAAGAGGCAGGCGCATCGAAAGTATTCGCCCTTGTCCTTGCCGTCGCGGGACAAAATATCAGTTGATTTCCGCTCGAGATTGTTCAGGTCTTTCCTTTGTTGTGAAGTTGGTTCTATGAGGAAGGCAAAACCGATTGATGTCACCTTAGTTACCTGCCCCTATCGCCTTATTTAGTTTGGAACACATTTTGTATAATTGGACAGGTATCTTCTCATCCCGCTTGTGATACTTGGGAGGTTATGGCTTCTCATGGGAATTATGTAAAAATGCATTTTTACGTTCAGCCAGGATGTTGATATTGATTATTTTGCCATCTATAACTGCCTGGAGTTGATTTTTATCAGTCCATTTTATTGATTTGATATCAGTATATTCGGGGGCTCGGAAAAATACCTTAGCATCTGCCGTTTGATCCAGGTTTCTCAGCTCAATAACAACTATATCTTCAAATCTGCCTGCAGCCCGACAAGCGGAATAGTGGTGCGCAAGTTTTTTGTCGTCTTTCGAAATCACAGGTGATTCAGCAATAAAATAGTCTGATTTGGATAATCTGATGTGATTTTCTCCATCGGCGTTGGCTGACCACAATTCTGCGCGGTCTCCATCATATCCTACGTCAAGAAAATAAATGAAACCAGTACCTTTTGTAAACCACTGTGGACATTTTCCAGGAATCAATTTTTTCCATTGCCCGGTTTTTTTATCGCTTATGTAAATCCAGCCAGAGCGTTCAGCGAGAACTTGGCCACTGACCGGATTTACAACCTGATTTGTATATTTTAAGTGTTCTGCAAGAATTGTGGGGCGAAATGTTCCACAAGTTATGATAACGAGGAAAACAAGTGCTATTTTTTTATGCAATGCATTCATTGGCTGCTCTCCCTTTTACTGCGAAATAAGCGTTGCGCAATTCGCAATACGATTACAATTTCTCGTATTTTATGACGGCGCGGTATAGGCCGTTGATGCGTTTGCCATCGACTATAATGGGGGAATAATTTTCGTTTCTCGGCTGAAGGCGAACTTTGTTGGCCGGCTCAAAAAAGACCCTTTTGAAGGTCGTCTCGTGCGGCATTGCAAAACGGATAAAACAGTCGTCTCCATTGTGCACGTCGGCGGCAGGGGAGAAAATTACAATGTCACCTTCACGGAATTTCGGTTCCATAGAATCGCCGACAACCCGAACGGCAAAGGCATTGGAGTCGTGCACATCCGGACAGCGGACATAGTCGTCCGCAACACCTGCGGGATAATCGAGGTCGTTGAAATCGGCCGGGTAGCCGGCGGCGACCTTGTTTATCACGGGAACAAATCTTCCGGCAGCGAGAGGAGACCTATCCTGCTCGATTTGGAGGTTGCTGTCGGCAAGGGCTGTGTTGAGATGTGAGACCTTTGTTTTTCTGCTGATGATATTTTTGATGAATTGACGTAATTTTTCATTTTCCGCCTCGGCGGTTTCGTATTGCTGACGGATGTCGGAAGGAAGCCGTTCGAGATGGGCGATGTGCAGCAGAAGGCCCGACTTGAACTTGAGAATTTTTTCGAGCTTTCTTAATAGCTCATCGCTGGGCGGATTTTTTACCTTGCCGGTTTCAATGGTTGACAGGTATGGCTTGGAGAATCCGACGCGACCGCTGACCTCGTCGAGGGTCAGATTCAACTGCTCACGTTTTTTTCTTATTATCTGGCCTAATGACATAATGGTAATTTTATACAAGTTATTGTGAAACGCAAGAAAAAGTTTGATAAATATTTAACAATTTTTGCCACAAATCCATCTTTGCCAAGGCTACGCCGGACAAGAAGGCACAAAA
>Ga0307437_1001940_pt1 | contig 13210 bp, 8 predicted proteins | sample SalMarWE160390MG_FD_202146 | JGI IMG/M metagenome (GOLD analysis project Ga0307437, IMG submission 202146) | Salt marsh sediment microbial communities from the Plum Island Ecosystem LTER, Massachusetts, United States - WE1603-90 | ecosystem: Environmental > Aquatic > Marine > Intertidal zone >...
GAGTGCATGCTCGGCTGGGGCGGGGCCAATGATTTCGGGGTTGCACATATTACTGATCTCCAATTTCCCTGGATCTACACCCTGAGCAGTATCAACTCCCAGGCCACGCCCGGCTATCGGCCCATCGCACCGAAGTACCGCCACGCCCTTTATGAGGTCTATGGCACGATTGACGTCTCCGGCCATCTCTCCAACGAAGTAGAGCCGGAGAATCAGAAAAAGCTCCTCGCCTTTCACAAGCAATTCCTCGCGAAGCACGGCGAACCCGATGGACTTCGGTTTGTGAACCTACGCCGGGGCGAGCCGGTGACCTTCTCGCTCAAGACGGGCTCCGTCCTTGCGGCCGGCGAAGCCGAACGGGTCAAGGAAACGGAACAGACTGAGACCGTGGTGCCGTGGCGCTACGACAGTGTCATTTGGCAGTACTCCGACGGCCGTGAGATACCCTATCCAGCTTGCGAGAAGATCCTGACCGGAGCTGTGCCTTAGAGAAAAGCTGACATAGGCTTTTAAACTTGTACCCGGCGTTAGACCTTAGTCTATTGCCAGCCTGCATCCGCCCTAATAGTAAATACCACTCAAATATATCTTTCTTTCCAACATGAACTTCTTTGACTAATACTACCGTTATCTTTGAGGCGACCTTCATCTATCAGGACTACATAGCCAAGGCAGATATCCTCATAAGGGACAACTCCAAATGGAAGCTCATCGAAGTCAAGTCGAATAGACCTGGATTTCCCGTATAAAAGTGGCGTATTGAATATGGATTTGATAGTATAGGGCTTATGGATGCTGTTCAAACCAGTTTTGACTGTTTTTATTTGGAGAACCCCATGGGTGAAGCACGCAAGGACGCTCTGAAGCTTAATTTCGACCGCAGATTGAAGCTCGAATTTCACGGAACTAAAGTGACCAGTGATGCAGGTTTGCTTGCCTATCGGGAGCTTGATGAGGCACTTGGTCTGACCTCGGCGATAATCCTTCACAGAAATTCGCAGGTCTGCTATCATAACGGCATGATAAAGGCCACCCTTAGGAAAGTCAGGTGTGAACGAGACCGTGCACGGGGTGCCGTATAATAATAATGTTCGGCAGGAGGCAAAGGAAGACCGTGAAAACAATACTATTCGCTACACTTCTCCCCGCATTGAGTTTGGCGCTTGTCGCTGGACAGGAGATAGAGATTGATCGAACCAACAAGGTCGGAAAGGAACAGGTTGTGAGTCTGGAAATTCCCTCGCAACTCTCTGGCTGCGCCATTTCTCCCCTGCTGTTTGGCCACAATTTTGAGATCACCAGGAAAGCCAGTTGGCAGGGTCTTGCGGCCGAAATGCTGGCAAACCGCAAGTTTGCCGCTGTTGGTGCGAATGGACTCCTATTGCACTGGACAGTCATAGGGACCCACAAAGACCCAGTCACAGTGGGCGGGCCATCCACCGTAAGTTTAGATAGTACAACTGCCTATGCCGGGAAGTATTCGCTCCGCGTCGCGCTGGCCGATGATGGAGGAGAGTGCGGCATATCCCAGGACCAAGACAGTCTGACGCTTGAACAGGGCCGTCATTACCGCCTTCATGTGTGGGTCCGTGCGGATGCGCCCATGACCGTCATTGTCCGTGTAAAGGCACCAAGCGGCGGGCAGACTAACTCGCCCCTTTTTGAGGTCAAGCGCGATATTTCGCCTGCAGGCTGGCAAGATGTTACTGACGAATTCACGGCCTCGCGGAACGAACCGACCGCATGCTTCGAGGTGGTTGGCACCGGCTCCGGCGTGTTCAACATCGGAGCGGTATCCCTACAGAACGCCAATGCCTTTCACGGAATGCGAAGAGACGTTATTGAATGCCTCAAGGCCATGCGGGTGGGAATCTTGCGCTATCCCGGAGGTTGCTTCTCCGAGTACTACAATTGGAAGGAAGGATTGTTGCCGGTGGATGCAAGACCGCCAATTGGTCCAGTCTTAGAGGATTTCCTCCTACCCAACTCTGATAGATATGACGCTCACGAAATCGGCATTGACGATTTTATGGCGTTATGTGGCGAACTTGGTTGTGAGGCGTCGATTACCGTTCGGATAGGCGAAGGTTCGCCGGAAGAGGCGGCATCCTGGGTGGAGTACTGCAACGGGGGAAAGGATACGAAGTGGGGGCGATTACGTATCAAAAGAGGCCACCGCGAGCCGTACGGTGTCAAATATTGGTCTTTGGGAAATGAGATCTCAGCTTGGGGGAAGGGCGAATCCAAGAACGTAGAGCGATACGGCGAGATGTGTAAGGAGTTTGCTAAAGCAATGAGAAGAACCGATCCGACCATTCGGATAATTGGCAGTGGCATGCATGGGGTACACGAGAAGTGGCCGTTGCTCGGCACGCAAGCGTGGACGGAGAGGATACTGGCCCGGGCGGGCAGCATCCTTGATGCCTACTCATATCATGAATACACCGAGCCACTGGCCACAATGACTCAAACGGCACGCGCACCATTGAAGCTAACACACAGTGGCTTGGAAGGGCTGCGCGCGACAATCAACCGACAGGCGCCGTCGCTCCGGCCCAAAACCATTTTTTACGACGAGTGGAATGTATGGGACGCCTGGAACCGAACCCCCGGCATCCAGGAAGCGCTTTACGCGGCCGTGACACTACAGATGCTCTGCCGCGAGGCAAACCGACTCGGTATTGAGGGGGCATGTTATTTTCAGCCAGTCAACGAGGGGGCAATCAGGGTGCCGGCGACAACGGCAGAACTTACGCCGGTTGGCAAGGTTTTTTCCATGTTGACGACTCATGCCGGTAGAATTCCCGTCAAAGCATCAGGCAACATAGGATCTTGCGACATCTTCGCATCTTTGAGTTCGGATGGTCGGTCACTGGCTGTCACGGCCATAAACCCCGAAGAGCAGAGTAGCCGCGTGTCGTTTCGGATTGCCGGTGTGGGCGTCGAGAGCGTAGGAACGACGATAACCTATACTGCGAAATCGAGTGTGGCTTCTTCTGATGTGGTGGGGTCAAGAATCGAAGTGCTCAGATCCCACGAAGGAACCTACTCCGTCGTGCTTGCCGCACTGAGTTTTGCGAAAATTGAGTTTCAAATTGCGAAGAGTCATTAAGATAATAACGAACAAACGTATGCAGCGGACGCCGGAAAACGGCGCTGTTGGTGTTGACCGTGCTGGTGATCGCCCTCCGCAGTGTCGTGAAGATACCATGAATCGAAAGGACATTAGATCCATGCACGCTCTTCAACCGCTTACGAAACTCTCGCGTCGTTCCTTTCTCCAGCGAGGTATAACAGGTGCTGCCACCGTCGCGGTCTGGCGGGGATTACCCATCCTCGCGGCTGTTGAGTCACGACCTTGGGAATTCAAACCGGACCAGAATATCATCCCCGCGCCCACCAATCCGGCAGACTGGCCCACCTTCCGGGAGCAACTGCAAGCCTGGCGCGAGCAGACGAAGCAACGGCTGGACTACAATGACGCGCCCTACTGGAAGCCGGAGTTCGCCTGGGCAGCCTCGTCGTTTACCTGCTGCTTCCTGATGATGTGCGACGAGACCTTCTACGATCAGCGATCAGGCGCCTACACGGTGGACGCGTTCCTTGACCACGGCCGGCGGGAGTTCGGCGGCTACGACAGCCTCGTGTTATGGCACGCCTATCCGCGGATTGGCGTGGACGATCGCAACCAGTTCGATTTCTACCGCGACATGCCGGGCGGGCTGAACGGCCTGCGCGAGCTCAGTCGCCGATGCCACGGGCGCAACGTGAAAGTCTTCATCGACTACAATCCCTGGGATACCGGCACGCGCCGAGAGGGAAAGAGCGATCTGGAGATGCTCGCCGAAATGGTCGCCGCCATCGAGGCCGACGGCATCTTCCTCGACACGATGAACAAAGGCTCCGGCGAATTCCGGACCCGGCTCGACGCGGTGCGGCCCGGTGCGATTTTGGAGGGCGAAGGGGCGCTGCCCTTGGAGAACGTTCACGATCATCACGGATCCTGGGCGCAATGGTTCAATGACAGCGAAGTGCCCGGCGTGCTGCGGAACAAATGGTTCGAGCGCCGCCATATTCAGCACCAAATCAAGCGGTGGGACTACGACCACACCGCCGAACTCCATACCGCCTGGATGAACGGCTCCGGGATGATGGTGTGGGAAAATGTCTTTGGGTCGTGGGTCCCCTGGAGTCCGCGTGACCGGTCCATCTTGCGCGCCATGCTGCCGATCCAGCGGCACTATACCGAGCTCTTTTCCGGTGAGAACTGGACTCCGCTGATGCCAACCGACCAGCCGGGCTTGTATGCCAGCCTATGGGAAGGACACGGCTTGCGGCTGTGGACGTTGGTGAACCGTAGAAACGAACCGGTGTCAGGACGGCTGTTCGAGATCGAAACGCGATCGGGCGAAGAAGTCTGCGACCTGATCAAAGGCGAGGAGCTTCGCCCGGAGGCGCTCGAGAGCCGTTTGCGGGTTGATGGCAGCCTCCCGGCGCGCGGTGTCGGTTGCATCCTCGCCGGGAAGCCCGCCCAACTGGGCAGTGACTTTGATTCTTTCTTGAAGCAGCAGCGCCAGACCAACGCCCGCGCTGATTTCGACGCTGCCCGTCCACTTCGGGAAACGCGCCTTATTGCTGTGTCGTCAACCGCGAGGGCCAAGCAGGCGCCCGCGGGCATGGTGGAAGTTCCTCCGGCCACGCTGGAATTGGCCATCGAGATGCGCCAACGGGAGTGCGGCTACTACGAGTCCGCGCCACCCCGCGGGCACCGTCTCACCGATTCCTACCGATTCAATACCGTGACGTTCCGCCGGCGTGTCGAGTTCAAGCGTTTCGCCATCGACCTTACCACGGTGACCAACGCTGAGTTCGCCAAGTTTCTAAAGGTGACGAAATGGAAACCGAAGCACCCGGAGAACTTTCTCAAGCACTGGACCGGCGGTAAGCCCCCTGCCGGGCAGGAAGACCACCCGGTCGTGTATGTGGACCTCGACGACGCTCGCACTTACGCCCGATGGGCGGGCAAGCGGCTGCCAACCGAGGAAGAGTGGCAATATGCCGCCCAAGGCGCCGACGGTCGCACCTATCCGTGGGGCAACGAAATGCAGCCCGACTGCTGCAACGACGGTCAATCAGGCGGAACCACGCCGGTGAAGGCATTCCCCTTGGGCCGTTCGCCCTTCGGGTGTTACGATCTGTGTGGTAACGTCTGGCAGTGGACCGAAAGCGAGCGCAGCGACGGACGGACGCGGTTTTGCATTATTCGGGGCGGCTCGTTCTTTTCCCCGCGCGGCTCCAATTGGTACGTGGACGGCGGCCCACGGGCTGCCAACTTTGCCACCAAATTCTTGCTCATGTGGTCCGGCCTGGACCGGTGCGGCACCATTGGCTTCCGGTGCGTCAAAGACCTAGATTAAAGGAGTTGCAGATGACGTTCATGATCTCCAATTGTGCAGCTGGTGTGAGCCGACGGGACTTTATGAAAGCAACAGCGATGGCAACAAGCGCATTGGCTCTGCAAAGCTGGGGCACTCCCGTGCAAGAAGAACCAAAAGAGGAATGGATCCATCGGGCAGACGAGGCGGCAAGACACCTGGCTTATTTTGATCCGGCCGAAGGACCTGTGCCCAATCCTGGTATGGGTGTGAATGCTTATGTTTTTTCTGATCACATGCATGTAGGTTATTCAGGGGGAGAATGGAACCGTACACAGGGATTGCCTCCTCGGCCGCTCGATCGGGCGACTTTCAACCGCATGATGGAATTACCTTATGTGGACAATCTTTACCTCCGGTTTGAATGGAGAGATGTGCAAAAACAGCGAGGAAGACTTGAATTGCCTGAAGCATGGAAATGGGTACTGGATGCGGCCGACAAATATGGAAAGCGATGGAGTTTTCGCATCATGAATTGTTCGCCGCATAGTATGGCAGAGAATGGTTTGCCTGAGTTTTTGCAGGGTCGGTTCAAGATGATCCCATACTGGCATGGCGATAATGTGCCCGGTCCCCGTCCGAAGTATTTTCCCGAGTACAGCAACGAGTACCTCAATTGGTGGGGCGAATTTGTTTCGCTTTTGGGTACGGAGTTCGATGCACATCCACTTCTGGAATATGTTGATGTTTCGGGTTATGGATTCTGGGGTGAAATGCATCATTATGCACGTTACGCGCCTGATGGTCCCGTTACAAATTATGAGCCTCCGCGCGAGCGAGTGGAGGCAGTTATTGAACGGCTGATTCACGATCACCTGGACGCATTTCCAAGAACACCTGCCGCTCTGGGGCTGCACACCGCCGATTATGCAGCCGGTCAACGCGCATTTGAGCAAGGTATGTGCTGGCCTCGCCGCGATAGTTTCATGTCGAATTTCTCTACAGCCGAAACCCGCTTGGCCCAAGGCCTTAAACCCGGAAGCGCCATGGTATGGGAAACGATTATTCCAGGGGTTCGTTTACAGCAATCCACCAAGGAGGCTCGCCCGCTTCCACAGCGTTACTTTGACATCGCCGCAAACTACGTTGCAGTTGGGTTTAATCCCTGGGATACGATATGGGCTCATGAGCATTGCCGGGATATCTACGAAATACTGGAACAACGAATTGGCTACCGACTGCGTCCTTCCATAGTGTGGCGACGCCGAATTGCACAGGGCAAGGATGAGCTTGTTTTGGGTTTGCGAAATGATGGTTGTTCCGCCCCTCCCGGACAGATCACCATTCTGGCTCGTTTTCCCGACGGCAGCGAAAGCTCTTTGGCATTGCCGATAGGCGAACCCACGCCAGGCGTAATGCAACTATATGCTTTGCCTCTTTTCGCCGGTGCTGACAAACAGCATGCCGACAAAGGGATCGATTTGTCTATGAAAATTCAGATTAAGGGCAAGAAGTCTCCAGTGCAATGGGCGGTACGAACCGAGCAAACGGAAGATCCCTTTGTTCTTAACGTACCGATAAAAGCGTTGTAGCCTGGCGCGATCATATTCATGAACTGATGCTAAAACACAAGGAGAATTATGAAAACAATAGAAATCGGAGTGTTCATTTCTCTATTCATATTTTCTGTATCTAATAGCTGGAGTCAGGACAAACCATCAACTCAGGATAGTCCATCGACCTGGAGTGATCCCTACAAGTTTCCTGCTACCCGCAATCCCTGCCTGTGGCCGTTCTCCCGGAATTCAATCTGGAATACGCCCATCGGCAGCAATGCGAAATATGTGTCATATCAATCGCAGTATCCTAACGGGCAAGTCAAAACTTTTTATCTTGATGATGATATTATTATCCTGACTCCCAAGGAACCCATGATGGATATCATGCTCAATACTGCCGATTGGAATTGGGGTCGCGACCGTTGTGTAGTTGAAGGTGGGCTCCTGTTCAGCGCTCCAATTCCTAAAAGCTTTCTTTGGCACAGGCCCAAGACTCTGTCGAACGCCTGCCTGGCAGTACTAATGTCCGACGGCAGGACTATCAAACAGACCCAACCGTTTACTCGCTGCGCTGTGGATCAACCTGCACTTTCTCATTATAAATTTGAGGATAGTGATATTTACGGAGAAGGGATCACCGGCTCGCATGGCGGCAGCGGCATGTCTGCAATCGGCGGCACTATTCGCATGGGCGAACTGGCTCCAGGCGCACCGCCGATCCATCACGCCTTAAAGATGGCCGTGCAGCGGCATGGATCGGGCCATCGCTGGCCTGCACCCCACGATGATGCCGGAAGCAGGAACATAGTCACCACCGGCTTTTGCGATGGCGCACTTTGTGCGCTTCTTCCTTCTTTTGACATCGCCGGCACAGGTTTTGAGACCGAGGTGGCCAAATATATAGCGCGCGCGTGTCAGGATTATGGCATTTACCTGGTTGATGGCACGGGGTGGAGCGCAGTTTGCATCGATGTCGAGAACGGCGCGCATGGTTGGGTGCGTGACGAAGTCCTCCAGAAATGGGGCGTGGAGATGGATTATGTAAGCACCTCGGAAACGCCATTCGGGCGTGATATGAAGAAGATCTTTTCGAACCTTATGGTTGTCGATAACAACGCCGAAGACAACAGGGGCGGCGGCGGAACGCCCCGTGCCCCTATAGCGCCGCCGTTTGGCCCGCCTCCGGACAATCAGCCACCGAAGGCGCTCAACGCAGAAGTCACGGCTATCCAGGCGCAAACCACCGCGGCCGTGGAGGAAAACGGCAGGATACTGACTATCGATTTCGCCGCTGAAGGGAGGCCTGTTTCGCCGCGAGTTGGCTTCCTCGGCGGCCTGCGAGATTCCACCCCTGATGAGATCCTCCGGCCGCTGAATATCTCATTGTGGCGCATCGGGCACCAGTATCGGGGCCGGATCAGCCAGGGCCTGCCGGCGGCCGTCGATCGGGTCGAGTCGCTGGGCGGCGTCTACAAGCTCGTTATGAGCGATCTGGTCCACAGCCAGCCGACGGATTGGGCCATCTACGAGGCGGACGCGAAGAAACTGGTGAAGCAGGTGGGCGCCCGGTCCAGCACGATCATCTGGGAGCCGGTCAACGAGCCGGATATCAGCCACAAGCCGATCGAGAAGTACTACGAGCTCTATGCGCACGCCTTCAAGGCCCTGCGCGAGGCCGACCCCAAGGCGCAGATCTGTGGGCCTGGGTTTGCCTATCCCGCCTACGACAAATACCGCCCATTTCTCGACTATTGCCGCCAGAACGATCTCGAATGCAACTACCTGGCCTGGCATTACACCGGCTGGGACGCCGGCTTCCCCGAGCAGGCCGGGTGGCAGCTCGGAAAGATGCGTGAGTTCATCAGCGAGTACCCCGGCCAGAAGATCAAGGAGATCCACTGCGATGAATGGGGCGCCGGCCCCGATAAGCCCGGGTGCCTGCATCCCGGCCGGGCGATCATCTGGTTCAATTACCTGGAGAATGTGTACCAAGTGGATCGCGCCTGCAGGGCCAACTGGGGCAAGGCTGATGACTACCTCGGCGGGATCGTCACTCGCGACCACCAGCCGCACCCGGTCTATCACGTGTACCGCTGGTATGGTCGGACGAAAGGACAGACGCGGGTGCCAGTGCAGGGCGGCGGCAAAATGTTAGCCGCACTGGCGAGCAGATCGCCCGGGCGGACGGAGATTCTCCTGGGCAGCATCGAAAAGAACTCGCAGAGGGTCACCCTTCAACTCAAGAATATGCCCATGAAGAGCATCACCGTGAGAATTATCCCAAGCACCGACCTGGAAGGGATTCTCAAAGAAGACCAGATCCCCCTGGCCAAGGGCTGCAAGTTTGAACGAAACGGCAATGACGCAACGCTCACGATCGGGAACGTCGAGGAAAACCAGGCATGGCAGATTATCTTGACGGAGTAGGCGCCACAGCCATGCCGCACCTCGATCCACACGAGTTTGTAAGGCTGGCAGCGGCGTTGATCAGTACGACGCCCCGCCCGGCGGAAGCGTCATCAAGTTGGCGAGACTATGAGAAATCAGACCAATCATGAAATAGGAGGACTATCCATGGGAATGCGAGTGAAATACTGTTTAGCGAACGTGGTAATCATGCTGCTGGCTTTCACGTGGGTGTTCGTTGCGTCCGCTGCGGGAAAGCAGGAGGCCCCCGCAAAGGCGGCGAAGGAGACCAAACAGCGGGAGGACCTGGCTGGGGAGTGGATGATGCAATCGTCGTTCCTTGAGCCGGGCGCAGGAACGGACCTGTCGCAACCCGGCTGCGCCACCAAGAATTGGCATCGAGTCCAGGTTCCGACCACTGTTCTCAATGCGCTTACCAAGGCCGGCGTCTATCCGGACCTTCGGATTGGCCTGAATGCCTACCAAATCCCGGATTCGTCCGACGAGTTCAACGCCAAGCATGACCTGGCTAAGTTCAGTCACCTGCCGGACAAACGGGATCCGTGGCGCGATCCGTGGTGGTTTCGGCACGAGTTTACCTTGCCCGAGTTGTCCACTGGCCGGCACGTGTGGCTGCATTTCGACTCCATCAACTACCGGGCCGAGGTGTGGCTCAACGGGAACAAGGTCGCTGACCGCGAACAAATGGTCAGCATGAACCAGCGTTTCGTCTTCGATGTGTCGCGCTGGGCCGTGGCGGAGTTGAACGGCCTGGCGGTGAAGATTTGGCCCGTGGATCACGTAGGCTCGCCCGGCCCGCAGTTGATTCCGCTTGCGGGCAACCGCTTCGAGGACCATGTCAGCGATGGCCCTATGGACTTCGCCGTTCAACTGGCTGGCGGCTACGACTGCTTTCCGTCCATTCCGGACCGTTACATGGGAATCCTGCAGGACGTGTGGGTGGAAACGAGCGGTCCAGTGATCATTCGCGATCCCTTCGTGGTAACCGAACTGCCTCTGCCCCGGACTGACAGCGCCAAGCTGAAGATATCGGCGACCCTGGTCAATGCCAGCGAGCAGGCGATCAGCGGCAGCCTGAAGGGATCGATGGCGGAAGCGGGATTGACGTTCGAAATGCCGGTGACCCTTTCGGCGGGGGAATCCAAGGAGGTGGCCTTCGACCCCGCGCCCGTGATGGAGCATCCGAGACTCTGGTGGCCGAACGGCTACGGCGTGCAGCCTCCGTATGACCTGAGCCTGCAGTTCGTGGCGGGCGGGAGCGTGTCCCACACGCAGATGGTGCGCTTTGGGGTCCGCCACATCACATCGGAGATGCACGAGTATAACGGTCATTACGGCCGCCGCATTCAGATCAACGGTCAGAAGATCTTCGCCCGGGGCGGCTATGTCCAGCCCGACGCCCTCTGGGACTGGACGCCGGAGCGGGTCGATACCGAGATCCGTTACTACGCCCAGGCGAACCTGAATCTGATCTACTTCGAGGACATCGCCAATCCCCCCGACTACTTTTTCGATGCCTGCGACCGCTACGGCGTCATGATCGGCCAATGCTTTTATGGCTGTTCCTGGATGCAAACCGGCTCGAAATATCCGGAGGACGTTCCTTTGGTCATCAAATGCTCGCGGGACATTTTACAGCGCTACCGCAACCATCCGAGCCTGCTCTTCTACATGGCGAGCAACGAGGGCTTAACGCGCGAGGAGGTTTACCGGCCGTGGCGCGCCAGCGTGATCGAATTGGACGGCAGCCGCTTCTGGGTTCCCTCAAACGGCATGCCCAACGTGGCCCCGGACAAAGTGCAGCCGTGGTTTCGGGAGGACATGCCTACGGGGATGACGGACCTCGGGTACAACACTTATGGTTGGGAAGAACCGTCCGAGTATTACCGGAGAGTAAGAGAGGTTCCCAATTGGATGTTCATGACCGAGTCCGGTTCGGCCTCCCTGCCGCCTCTTAGCAGCCTGCAGAAGTTCATCCCCAACCTAGGCGCAGTGGCTCCCGGCGCGACCTTCCCCTTGGATGCAGCCTGGGCCCATCATGGCGCCAATCAGTATTACCAGCCTTACGATGCCGCCGTGCGCCGCGTGTACGGGGAGCCGGCCACTGTGGGTGATTACATCTGGCAGGGGCACCTCGCCACGGCCGATCAGCACCGCGCCATGTTCGAAGCCGTCAGTCATCGGCTGTGGGACATCACCAGTGGGTTCACACAGTGGAAGATCAATTCCGCTTGGCCGGATGTGCAGTGGCAGATCTTCGACTGGTTTCTGAAGCCGATGGTGAGTTACTACTTCATCAAGCGCGCTAACGAACCGGTCCACATCCAACTCGGATTGATTGAGCCGATGGTGACTGTGGTGAATCACTCGCTCGAACCGCGGAGCGGCCTCAAGGTGCGAGCCCGCGTGTTGGATCCCTCAATGCGTGTACTCTTCGAAAAGCAGGAGAACGCGGAGGTGGCCGCGAATACGTATCGCGACATCTTTGAATTACCCAAACTGCCGGAATTGCCGCCCGTCTATTTCGTCCGGCTCGATTTGAGCGACGCCGTCGGAAAACGGATTTCGGACAACCTCTACTGGTTGCCCGCGCAGAAGGGCGGATCCCTGCGGGCGCTGCACTCGCTGCCGCCGGTAAAGCTCCAGGCGACCTGTAAAATCGAGGCCCGCGGCGCGTTGAAGATCGCTCGGGTGAAAGTCACCAATCCCACCGAACAAATCGCTTTCTTCGTCCAACTGGCGTTGACGTGGGGCCGTGATGGCGAGGAGATTCTGCCGGTCTTGTGGGAGGACAACTACTTCAGCTTGCTGCCAGGCGAGTCACGCGAAGTCACCGCCACCTTTGCGACGCAAGACGCCGGCAGGGCCAAGCCCACGCTTGAAGTGGGCGGATGGAATGTGGAAAGCGATTTCGACTGCGCCGCGCTCGCAGTTTCGCCAAAGGAAATCAAGGCGGGCGAGCGGTTTACAGTCACGACGAGCGTAGCCAACACGTTCCTCGATGGCAGCCGTGTGTTCCTGAAGGTTGACGGCAAGCCAACCGCCTTCCGCTGGGCTTGGGCTCGTGCTGGCCGGAAAGAATCGCTGGGATTCCCATTCATACTGGAGCAATCCGGCCGGCATGAAATCGCCGTGGGCGGCCAGAAGCTCTCAGTGACTGTTCAACCTTGAAACTGACACTCGCGCTTGCTACCGTCTGAAATTAGCTCTTACCATTATCAGTGAGCAAATAGGAACACCTCATGAGAAATCAGACCTATCATGAAATAGGAGAACTACCCATGAGAATGCAAGTGAACTATCGTTTGGCGGGTGTGGCCCTTGTGCTACTGGCCTCGGCTTGGGCGTTCTTGGTGTCCGTCGCCCAAGCCGCAGACACGATTCCCGGCGCGCCGGCAGGGGTGATGTTGTCGGGGGTCGCGTGCGCGGACGGCGAGCTGGTGAACGATGCCGAGGCCATGGGCGGGAAAGCGGCCACCGGCGACGGAGAATACCAGTCTCTGGTCCAGGCCAAGTTGCCCGAGACTGGCGAGGCGTTCACAGTATGGGTCCACCGCAAGGGTGGGCCGATTCAACTCAAGGCCATCGTGAACGGCGCACAACATGAGAAGGTGTGGAACTGGGGCCAACCCGACGGGTACGAATGGTGCAGTATGGGACGTTACAAGCGTGCCGAACTGGGCGAGGGCATAGTGATTATCCGCAGCGGTAAACAAGATCGGGGCATTCCGCGTATTGATTGCGTCGTATTCTCGGCTGACGCGGCGGCGCATCCCAAGGGAATGCTAGTGCCGTTTCCAAAAAGTTAGTTTAACTTTTAAAATTTTTCCTATTGGTATTCCGATGTTA
>Ga0307437_1001948_pt1 | contig 13182 bp, 8 predicted proteins | sample SalMarWE160390MG_FD_202146 | JGI IMG/M metagenome (GOLD analysis project Ga0307437, IMG submission 202146) | Salt marsh sediment microbial communities from the Plum Island Ecosystem LTER, Massachusetts, United States - WE1603-90 | ecosystem: Environmental > Aquatic > Marine > Intertidal zone >...
AAGAAATGTAACGGTTGTCCTTGGCGGTCCGCAGGTCTCTTCTGTTCCTTTTGAGGCGATTGAACATGCCGATAGTGTGGTTATCGGAGAAGCGGAGACATTGTGGCCCAAATTACTCCAGGATCTGCAAAACGATAGGTTGAAGGAATTTTATGTTTGTTCCCCTTCTCCATTTGATCCGCTAGGGAGAACATACTACCAGCTCGATGAAATGCCTAACCTGAAAGGTCTTCCAAAACCCAACAGAAGTTTGTTTAAAAGAAAATACACCTTCGACATGGTTTATGCTTCCAGGGGATGCCCGATAGATTGTGACTTTTGTACAGTGACTACCTTATTCGGAAGCAAATACAGAATGCGACCCGTCGAGGAGGTGGTGAATGAAATTGCCGGTTTTACAGGATATTATTATCTCCTGGATGATACGGTATTCGGCAGACCATCCACGTATGGTTATTACCTGGAGCTATTCGACCGGATTTCGAAGCTGAAAAAAAGAAATTACTGGACCGGCCAGGCTAATCTTGATGCGGCAACAACAAAAAAAGGACAGGAGGTCATCCGAAAAGCAGTTGAAGCTGGATTTCTTTATGCAGCCGTGGGTATTGAATCCATTAATAACAAGGTGCTGGAAAAAAGCCGAAGCATTTCTAAAATGGGTATTCGCAACCACCAGGATGTAATCTCCAGGATGAAAGAGAGCATTGCTTTTATGCAGGAGCAGGGTATCGTCATTTCAGGCTGGTTTGCCATCGGCTATGAAGAGGATGATATCGATGCCTATTATCGGACCTACGAATTTTGCGAGGAAACCAATATTCTTCCGGTATTTTCACCGGTTCATGCCCTGCCGGGATCAAGATTATACCAGCGGCTGTCAAGGGAGGGTAAATTACAGGATAATAAAACAAACATCACCAATGTATCCCACCCGAGTATGACAAACCAGGAAATCATGAAAGCCCTTGAATATGTTGTGGAAAAAGGTTATAGCTTCAATGAGATCGTGAAAAGGACACGGTTCTATTGGAACAAGTTTACCCCGGAAAACTTCAATTCAACAGGCGATAAGATTCACAAGACCATTTTCACCTATATTACACAACAACGAATGAAAAAAATCACGCAAAGCGAAAACAGGAAACTACAAAGCAAGCTTCAAGACCGGTAATGACTTGCCCTGTTTAATGCCTTTGTGAAAAATTTTATCAAGTTAAGTAGCATATCGAATGTAAAAAACTATACCTTTACGCGTTGATTTTTAAAAATCCAAAAAACTATACATTATGAAAAAAATTGCTATGATTATGGTTGTTGTTTTCGGAGTCCAGCTCATGGCTCAGGGACAACCGTTTGAGAAAGGAGACAAAACGATTAATCTGGGGATTGGGATTGGCTCAGCGTTATATTCCGGTAAATATTACAAGATGAGAATTCCACCCATATCCCTTTCCTATGAACAGGGTATTACCAATAAGTTAGGCATCGGGTATATCGGTGTTGGTGGATATTTCGGGATCAGCGGATCGAAATGGGAGACAGAGTACCTAACGTATGAATACGGATGGAAATATACGTACATCGTTCTCGGCGCTCGTGGAGCCTATCATTTTGACCTGGTAGATAACCTGGATATTTATGCCGGCCTTATCCTCGGAGTCAATATTGTAAGCAGTAAAGAGATCGGTGACTTTCCAACGGGTGTTAATGTTGATGAACAGAGCACCGGAGTGGCTCACTCTGAATTCGCCGGAATACGGTGGTTTTTCAAGCCAAATTTTGCCTTAATGGCGGAACTTGGATACGGCATAAGCTATCTCACTGTTGGAGCAGCTTTCAAATTTTAACGGATAGTGTTCATCCAAGGCTAGACCTCGCAAAGTGTTTGCGGGGTCTCTTTTTTTAATACGGAATAATATAAAATATTGCTCACCCTTTGAATTGCCACTATTTTGTTACTTTTATTGCTAATCCGGGAAACCGGTTCCATCCTCCTTTGAAAACATGGAGAGATTTTTGCATTACGGAATGAAAAAAATCTTTTGATACCGTTTACGCCCATGACATTCTCCAGATCAGTCCATTCATTTCCACTGACTATCCTGTTTCTTGGGATCTTTATTTCCAGCGGCTTTTCTCAGGTTGTTTTCAAACAGAATATTCGTGGGACTGTTGTGGATAAAGCATCACAATTCCCGCTGTCTGGTGTGAATGTCATCCTTATTGGTTCCGATTCCCAGCATGGTACCATTACAAATGACCAGGGGGAGTTTCGCTTTGAAGGAATCGTTATCGGAAGATACGACCTTCAGGTGAGCTATGTTGGATACAATACAGTAACCACTCCGGGAATTGAACTCACCTCTGCCAAAGAGATGGTGCTGGAGATAGAGATGGAAGAGAAAGTATTAACCCTGGATGAAGTGACAGTAAAGGCCTACTCGAGGAAAGACCGCCCCATTAATGAAATGGCAACAGTCAGTGCACGGTCTTTTACAGTGGAAGAGACAAACCGGTATCCTGGAAGTTATGGAGATCCTGCACGAATGGCTGCCAATTACGCAGGGGTTATGACAGCCAGGGATAACAGGAATGACATCGTGATCCGTGGCAATTCTTCCATTGGCCTGCTCTGGCGTCTTGATGGCATTGAGATCCCGAATCCAAATCATTTCGGTGCTTCCGGAACGACCGGTGGTCCCATTTCAATCCTGAACAACAACCTGTTAACCAATTCCGATTTTTATACCGGCGCATTCCCCGCTGAATACGGGAATGCGCTCGCCGGAGTATTTGATCTTAAAATGCGGTTCGGGAATAATGAAAAACGGGAACACTGGGGCCAATTAGGATGGAACGGTATAGAATTTGGAACAGAAGGGCCCTTTTCAAAGGACTCAAAAGCTTCCTATCTTTTCAGTTATCGATACTCCATTGTCTCGATTATTGAAAAACTCGGGGTTAATCTGGAAGAAGCAGCAGAGTACCAGGACCTGACACTGAAAATCAATGTGCCAAATACCCGTGCAGGCAGCTTTTCCATCATTGGCATGGGCGGACTAAGCCATATCGATATCTGGGACTCCGAGAAGGATGAGTCCGACTGGTCTTTTAGTGGTTCAGGAGAAGATCTGACTAATGGATCGGATATCGGTGTGCTCGGCATTACACACACCCATTTCATTAAAAAGAAAACCCGGTTAAAAACTACGGCTTCGGTTATGGGGTCCCGCGTTGAGACAAGGATTGATACATTTACTGTGAACGAACCCGACCCGTTTATCTGGGCAGGCGAAAAATCATCAGAAGTGAAATACTCTATTACCTCCCAGCTTACCCGGAAGATCAATGCCAGAAATACACTGGTTCTTGGTGGAATGTACGATATCTACCAGACCAGCTTTACCGATAGTCAATACTATCACGGGAACTACCGGTTGGATACCGATGCAGAGGGTAACCTGTCGTTGATCAGGGCTTTTACCCAATGGCAGCATAAATTTACGGATCATCTCTCTTCATCCATGGGTTTACATTACCAATACCTTACCTTTAACGGGTCCTGGTCTCTTGAACCAAGAGTGGGGATTACGTGGGAGTTCATTACAAATCAATCGATCAACCTGGGTTACGGATTGCACAGTCAGATTCAGCCTCGTTTATTCTATTTCGTGTTGTCTCCCCAACCGGATGGAAGCTATGTTCAATCCAATCGAAACCTTGGAATGTCAAAAAGCCATCAACTGATCCTCGGATACGATTATCTGCTGAATGAAAACCTGAGATTGAAAATAGAAACATACTACCAAAAATTGTTTACTATTCCTGTTCAGCCAAAAAATCCCGCTTACTCTCTCCTGAATACCGGGGCAGAATATTTTATTGAAAGGCAGGATAGCCTGGTTAACGAAGGGACCGGTGAAAATTACGGGGTTGAATTGACATTCGAACGGTTCCTGAGCAATAACTATTATTTCCTCATTACAGCATCCTTGTTCAGCTCCACCTATGAGGGCTATGATGGAATAAAAAGAAACAGTGCTTTTAATGGCAATTATGTTTTCAATGCCATTGGTGGTTATGAGCTGATTTTCCCAAACCGGAAAGATATTGCATTCAATTTCGGACTGAAAGCAACCTGGGCCGGTGGAGTTCCCTATGTCCCATATGATGTTGAAGAGACGAAACAATTGAGGGAAATTGTCCTGGATTGGGACCTGGCTTTTAAACCCCGGCGCAAGGATTACATCAGGGCAAGCCTTCGATTGGGCATTAAACGGAACAGACCAAAATTCGACATGGAAACGGCCATGGATTTTCAATACCGGACAAATTACACCACCGTATTCCTGGAAAGGATCGATGTCAATACCGGAGAAATTCACAAAAATTATAAGATGGGATTCTACCCGATGGCGACCTGGAAAATACAGTTTTGATTTAGCCCAGGAAGCACCAATAATGCATGGTTGGAATCTTGTGCATCACTTTAAGTTCTTTGAACGGGATTTTTTTCTAAATTTGACCGCAATCCTTTTACTAATAACTAATTGTTCATGTGATGAAAAATCAAATGCTAAAGACACTTTTTTCAGTTGCCCTGGTGTTAATCATTCCGGTTTCGGCAATGGCAAACAAAACATCTGTTGATTTAACCGCACCTGAAAAAGCTGAAAAAGGAAGTGAGGTTACAGTGGTCATCCATGTAAAACACATGGGAAATTCAGCTACTCACTTTACCGATTGGGTTTCTGTTAAGATCAATGATAAAGAGGTGAAACGCTGGGAATACAGCAAAAATGAGCGGCCTGAAGCGGGCAATTTTACACTGGAATACAAATTTGTATTGAACGAAAAATCGAAAATCGTTGTCCAGGGCAATTGCAATAAACACGGAAGCGCCGGCCCGAAAGAAGTAGTGATCGATGTGATGTGACCGGCAAATCTTTCTTTTGTGCTATTCACACGATAGTATTAATGCATTAACTAAATCCGTTCACCATGTATATCGTTATTATTGTTCTTGGCATAATCAATCTGGTTCTGGTTCTAATCCAACTTTTTAGTGGACTTAAAGTAATCAGGATCTCATTCAAAAGCCACAAGAGGTTCGGTATAGCCCTGGCCACCGGCGCAATTGTTCATGGCTTGCTGGCTCTGTATTATAATTTCTTTTAATCATTATTAAACCCTATTACCATGAAAAAATTCTATTTTGATACCGGTATTCGGATCGCTGAAGCGTATGCCAAATGCGGTAAGGAACTGGCCGCTTTTCTTGTAAAGAAAGTCCTTTAATTGGTTTGGGAATTGCCGTTCCATCTGTGAACCGGTATTCCTTTTTCAGCCTTGCTATTAATTCACTGCTGCCGGATTTTCAGTCCGGCAGCCTGTTATTTTATACCACGATGACGGATCTTATACCCAACAGCCCCTGTCCCAATAAAAATAGAAAAAGTGAATAATACCACTTAGCTCTCATGAAGATCCTGTTAATCAATCCACCTCGTTCACCGCAGAATCAGATCCTTGAATCCGCTCCTGAGGAGGCAAAACCATTCATTCATAGAAAGCTCATTGGACCACCGCTTGGTTTACTGACCATCGCAGCTGCAACAAAAGATCATGATGTCAGGGTTTTTGATATGAAAGGAGAGTATGACCTCGATCCCGCGACACCTCCACTACAGGATTTAACCCTACAACTACTCCGTGAGCATGATCCTGACATCGTGGGCATAACCGTCATCACGTCGGAATTCAACTTCTCCATTGAAATATTCAAAACCGTCAAACAATATGATCCCTCCATTTTAACGGTTGCAGGAGGACTTCATACCACACTCTGCCCTGAAGATTTCACGGATCGGGCTATCGATATTGTCTGTCCCGGACAAGCCGGTGATACGTTTCGAAAGGTGGTTGAAGCCCGGGAGAAGGCTTTTCCATTCCAGAAAATCCCCGGAATATTTGTCAACTCACCAGATGGATTAACCAGGACACCCGGTCATACGCCATCGTGGGATGCAGCCGGAAGGGATTTTCTGATGCCTGACCGCAGCCTCCTGAACCGCTGGAGATCAACTTACAGGGTAGGGAAAAACATCGAACCGTCGACCTACCTGTTTACATCACAAGGTTGTCCTTATGAATGTACTTTTTGCTCCATCTGGTGCGAGTTCAAAAAGAAATTCTACCAGCGTGATCTGGAAAGTATCATCACGGAATTGAAACTGATCGATTATTCAATTGTCCGGTTTGCAGATGCCAACACCATTGTGAATGTTGATTTTATTAACCGGCTGTTCGACCGTATTCAGGAAGAAGGTATTGAAAAAGAGTTCATCATGGATATCCGTGCTGATACGGCAGTAAAATACCCCGGGCTTATTGAGAAACTTGCTAGAACGGGATTAAAAGTGGTTATCTGTGGATTCGAATCATTCAGGGATGAAGAACTTGTGTATTACAAAAAAAAGTCACCTGCCGGTATCATTGAAGAAGCCATTCGTGTTTTTCACCAAAACGGGATCCTATTGCGTGGCAATTACGTTGTTCCGGGTTACTATACTCGCGATGACTTCAAGGCCCTGGCTGATTATGCTGATTCGCACCGGGTGAGTTATGCGGGATATACTATTCTGACTCCAATGCCAGGTACACCACTATACCGGGAAATGAAAGAGGAGATCATCGATCATGACCTTGCCAAATACAACTTTTTCAACTGCGTAACAACAACCCGGTTGCCGATTGATGAGTTTCACTGCGAGGTTGGAAAACTCTGGTTGATAAAAAAGGGAACAGATGTGATATGATGTGCGTGCGGTTTTAATTTTTCACGGTACGCAATCAGGCGATCCTCTATGTACACTACCATTGGATTCCGGCATTCATCCATCACCTCTGAAAAGAGGATGAATAACACTCCTCTTTCAGTTGCTCATATTCCTTCGCTAGATATTGCCTCACCTGTTTTGCCCGTTTGGAATAGGTCTCACCAAAATTACTGTCTGTGATTTTTATCCGTGGGAATATTTTCTGAATAATAGAATAGCCTTTCCCCCAAAATTCATCCTTTTTCAGTACTTCATCCGTTCCACAAAAAAGGATGGGGACAATATCCATTTCCAGTTTTTCGGCTACATAAAAAGCACCCCGGTGAAAACGCTGGATTTTTTTAAACCTGGAGCGGGTCCCCTCCGGAAAAACGATGATGGAATATCCCTCTTCAACCCTTCCCCTGAGCTTTTCAAAAATCCGGTCAATACCAGCAGAAACATTGTAGAAATCAGCAAGCTTGGAAATGTGGCCAAAAATGGGGGAGTTGTAAACCCAATCATTCGTCAGGATAATTGCCTTTGGGCATAATCGAAACATAAGCGTTGTATCGATCAGGGATTGATGATTAGAAATAAGTACAGCCGGCTTTTTAAATTTTTCTTGCGTTTCATTGATTAGCTTGGCCCTCATGGGGATAATCCATATGAAAAACCGTGAGTAATACATCACCATATAATGAAAAATCAATTTCCGGCGTTCAATATCCAAAAACAGGAGTGCGTACACCAGCAATCCGAATAATCCAAGTAATCCGCTTCCCAGCACAAGGATAAAATAGGTCCATAAGGTTTGAATGATCTGAAGGAAAGTCAACGGCTTCACCCCTCTTTCAATCCGTTTACTAAAAAGTAGCTTATAAGCAATCCGTTGAAAATAAACAGTATATAAAAGGGTGTTGGCGACACCTGTTAAGGCAAGACCGATGAACTTACCTGCCCTGTTATCTGTGATGGTAAGGAGCAAAAATCCTGTAACCAGGAGAACCAGGCAGGTAAGCTGAAAACCAGCAGCTGAAGACCATTTTATTCCTCTCCCTCCATGATGAAAGGTAAACAATACAGTTGTTCCCAGGAACAAATTAAATCCGTATATCAAGATCCAGGGGACGGATACATCTCTTCCAATCCCAAAAAAGAAACCGATACCCGCAGTAACGATAAACGCAAGTAGGGTGCTTAGAAATGCTATGATCGTTAGTTCAAAATTCCTGAAAATAAGGTAGAGAACAATCAACACAGCAAGAGCAACAACGATGGCTACCGTTCCGGGACTTGTACCCACGATAAAAAAACATACGCTTTCCTGGTTGATCAGATAGAAGAGAAAAAACATCAGTCCGGGTATCACAATCCAGGACAGGGTATACATTATCTTTTTCAATCCCGAATTCATGATGTTGTTCGTTTTGCGATATAGATCAAATTGGATGTATACCGTGTATTATCGATCACTTCAACTGTGAATTTCTGTTTCGATAAAATGTTGATCAGCCTGGTTCTTGTAAGAAAGAACAGGTTTCGTTTCTCATCCAGTGTCTTATTAAATGCCAACCGGGTGGAAAAAAATTCAGATAGCCTGGTTAAAAAATGTCTTGATTTCAATTCCGCATTACCTTCCCGTATGATAACCCTGCCCTCGGGTGCAAGCTTTTCGGCACACCGATGAATCAGTTTTTCCTGCATATCATAGGGCATATAGTGCAACACATCGCTCAGAATAAAAGCGTTGCTTTTCGGTAGATCTATCTCATTAATGTTTCCATGAGTAAATATAATCCGGTTGCTTTTTGCCTGACAATGATTGGCAACAGCAATTTTTTCCTCGTCATAATCAATGCCTGTTAATGTACGACCGGGGGTAAGGATACTCAGCATGTAGGTCATGGACCCATAACCACATCCGATATCAGTTATGGCACCTTCTCCCGGCAGCAATTCATGAAACAGGGTGTAATTCTTCTCCAGGCGAATCTTAACTTTCATATACCATTCAAGCACAGGTCCTTTAAAAATATAATTTTTTATGAGGTCACTCCTGAGAATATCAGGGGTTCTCAATCTGCCTGTGAACTGTTTAAACTGGATTCCTATTCGTTCATTGGTCTCCCTGACCTCCACTGAAACTTGAGCATTCCCGTATTCCCCCGCCAGTGATATGGGTTCTGCATGAGTTATTCTGATTTTATCCGGTAATAAGAAGGAAGCTCTTCCATCAAAACAGGCACTGGCCCTGAAAAAAAACATGGGAATAACACTCATCCTGGTCAGTCTGGCAAGATGAATCAGTTTTTCATCAACCCGTGGATAAGGGTCAGTTGAATGACCAGGTAATGGAACAGCATACACTATAGATATGGCGTTATTGTTTTCGTTATCGGGATTCCCGTCCGGAAAGAAATGGTTAAATAACCTCCTCGGGATTCCGAAAAACAGATCAAGCCGCTTTCCTCCCTGTTGGTTTTCCGGCTCATAGATTACCACCCTTCTCTTCAGCGCGTGAAGAACCAGTTGACTCCAAACCGGTTCAGCAGTGAATGCGTAAATGCCGGGAGTTAACGGTAAACCTGAAAAGAGAAGGTTCTTTCTTCTTGAGAATCCTATGGAAAAAAGTATTCCTTTCGAACAATAATGGATCAGCTCAACTAAAAACCTGTATCGTCTATTCCTGCCAACAGGTAGAACATAGATCGGGATAACCAGTAAAACGAAAACAACATGGAACAGGGTCAATATCAGTATTCTGTAAAATGATACAATCCCTTCCACAAATGTAATCGGGTATAATTTTTCGGCACTTCTGCGGGATAGAAGCCACCGAAACAAGATGGGTTGAACGGTAAATGAGATGATAATAACGCTGATGATCCCCACGACAGATACCGCAGCTATGGATTTCAAAGCAGGATGTTTTGCAAACAGTAAAACCCCGATCCCAATGACAGTTGTTGTTGCAGATAGAAGAATGGATGTTTTATAGCCGAATTTAAACTCCTGCAACAACCCACGCATAATGAAGAGGGAGTAATCTATTCCAAGGCCAAAAACAAAGGTTGAAATGATGATGTTAAAGATGGTAAACTGAATGCCCATCATACCCATGATACCCAGTGTCCATAACCAGCTTAACAGGATGGGTATGAAACCGATTGTAGCTAACTCTATCCTGCCAAAATAGAGAAGAAGGAAAGAGAACACCAAACTCATTGAAACGATAAGAAGAAACTTAAAATTCGATTTCAGCACCTCAATCAGCTTGTCTGTTATAAAGGATTTATCAAAAATAATGACTTCATCATCCCCGAACCGGGAATAAATTAGATGTCGTTGTTCCCTGTCAATCTTAACCTGGTTGGCGATGTAAACTTCATCTTCAGATTCGGAGATCCAATTCTTAAAAACCGCAAGATCCAGTTTCAAAAACTCTTTCCCGGAAATGGGCCGGTATTCCCGATCGATCATGCTCCTGACACCATCAAAAGCACTCTCTTTAAAATGGTATTGAGATCCGGCGGAAACCAGATTAGACAACAATGTTTCCTTCTTGCCCCCAGACCAGTACCGTTTCCACCTTTCAATCCTCTCTTCCTGTATCGAGTCGGAGACAAAAAATGAACTGATAGAGAGGTAATTACTGACTATATTCTCCTCTTTTAACTTCTCTAATTCAGGCAATAGTTTTTCATTGCTGCACAATGCTTCATTGAAATCTTTTCCTCTTGACACAACATAGGTTGAATTCAGGGTCAGGTCGGTAAGTTGACTTAAATTGGCTTCGGCTGTTGTTAGTTCATCAGACATATAGTTCATTGCATACATATTCCCCTCAAATCCGACCTTCCGAAAGAAAAAGAGAGAAAGGAATGAAATGATAAAAACCGCGCCGATGATATACCTGTTTTTATCAAACGGAATTGCGGATATTTTGTGAATCAGCCCCATGTGGAGTTTGTTATCATTTCCGGGTTCTCTTTTAATGAAGTGAGGCAGTACCAGTAAAGAAAACAGGGAGGCAATAAATACACTAAATGCTGCAAAAAGTCCAAGATCCTTAAGTACATCGGATGCAATCAACAAGAGGCAAAGAAATGCGGATCCGGTGGTTAGACTGCTCATCAGCACGGGTGAAACAATATCATCAAGTACTTTTTCAACCGATCGAACGTGTTTGTAATGGGTAAAGAAGTGCAGGCCATAATCAATGGTTATTCCAAGCAATACTGATCCGATTGCCAGAGAGATCGCTGAAACGCTATGCGAGACAAAGGAAAGGATAGAAAGCGAAAGGATTGCCCCAAAGATTGCCGGAAGAAAAATAACAAAAAAGAGTACAAATCGCCGGAAAAACAGACCGATCATTAACAGGATTAAGATGACAGCAATGCTAATGGTTACCGCTATGTCCTTTTTTATTCGGTTGGCATTGCCTACAGCAACAGCAACACCACCATAATATTCAGCTGTCACATCTCCCATTTTATCTTCCAGCAGACCAATATGCTCATCAATGGTCTTAATCAAATGGTTGTTCATTTTTGATTCGCTGGATGGATGTGCCGGAGTGATAAAAATAAACAGGTGTTTCAGGTTGCTGGTAAAAAAATGATCCTCATGCATTACGAAATTCTCTGCAACCTGAAATTCTTCCAGTTTGGCAAGTGCCAGGGGTGTAAAATTCAGCGGATCGAGCACAATAAATTTCTTAAATATTGAACTCGCCGGGGAGACGAGCGTCCGGTAATTTCTTTTTACACCCTGATGGATTGACTCCTCCCGGATCAGGCTATCGATCACCAGATAATCCCCTTCATCCAGAAATAGCGGCAAGTGTTTGTGAATGAAATCGTAGATTTCCAAAACCTGATCTTCACCGGCCGATACCAATACCTCTGTGGTATAATCAGGATAGAGGGTTTGTTTTATGGAATCCGCCAGCATATCGGCATATTCGATCAAACGATCCGGAGCAATATTCCTTCCCGAATCCGCTGGCGATATGGTAATGACCAGCTTGTCGATGAAGTCAAACTTACGGTATACCTTACCGACCTGATCCAGTTGTTTATCTTTGGGCATAATCCGAGTGATATCCTCTTCAAAAGAGAGCCCGAAAATGAAGAAACCGGAAACAACAAACAGGATCAGAAAGATCATGCTCAGAAAGATCTTCCTGTTCCTGAAAAAATGAAAAAAATTAACAAAAAACCGGGTCATGAAATTACCCATATCATCGTCTGTATAGATCTATAGTTGGTAACCAGCATCACTCGATTACCCATGGACTTGCTTCAATTCATTCGGACTCCTTCTATTCCTCCTGAAAAAAGAGAGGCTCAAAAAGGTAATTCCTCCCAGAAACAGAGCCAGTAACGTACCAAAAACAAGACTTCCAAGTACGTATTGAAAAATATTGGCCATGACTACCTCAAAATCAATATTTCTGCTGAATTTTATCGCTGCGGATCCATTGCCAAGAATTATTCCACCTGTTTTATAACTGAAATATAGGACAAAAGGGATCATGGGTGGGATACTGATATTTGCAGTGGTAATAACGATCGGTTTATTCATTTTGAAGAGATATGCAAGAAAGATGGCAACGGCAAGTTGCCATCCCCAGATGGGCAGTATTCCACAAAATATACCGAGGGTTACAGAAAGTGAGAGTTTTAAATTCGAATCACTTGGAGTAAGAAACAGCTCCTGCATTGAGCGCTTAAATCCCTTTCGTTTAAATTCCCGGACAAATTTGAATGGTTTTATGTAAAAAAATGCCACAAAAAACAGGATTGTATTCAGCACACTGATCCGCAAAAAATCCCGTATGGGCCGAAAATGTGTGACCCGTTTTTCCTGCGGAGGATAGTAAACATCGACAGGAACCGAGTCTATTCCAATCCCATTCCAGGAGGAACGAACCAATATTTCCACCTCAAATTCATATTTTGTGGAATAAAACGTTATATCCTGTAAATGCTTCAAAGGATAAAGCCTGTATCCACATTGAGTATCAGGGATTTTCTTACCTGTATAAAGCCGGAACCAAAAGTTCGAGAATTTATTGGCAAATGTATTCTTGGCTGGAACGTTCTTTCCCGGCATTCTTCGCTCACCAACCACAATGGAACTTCCATTTTGGGAAAGGTGGTTTATAAAGTGTGGCAGGTCAGCAGGGAGGTGCTGTCCATCAGAATCTATGGTAATGGCATACTCATATCCCAGGTCCATCGCCCGTAAAAATCCTTTTTTTATGGCATACCCCTTCCCTCTGTTCCTCGGGTAATCAACGACATCAACCTTTTTGTTTAAGCCATTTTCCAGCAGTGTTTTCGTTTTATCCGTC
>Ga0307437_1001952_pt1 | contig 13156 bp, 8 predicted proteins | sample SalMarWE160390MG_FD_202146 | JGI IMG/M metagenome (GOLD analysis project Ga0307437, IMG submission 202146) | Salt marsh sediment microbial communities from the Plum Island Ecosystem LTER, Massachusetts, United States - WE1603-90 | ecosystem: Environmental > Aquatic > Marine > Intertidal zone >...
AACTTAGCGAGGCATATGGTACTAAGTGAAAGACCCGACGGTCCGCATCAGCGATGGCTTGAAGCTTTTCTAAATCTACCGTTTGAGAATTACGCGTTTGGGAAAGATAAAGCGATAGCCATAAGATTGAAAGCATACTGGGATAAGCACAAGTCATGGCCAGAAGTGGGTGTATAGGATTTAAATAGTGCTGTCATCTAATGTTCAGTATGCCATCATGTGCTGACGATTTATTGATTTATTTCGAAGAACTCAACCAAGAAGGAGCTGATGGTGTCAAGTAAACTTACTACGTTGGCTATGGTAACAGATAAGAGGATGCGACGCTGGTCTATTGCCGTGCAGGTAGACAAACTTCCTGGTCGGCGAGCCGTCTATTTCGGGGTCTGGCCTGCTATGAGGGTGGACTCAAGGAGTCGGCCTATAGGATCGGCGTGCTGCACTGTGTATGAATCAGGCGAAGCCAAGCTAGAGGATTTCAGCATCGATCATAAGTACCAGAACAACGGTATAGGTTCAAAACTGCTAGCAGAAATAGAAAAATGGGCTGTCAGTACAGGTATAGAGCATCTGTATGGTGATCTGGTTCAGGTTGATTCTGATCATTTTCCGATGCTCCATCATCTATACACCAAGCATGGTTGGAAGTGGTGCCTTTTTGGCAAGGGCGACTCGCGCCTCAGACCCGGTTCAAAAGTCGTTGGTATCGTGGAGAAGACCATCTCTCTTAAAAACTTGCGGACATAATTGTTTTATGGATACTTTCTTACGGTATTCGGGGGAAGTAATACCTGACTTGTGGTAGACCTGATTGGTATGGAGTCCCGGAATTCAATTAAGGGTTTGCCGTTTGGAGACTTATACTCCACCCGTTTGCCTTGAAAAAGGCCGGTAAATCAAAGTGTTTTATGGAATAATGTTTGCACACCGCCGGGAGCCGGTTCTGTATAAAGGTACTCTCGGTACTCACGATGACAAATTCTTGAAGACTGGAGAACATGTCCGGCTTTGATTTTTGCTCAATTACCAGTGCAATTAGCCAAGGGTCTGCATCGTCTTTTTCTTTATTAAAATGTATTAGTGTTGGAAAATGTTGAACAATTTCTGCGACGATGAGTGTCTGCTGAAGTGAAATGTCTCTGAAGGAAGATCGTTTAGGCCGTATCCATTTCGAAAGGGAATCAGGCTTCCTAGATTGTGTCGTGATTTCTTCGAATACAATTTGATGCGAGATCAGCCGCCCACTATTAAACAGTTTGTCCAGCTCTGGATAAAGTTGTGGGATGAGTCCCACTAGGTATCTGTTAATATCAACAAATGCCGAAGTGTCGAAACAGAAAACAAGGCTGTCATTCCGGTCCATCACTGCAAACCAAATAAATAATTTATCTTCAAGCCCAAAATATCTGAGGCTAGTGAATAGGGAATACGTTTTTGATTCATTGCGTCCAAAACGGAATTGAAAAGAGTCACCCCTCTTGAATTGATGCTTCTATTAACCGGGGACTTGGAATAGTGCTGTTTGGTAGGTAAAACGGATTTACGAATTTCATCCAGAAGATGAAAGAATTCGCTTTCCGAGACATGACCAAGAGCAAACAGCCTGCGTAGATACACTTCGCTACTGATTTTAAACCGGGTGGCGTATTTGAATATGGTGTCCTTGTCTTTCGCCGGAACTACCTCTTTTGCCGGGACCAGTAGAGACCCTGCAAAAGAATTACAATCGTACTCTGTGGAAGTCTCTTCCCTGCGGAAAAGCGTGTCGTCCGGTTTACACAAACCTGATTGGCTTCTAAGAATATGCGACAGCTCGTGGAATAGAGTGAAAGTCCGAGAAGTGGCCGGATAGGCATTGTTGATGGTGATGCAATGGGGGAAGGAATCTGAGTATGAGAATCCTTGAACTTCGTCTCTCGGCATGGCGAATTGGAAAACATGAATGCCGAGGTTATGCTCGACGCTGTTTCGCCACCTTTTGTAGGACGTCTCAGAGTCAATATCACCCGCGGTCTGTTCTTCAATTGGATAGTTGAGAAGACTTCTTATCCAGTTAACACCTTCTTCCGAATCCTCCTGCCTGGCGAAAGACCGTCGGTATCTGGTGAGCCAGGAGTACTTATCTTGATAATATTCGGGACCGTGTAGCTGGAGAAGAAAATCCTGAAACCGTGCGGTACGCCTGATAGCCAGCAGAGTCTTATCCGAGAGTCTCGCCAGTGGAGGCTCAAGGTTTCTAAAATCAGTCGGTTTTTTTGTTTTTGGGGGAATGCTAGGAAGAAAAAAGAAGGCTATTTGCCTTTTACATGCCTTTGATAAAGCAACCAAGTCGTTAAGGCTTAGTCCCGTGCCGGTGTTTTCCCACGCCAGATACTCTTCCTGGTCAACATGAAGTCTACTGGCTATCTCAGTCGGAGAGTATCCACACTCCTCACGTGCCCATTGTAAAAGTTTTGGGTTTATTTTCAATTCGGTATTCATATTTCGGCGGCCACTAGACCCATCGCAATCTTCTCGGCTAGCCCGCACAGACTGGGCAATTCAATAATTGCATATTGTCCATAACTAACTTTGATTCTCGCAGGTAATAAACCAACCCTCCTGAATTGCCTCGCTTATTAAGCGAAACATCTGAGCAGCGCTGTGAATAACCGCTTGCCCTCTTTGCGGACGAAGTTTACCTTCAGGGTCTCGCCAAATAAACCTGTAACCCATCTCATCAGGAGAGCCATCATCATAGTGATATCTGCACCATTGGAAGCACAGTTTCCAACCAGGTCTGCTTTCTCTTACTTCATGAATAATCTCTATATTCGCCATTAGTCTCCTTTCACTGCCTGTTAATTTGTATTTAAGCTCTTCCCTCCACCACCGCAATCTCCTCCGGTGTTAGCATGTACAGTTCATAAACCATCTGGTCAATCTGGCGTTCGTATTCTTTAACTCAGGCTTGGCCTAATCCGCTATTTCCATCGAGATTATAGCACCACGCTAATGGCTATGAAACTGGGGATATGGTAACTCGCCCTACTGCACAATCCGCTAGAAAGTGCAATGCAGGCTCACTGAACAACATACTAGAATGTTACTCATACTGGGCTCCTAAAATGGGGCTCTTGTTTGCGGACTTTAGGTGCGGCTATAATAAGCTATGTCAAAAGGACTTCCTGTTCGCACAATGGTGAGCTGGCAAGGATGAAGAATAAGAGGTGCAAGCAATGTATCATCTAACTCTGCGCGTCCCCTGGCATGACCGGAGATGGGATGGGTGTGTCTGCGATGAGCCGCTGCGAAATTCGTTTTGCGTCGCTCTTGACCGTATCCGGGAAGAGCGAGACGACACGACAGAAGAAAAGGTCAAAGGCAGGCATTTCAGCAAATTGAAACAAGCCGAGCTTCCGCCCTGTAAGTCCGAGTCCGGCTTCTTCATGAGCGATCGGGCATGGATCCGCGAATTCGAGCATCCATACTGCGACAACAAGAAAGTGCAGGCTACCCATGGATGCCTGAAGAAGACTGCTGTTCCTGTCCCCGAGTATTCAACTTTTGCTGTTCCCTTTGCTTGGATGTTGCGCAAGAACCAGAAAAAACTGGATGATTCTCTTCCAACCTCACTTCCCCCGGACGAGGAACCACCATTTCCTACGCCGTGGGTATTTGGCTGTGCCCGACAGGAGGCGATCTCGGAACTCATGTTTGGGCGGCTCACGGAAGAGAAATCGTTAGCGTTCTTCTACACCAAAGAAGGTCACCCCATCAGCGAGCACCTATCCCGCCTGGTCGTAGGGGTGGGTCGTGTGGTGAAGATTGGGAAGTTGCTGCGCTACGACTCTACTGGTAAGACCACCTACCCGTTGTGGGATCGCATCATCCGACACTCGGTCCGCTATGATGGGTATGATGGATTCCTTCTCCCATACCACGACTATCTTGAGCCCACGGGGGATCAGGAGGAGGACGCTCGCCGTCGCAAGCTCCTTTCAGAGATTGCCGTCACTGTCGACCCAGGACATATGAAGGAGTTCTCGCATGCAGCGGAACTGGCCTCGCCAGGGACCGCTCTTTCAACGCTCACCAGATGCCTCAAGGCCTTGAGACTCGTTCGTGAACATGGCCTCGCCAAAGGCCCCTGGGAGAAGCGAGAGGAATGGTTGAACAGCCAAATAGCCGCAGTGTGGCAGGACCGTGGAGCGTTTCCTGGCACCGGCGCAGCTTTGGAAGCACTCGGCATGAGGCTGGGGACTTCTTTGTTCCTTGAGTTGCTCTCTTCGAATGCCTTGCACTCAAACGATGACCCGTGGCCGGTCATTGACAACGTCTTACGAGGTAAAAGGAAGCCGCCGCAATCAGCATACACGGGCGACATCGATGCGATTCGTTCGACTTGGGAAGGACTCTCCACCGAAAGGCGCACACTTCTGATTCTTCTGTCCCGTTTCGAGCTGACACAGGGGCAGGCACAACGATGGTTCGACCCGAACAAGAGGACCAAGGCTACTCACACTCAGATAAGCGATAAAGAAATACTGGAGAATCCGTATCGAATGACCGAGACCGACCTCGGTGATCGGGATGATGTGCCGGTGAGTATCGGGATGATTGACCGGGGTCTGATGGCGGATAGCACCATTGCCGCGAAGCATCCTGTTCCTGAGCCTTCCCGCGTGGTGTCTGCCTTGGATAACAGACGCGTCCGAGCAGCCCTTGTAACCGTCCTGAAATTGGCTGCCGACGAGGGCGATGCCCTGTTGAGCATGAGCGAGGTCATGGAGCGACTACCAGATGTTGACCTGAATCAGCCTTGCGACGTCGGCTTGGATTGGCTCAGGGCTAATAAGGGCTTCTTGTCCGAAGTCGTGGAGACGATTGATATTGCTGCCAAGCTGGGGGAGACAGAGAAGCAAATTCCATCTCTTCAACTAGTCGACTACAAGAAACAGGAAGATAAACTACGCAAGATTCTCCGGGGCCGTGCAGAAGCGAAGATAAGCGGAGCCCAAGCCAACTGGGGCGCCTTCCTCCAAAGAGCCATCAACGAAGCTGGAGGAGCATTTGACGCGAATAACCCTCGCCATGTTGCTGCGGCCCAGGAACAGACGGAGGCTCTGGCCCATATCACGTCTAGGAAGTTGACAGTCCTGACCGGTAAGGCTGGCACCGGCAAGACGTCGGTTCTGGGTGCCCTCTTGCTCTGTGAGGATATCGTTAGAGACGGGGTGTTGCTTCTGGCGCCGACGGGCAAGGCGCGTGTCCGTTTGGGCAAAGCCACGAACGCCGAGGCGATGACCGTCGCCCAGTTCCTGAATCATCTTGACCGCTATGATACTACTAGGCAGAAACCCCTTTTGACTGGCAAAGAGAAGTACCGGAAGGAAAAGACGGTAGTAATCGACGAAGCGTCCATGTTGACCATGGACACGCTCTTAGCAGTTCTAGAAGCGCTGGATTTGGCGCACGTACAGCGGTTGATTCTGGTCGGTGATCCGAACCAGTTGCCACCGATTGGTGTTGGCAGGCCCTTTGCCGACCTTGTCGTCAGTCTTGAAAATGCACTGATGTCGGAAGACCCATCGAACAGGGAACTGGGCCTGGCGATGGCCCGGCTGTCTGTTGAGGTACGCGCCATAGCCGGTGCTCCATCAGACACTCTTCGTCTGGCATCATGGTTCACCCGGGGGCAGCAGCCGGTTGATGCAGACCGAATCCTAAGCGACGTGGAATTCGGGGTTATATTCAATGACCTGGAACTCTGTTTTTGGAAAACTCCCGAAGAGCTTAGAGCCAGACTGATGGAGCAATTCAAGAAGCACCTTGGCATCAACAATGAGAAGGATATCAATGGCTTCAACCGAGCTCTAGGGTTAGGCCCTGAAGGGTGGATGCCCTTTGATGCTCCCGAAGGTTCAGAGAACTTCCAGATACTCTCCCCCGTGCGCATGCACCCACACGGAGTGCATGAGATTAACCGATGGGTTCAGCGGGCCTTCCGGGTAGATAAACTGCAAAGCGCGAGAGCTTACCGCGGAACTAGGCTCGGTGATGAGGAGATCGTGGTCAGTGACAAAGTCATTCAACTTGAGAATGATACGCGCAGTGCTTACGATGGAAGCAACACGCTGAATATTGACCTTGCCAATGGGGAGATTGGGGTCGTGTGTCCTGGCAAAGGTGACTGGCTGAATGTTGTCTTTAGTGGCAGAAAGGGTATCCGTGTCGGATACAACAACAAGAGAGACTTCCCGCAAGGGAGCGGGCCACTTGAACTGGCATACGCACTTACGGTTCACAAAGCGCAGGGGAGCGAGTTCCTCAAGGTGTTTGTCATCATTCCCAAGAAGTGTCGTCCGCTGTCCAGGGAACTACTCTATACGGCGCTAACGCGGTCCCGGGAAAAGCTCGCCTTACTGATAGAAGGTGACAGCGGCGCTTGTCTTTATGATCTGTCGCGGCCGGAGGAATCGGAGACTGCGCGGAGAAACACGAATCTCTTCATTGGCGCCGTCCGTGAGCGCTCGGACATAATCCCCTATGCCGAGCATCTCATACACCGCACTGAAAAGGGGCATATGGTCCGGAGCAAATCGGAACTTGTGGTTGCCAACATTCTATTCCACATAGAGGGTCTTCAGGATTACGAGTATGAGCGGCCATACTATGGGAGTAGCGTCCCTGGCAAAGTATGGCCGGATTTTTCATGGGTCACCCCAGCGGGCAATCTCATTATCTTGGAGCATCTGGGAATGCTGTGCAGAGACGACTATCGCAGGGCTTGGGAATGGAAGAAAGACTGGTATGAGAAGAATGGCTTGCGGGTTGGCCAGGACATATTTACGACGCAAGAGGATGCCAAGGGTAGCCTGGACTCGGACGAAATCAAGGCAATTGCTACGTCCATTGTGAAAATCTTATAACGCGCAATGACTTTCTGTTCAATGGAGCGAGATTGCACAAATGTCAGAAATGTGCAGTTATATCCCTTCGCTTGCCCGGAGCGCTGGAAGAGGAAATCATATAAGAAGTCAGGCGAGGATTGGTTGATATAAAGATTTGAAGCTATCGAACATGGTTTCAATCAGAGGAAAATCGGGATGGCTGCTTAAAGAAGAAATGTCAAATTGTAGGCATCTTTCAATATCTTTTGAAGAAAGGTAATTTTCCCGAATTAAGAATTCTGTAATCTGCACAGAATCCTCAAATGTTTCATGAAACTCCTCAGCACTTCTTTCCAGTAGGAATTTTCTAAATATATCTTCTAAGACGCAATCAAGGGACGCTTGCATCTTTTCCATGGATACAATTATTTTTTTAAGCTGTTCATCAAGCGCCTCGCTGGTCTTATAGAAGATATTTCCATTGGCATGGGCGACGGCATTACGAGATCTGACAACACTGGTAAATTCACCGATTTCAGAATTTCCACAGCCTGCCAATTTAAAAAAACGAAACATTCGGCTTTCGCCTATTCGCTCAATCTCGGCAAGTGCCAGTGGCCATGCTGCATCATTGAGTTCTTTACAGGTATCATTATCAAGATGAATAATAGCCTTTTCGAAGTCATCTACCCTGTGGGTTTTAAGTTTCCACACTGAGTAGTAAGCAAAACACATGAAAAGCATGTGGTAAGCAATATATGCAAATTGGTATTTCCCAGTTTCGTAATTGCTTTGAAAACTATCCCAAAGGAAGCTAATATATTCCTGCTCCTGGGCAGTTTTATATTCGCTTGGCAAGTAATCGAGGATCGCTTGGGCGTCATCAATCACATCTCACCCCATACGTGAGCAATTCGGTCTTTTGTTTTTTGCTCAAAGATTTCGACGAGCTGTTGGTTTGAATTGACAATCTCTTGTTCTTTTTCAAGTTGGGTAACAATATGGCTTTGTATCTCAAGAAGTGGTACTGCAATAGAAATATTTCTGATAATTGGCATATTTAAGCCACTTCTTTGGTTGTCTCCTGTTAAGGTCCTTATTTCTTGATACCTTGCCTTAAGTTGATAGTAAAGAAATTCAGGCATGAGTTCTCGATGGTTATTCGGATTTACGGCAACAATAGATTGATTGCAAGTTGCTTCTGTTCTGAGTAATGCTACTGTACCTCTAGTTTTACCCTGTCCATTTAGGGCAATTAAAACTGAATTAACTGGCAACCATCTTGCATTTGAATTCTCTAATCCCTTCTTTGTTATGCGATTCTCACAGTTAAAGATTTCGCCTTTATGGATGTCTCCGGATACAAGCCACTTGATATCGCCATTTTCATAATACTCTTTAATTGTTGATGTGGGAGTTCCTCCTGTAATTAAAGTACAAGTCTCACCAACCGTTTTTTGTGGCCATTCCGGGTCTACCTGTATCTGCGGTCTATAGTTGTCTATTACCTGACGGGCGCCATCGATGATTTTCTGATATCCCGAAATCTCTGCTACTATTTGCTCCTGGACGTCGAGGGGTGGGAGGGGGATTCCCACTTTCTCTAGATTTGTCCTACTTATTCGTGAGCGACTAGATCCGGTTAAGAACCTAGAGATATTTCTAAAATACTCGTCCGAATTAGTCATATACATTAAAAATAACGGAACAATCCTATTTCTATTGACTCGAGCAATCGTGCAATCAACTGCCGTTATCATTCTCGTGCCCAGATTGGGAACCATGCAAGACCTACCCACAGGATCTGGCAGCCTTGAGAAGAGAATATCGCCAGGAAAAACCTCCTTGCACCTCAATTTTGTAAATATATCTTCAGTAATAAATCTCGCTTTATCATACTTGTCAAAATATTCACCCAAGCCAACATTGCCTGTCTGAATCAACCGAATTCCAGTTTCAGATTGATCTTTACTCTCCACCCAATCTCCATCATCAAAGTATTCGCAAATTTCCGACAGTTTTACTATAGGCCACTTCAGGTTCGCCATATCTAGGATTGGCTTATAACGTTCGCCAGTAAGATTATAATCGTTATTCTCAGCAATTTTACTCCTTTGAATTATGAGAGTGTTTTGAAATTTGGCAGCATCAAAATCCTTTCTGGCATCCAAAGATTTCTTGTACTCATTAATTGCGCGGAAGGCATTGGGTAAGTCATTCTGTTTTATGGGGCGCCTTTGGGCACCGAGGTCAAAACCGTCATTCTCAATTTTGACAAAGAGGATTTTATCTGTCTTTTTGGCAAGAGTTTTATCCATCCAAAGAATTGATGTCTTCACACCAGAGTAGGGATTGAACTCACCAGATGGCAGCGAGATGACACCTACAAGGTAATTCTTTTCAATTAGCATCTTTCGCAAATTCTTATGGGCCATCTGTGCTTGAAAAATGATTCCCTCAGGCACAATCACCGCAGCGCGTCCCTGCGGTGTCAGATGCTCGACAATATAATCGACAAATAAAACCTCCGACCGGCTGCTTTCGATAGAAAAGCGCTTATGCGGACGTATGCCACCTTTCGGCGACATAAAAGGAGGATTAGCCATAATTACATCGGCGTTTTCGTTCCATTTTTCTTCGCTGGTCAACGTATCATATTCAAATATACGAGGGTTGCTGAATCCATGAAGATACATGTTGACCAGCGAGAGCCGAACCATATCTGGTGAGATATCATAACCAATGATATTCTTTACAAGGCGCTCCCTGTCATCAGAGGTCAATTTGTCTCCCAAGTATTTTTTACTGTTAATGGTAATTTCTTCGAGTCTAACACCGTGCAATTCAAAGGCTCTGGGGTCCTTTTCCGGGTCAAAGTTTTCCGAGTTATATTTTAGGATATGTTTGTAGGATGAGATGAGAAAGCCGGCTGTGCCGCAGGCGGGGTCTAAAATGTTTTCGTTCTTCTTTGGGTCTACGATTTCCACCATAAAGTCAATGATATGGCGCGGGGTACGAAACTGACCGGCTTCTCCCTGGCTACCTAATACAGACAGGAGATACTCAAAGGCATCGCCCAATTTTTCGGAATGTTCATATTCAAAATCGTTGATGATTTTAAGAAAGCTCTTTAGCGTTTCGGGGTCACGATAGGGAAGAAAGGCATTCTTGAAGATATCCCGGAAAAGCTGAGGAATATTGGGATTTTGATTCATCTTCTGGACAGCTTCACCATAGACACTTACAAGTTCGTAACCACTTAATCTGGGGTCAAAAATCTTACTCCATGCGTATTGCTGGTATTCACCGGTGAAGAATTTAGCCTTGCCACCGAGTTCCAAAGCTTCTCTATCCATATCATCCATAAACTTGTAAATCAGTGCAATGGTAATCTGCTCAACCTGAGATTTAGGATCAGGCAATTTGCCAACCAGGATATCCCGCGCCGTATCTATTCGTCTTCTGGTATCAATATCAAGCATGATTACTCCTCTCTATGAAAATGCGCTGAGCGAAACGTAATCTTTAACATATTCCATGACCGGCTCTCGCCAGCCGCCCAGCTCCTTCAAATCTTTCATAGTAAAGCGTGGATTTGTGGCTAGGGTCGAAAATTCGCCGGTCATCATAATTTGTCGGATATTGTCATCTAAAATATAAGCCTTCATAAATTGCCCGATGATATGAACAAACTTGGGCTCCGGGTGGTAAATGGAAATGAATTTCTGGACTTCTTCTTCAAGTAGTTCATCTTTGGTCTTGAAGTATTTAATCGTGCCGAAAATTCTATCAAGTATCTCCCGCAAAGGAAGACGACGGTCGAGTTTGACTGATTTGCGTAGTTTATCAAGATTAAAATATTCCTCTGGCTTATCAAAAACCTCTCTTCTGATATATGCTTCAGCTTCATCATATTTGCCTTCGTAAATTTTATTCTTAACGAATTCGTCAGCCTTGACCACCTCTTCAAATTTATCGAATAATTTACGGTCTATTTTCATGCCCTCAAGGCCAATTAATGTCTCTTCTAAATATCGAAGAGGGTCAAGTGATACATTCTCATATTCTGTGGGCAATGGTGGTGGTGGCTCAGGGGACTCACCGCTTATTTTTTTACCAGATGGAGGAAGCTTGACAACTTCATCATAATTGAAGTGCTCCTCAAAGTATTCAAAATTGGCAAAGAAATCCAGGATTTTGAAATGCTCTTTTTTGTTTTGATATTCCTCGACTTCCCCTAGCTCATTTTTTTCTTTGTAGCTGAAGGTATACTTTCTTGTACCTCGGCCCTTAATCTGAATAAAATCTGTCGGCGAGAAAATAGGTCTAATAAGGCAAAGGTTCAATATATCTTCGCAGTCATAACCAGTCGTCATCATCCCTACAGTGACACATACCCTAGTTTTGCTGGAAATATATCCATCCTTAAATAGAGTGTGTCCATTAAGATTGTTATTGGCAAAGTTAATCGTCATTTGCTGGGCTTCAGGAATATTAGATGTAATTTGAACAGCGAAGTCTGACTTGTATTTGCCGGGAAAATACGTATGTGCCAATTCATTTAGAATCTGGGTGATTTTCGAGGCATGATTTTGACTTACGCAAAATGCAATGCTCTTTCCAATTTCCCCGGTAAGCGGATCTCTAAGTGCTTTATCCATAAAAGTACGGCACAGAGTCTCGTTAGTCTTTTCGGAGAAAAGTTTCCTCTCAAAGTCCTTTTGGAAAAATGTTTTCTCCTGAAGCTCACCGTTTTCGTCCTCCACAAGCACAGAATAACCTTGTTCAGAGAGAAACTCTGTGCTGATATCTGTTCTGGCATCGACAACGATTGGGTTTACAAGATAACCTTCCCGGACACCGTCCAGCAATGAATATCTAAAAGTTGGGTCACCCGACTCACAGCCGAATGTTTGATAAGTATCTAGCAGTTGACGGCGTTCCAACTTTCGTGGGTCGCGGTCAGCCAGTTCCTTTTCATCAACATTCTTCAAGTAGTCCTTTGGGGTCGCGGTCAGGCCAAGTTTAAAACCAGTGAAATACTCAAAGACAGCACGGCTATTGCCGCCTATGGAACGATGCGCCTCATCTGAGATAACCAAGTCAAAATCAGTCGGTGAAAAAAGGTCTTTATACTTGTTGTTGAAAAGCAGAGATTGAACTGTCGAGATGACAATTTCGGCTTTCGTCCAATCGTCACGATTCTCCTTATAGATAACGCACTTCCAATCGTTTTTCAAGTAACGTACCATATTCTTCCATGCCTGGTCCTCAAGCTCGAGGCGATCGACAAGAAAAAGCACGCGGTTTGTGTTCTTGGTGCGTAGAAACAGTTTTATGAGCGCAGCCGCGACTAGCGTCTTACCAGTTCCGGTTGCCATTTCAAACAAAAACCGGTCATTCCCATTTTTTGCAGCCTCCTGCAAAGCCCTCACTGCCCTCAATTGATAATCTCTTAGAAAACTCAGGCTGTTACCTTTTATGAACTGATTCCGCTGCGATTCGTCAATCCATCGAGGATCACTGTGATAATCAGGTTTCTGTGTAATAGCGATGTAATCGGCGGAAACGACTTCTTTAGAAAGAACGGCTGGATTAGGTTTGAAAGATTGCCTATGGTTTAATGACTCATAGGCAGGGAAGGCAGTAATGATATGGGGATTACCTGTTTCAATATCCCAGAAATAATGCAGGTTTCCGTTAGAGAGGATGACGAAACGTACGCTTTCGGACTGCGCATATTCTCGAGCTTTTTCTTTACCGTCCAGTGGATTTTTACTTTCCCGCTTGGCTTCCAGCACCACCAGAGGGAAGGACTTGTCATCCAGGAGAAGAAAATCAATAAATCCTTTCTTTGTCTTTTCAAAATCCTCGCCCAGTTCATTCAGGGCATGTTCCGTAAGTTTGGAGTTGACTTCCAGACGGATGTTAGCTTTGCCTTTGGGGGAATCAAAAAATCGCCAGCCAGATGATTCGAGCAGCTTATTAATTTTGATTCGTGCTCTTGCTTCCTTTGCCATACCTCGCCCTTTTCCTCAACAAATGATCTGCGCACTTATTGCAATATAGAGCGATTATGAGCATCTGTCAATAGGAATTGAGCATAACAATGCATTCCCTAATGATACTAAACACTTCGTCGTTTTGTTAACTCTGTCATTCATGAAAGGGCTAAATCCTCTTCTGAAAAGCAGACAAATCATGGCTGCCCACTTTAAGCGTGAGCTAGCGCCCAGCCTTAACTCGTTCTAAGCCCAGAGGAAGCCAAAGATGAAGGGGTGACT
>Ga0307437_1001957_pt1 | contig 13135 bp, 7 predicted proteins | sample SalMarWE160390MG_FD_202146 | JGI IMG/M metagenome (GOLD analysis project Ga0307437, IMG submission 202146) | Salt marsh sediment microbial communities from the Plum Island Ecosystem LTER, Massachusetts, United States - WE1603-90 | ecosystem: Environmental > Aquatic > Marine > Intertidal zone >...
TCAGCAAAGGATGGCTGGATTTTGGAGTTTGCATTGCGGCGCCGGATATGATGAAAAATATAAGTAAAATTGCCAAGATTTTAGGACCAAGGAAATTAATGCCAAACCCTAAATCAGGGACAGTTACTTTTGAGATAAAAAAAGCAGTAGAAGATTCAAAAAGAGGAAAACTGGAATACAGGACAGATAAAAATGGTGTTATACACAGCACCATCGGCAGAGTATCTTTTGGTTTAAAAGAATTACTAAAAAATTATGCGGCTCTAGTAGATGCAGTTATAAAGTCAAAGCCTGCTTCGGCTAAAGGTAAATATATAAAAAGTATCTATGTTTCGGCTACAATGGGTCCAAGCATAAAAATTGACCAGAGTAAAGGTATAGAGGAGGAAGAGGTGGCCTAAGAAAATAAAAATGAGTTAGTCTAAATATATAATATAAAGTAACAGCCCAAGACAGTAGGTGTTATTAATAACTTAATTTCCTACCGAGGTTGATTTAAAATATGATTAAGTCGGCCTTAAAAGTAATCAGGGTCGATTTTGTTTTATATTTTTAAAAAAATGAGGTCAGGAGGTCGATTTGGCTAAAAAAGAAAAAATAGATGAAGTAAATGAACTAAGAGAGATATTTAAGAGCGACTGCGGTCTTATTTTCACCGATCACAGCGGACTTAAGGCTGAGGATGCTGTAAGAGTAAGAGACAGGCTGATAGAGATAAACTCATATCTAAAAATAATAAAAAACACTCTTGCACTTATTGCAGCTGAAGATGTCTTTAAGGATATAAATATTAAGGAAATATTAAAAGGGCCTACAAGTATTGTAGTAAGCAGTAAAGACATAATTTCGACTGCAAAGGTAATAAGTGATTTTTCAGAGGAGCTGGATGCACTTAAAATAAAAGCGGGAATACTTGAAAACAAGCTTTTAAGTTCGGAAGAAATGGAAAAATTAGCAAAACTGCCCAGCAGGGAATTATTGCTTGCTAGTTTGATGATATCAATCAAGTCACCGATTGTTAAATTAATTAATATTCTGGATTCTCTGACAAGGGGTCTGGTATTGGTACTGGATGCCATCAGGGAAAAAAAGAAAAATGCCAATTAAAGGAGGAACAATGGCTGAAGAAAAAAAAGCAAGTGAAAAAGCAGAGGAAAAAGAGGAGAAGAGCAAGGATGAGAAAAAAGTGAGTGAAGTAAAAGAAGAAGTTAAAGCAACTGAAGAAAAGAAGGAAGAAGAAAAGCAGGCAGAGGAGAAAAAGGAAGAGGCTAAACCTGCTGAAGAAAAGAAAGAAGAAGTCAAACTTACAGAAGAAAAGAAAGAAGAAGTCAAGCAGGCAGAAGAGAAAAAAGAATCAGCTAAACCTGTAGAGGAAAAGAAGGAAGAAGCTAAAACAAAGGAAAAAGTGAAAATTACAATAAAAAGTAAAGCAATCGATGATATTCTGGCGGCAATAGATAAAATGACGGTCATTGAGCTCTCTGAGCTGGTCAAAGCTCTTGAAGAGAAGTTCAAAGTAAGCGCTCAGGCTATAACGGCTTCAGCTTCTGCTATTGGAGGACAGACTTCATCAAAGGGAGGAGCACCCGCGGAAGAAAAGACAGAGTTTGATGTTCAGTTAAAATCAGCAGGGCAAAAGAAAATACAGGTTATAAAAGTAGTCAGATCTCTGAGCAGTCTTGGGTTAAAAGAAGCCAAGGAATTGGTTGATAAAGCACCAAGTATGGTCAAGGAAAAAGTATCAAAAGAAGAAGCTGAAAATATTAAGAAGCAGTTGGAAGAAGCAGGTGCCGAGGTAAAAATAAAATAGTATTTTTTAATTTAATATATTTACAAAATAGTTGACAATTGACTTATATTTGATAAACTATTAGTTTGTCAGTTTTTCCTGTAAGTATTTACCAATACTATTTTATATAGGTATTATCCCTGTGCATTGGTATTTATTTTAACTTAAACATTTCACTTTTTACTTCTTTATTAAACTTAGAACATAAAAAAGGGGAGAACAAATTAATGCAAAAAATCAAAAAAATCCAGAGGCATAGTTTTGGCAAAATCCTTAAAGTAATGGACATGCCGCATCTCCTGGACATACAGAGAAAGTCCTTCCAGTGGTTTTTGGAGGAAGGACTCATGGAAGCTCTAAAAGATGTTTCACCTATTGAAGATTTTACAGGCAATATGTCACTTGAGTTTATTAATTATAGTTTTGATGATGTAAATTCAAATCCTGATAACTGTAAGATGCAGGATATGTCTTATAATGCTCCTTTAAAAATCTTATCAAAATTTTTTAATAAAGAAACCGGAGAGATCAAAGAACAGGAAGTCTTTATGGGAGATTTTCCTATGATGACAGAAAAAGGGACTTTCATAATCAATGGGACAGAGAGAGTGGTGGTGTCTCAATTGGTCCGTTCTCCGGGAGTATATTTTGATACGGATATAGATAAAAAAACTGAAATAGATATCTATATGTGTAAAGTCATACCTACCAGGGGTTCATGGATTGAGATTGAAACCGATAAAAAGAATATAGCATATGTAAGGATTGATAGGAGAAGAAAATTTTTGCTTACTGTTTTCCTGAAATCAGTAGGATTTGGGAATAATGAGGAACTGCTCAGCCTTTTTGGACCATACGATAAAAGGGGCTGCATCAAAAATACCCTGGAGAAGGATTTCACCGAGACCGAGGAAGAAGCACTAATAGAAATATACAAGAAATTAAGGCCTGGAGAGCCGCCAACGGTTGAGAGTTCAAGAAATCTGATAAGTTCCTTATTTTTTAATCCAAAAAGATACGATTTTGGAAAAGTAGGCAGATACAAAATGAATCAGAAGCTGATAGACGAAACAGATAAAAATATCCTAAACAAGCTTAATGCAATTAATGCCAAAATCGGCATAGATACAAATGAGAAATATATACTAAATTGTAAGGATATATTCCTGATAGTTAAGTATTTAATACAGCTGATGGGTGGTTTAGGAGAGATAGATGATATCGATCATTTCGGCAATAGAAGGGTTAGAAATGTTGGAGAGCTTATTCAGAATCAGGTAAGGATCGGTCTCTCCAGAATGGAAAGAGTTGTAAAGGAAAGAATGACGACTCAGGAAGCCGGTATGATAACTCCTAAATCTCTTATCAATATCAGGCCGCTGGTGGCAAGTTTAAAAGAATTTTTTGGAAGCGGCCAGCTTTCCCAATTTTTAGATCAGACAAATCCTTTAAGTGAGATTACTCATAAAAGAAGGCTTAGCGCTCTTGGCCCCGGCGGGCTGAGCAGAGAGAGAGCGGGATTTGAGGTAAGAGATGTACATCCTTCTCATTACGGAAGGATGTGCCCGATAGAAACACCCGAGGGCCCAAATATTGGATTGATCGGCTCTCTTTCTACTTATGCAAGGCTGAATGAATATGGATTTATAGAAACACCTTATATAAAAGTCATCAACGGCAAATTAACAGATAAGCTGGAATATCTGTCTGCAGATAATGAAGAGAATTATATAATTGCACAGGCGACTGCGAAAGTCAGAAAGAATGGAAAATTTGCAGAAGAAAGAGTCATGGCCCGTCTGGGTGATGAGATAGTGACTGTTGAACCAGGTACGGTGGATTATATGGATGTCTCACCAAGGCAAATTTTTAGTGCTGCTGCATCACTAATACCATTTCTGGAACATGATGACGCAAACAGAGCATTAATGGGGTCCAATATGCAGCGCCAGGCAGTCCCGTTGATCGAACCCGAACCGCCGCTGGTCGGAACTGGTATGGAAGAAGAAGTTTCAAGAGACAGCGGAGTTTTGATTCTTGCCAGAGATGACGGCATAGTTGAAGAAGTATGTGCAGACCATATTAAGGTAAGTTATAAAAGTGAAAAGGGTTATATTCATAATCTATATAAATTTAAAAGGTCAAACCAGGGGACCTGTATAAATCAGAAACCTATTGTAGAAGAAGGTGAAAAGGTTAAAAAAGGACAGGTGATTGCTGATGGTCCTGCAACCAGTTCCGGTGAACTGGCACTGGGAAAGAACCTGAGGGTAGCTTTTATGTCCTGGGAAGGATATAACTATGAGGATGCTATTATTATATCGGAGAGATTGGTAAAAGAGGACGTTCTCTCCTCTATTCATATTTCAAAACAGGAAGTGGAGGCCAGGATCACAAAATTAGGAGCAGAGGAGATAACAAGAGATATACCAAGCATAGGGGAAGAAGTTTTAAAAAATCTTGATGACCGCGGAATTATAAGGATCGGAGCCGAGGTAAAACCTGGAGATATATTGGTCGGCAAAATAACTCCAAAGGGTGAAACAGAGCTAACAGCTGAAGAAAAACTACTGCGGGCAATTTTTGGTGAAAAAGCCAGGGAAGTAAGGGAAAGCTCTCTTAAAGTACCTCATGGTGAGGGCGGGAAAGTGGTAGATGTTCAATTATTTTCCAGAAAAAAAGGACATGATCTTCCGCCGGGGGTAAATGAACTAGTAAGGGTATTCATTGCTGAAAAAAGAAAGATCTCCATTGGTGACAAACTTGCAGGGAGACATGGTAACAAAGGAGTAATATCAGTAATTCTTCCCGAAGAAGATATGCCCTACACTGAAGATGGTGAACCAATAGATATAATATTCAATCCTCTGGGGGTTCCTTCAAGGATGAACGTAGGTCAGGTTCTGGAGGCTCATCTTGGCTGGGCAACTCATGAAGGCTGGAATAATAAAAAGAAAAATGGTGGAGAAGAAGGCCCTATTTATGTTTCAACACCTATTTTTGAGGGTTTTAAAGAGGATGATATAGTAAAGCTGTTAGAATCAGCCAGACTTCCGAAAAGCGGAAAAACTGCTTTATACGACGGTAGGAGTGGGGAGAAATTATCTGATAATATCACTATAGGCTATGTATATGTTATGAAATTACTGCATCTGGTAGATGATAAAATACATGCAAGATCTACCGGACCGTATTCTCTGGTCACCCAGCAGCCGCTTGGCGGTAAAGCACAGTTTGGAGGTCAGAGATTCGGGGAGATGGAAGTATGGGCATTGGAAGCTTACGGTGCTGCGTATGCTTTGCAGGAAATGCTTACCATAAAATCAGATGATGTAACAGGGCGTGTGAAAACATATGAATCTATTGTAAAGGGAGAAAACATAGAAAAGCCTGGAATTCCGGAATCATTTAAAGTGCTTATAAAAGAAATGCAGAGCTTAGGCCTTGATGTGGAAGTACTTTCAGAGGAGGGAAAGGAAGTAAAAGTATCCAGGTCTGAAGATTATATTATGAAAACTGTTGAGGATTTGGGGATTGATTTAAAAGAAGAAAAGGCCAAAAAAGCAGAAGCGGAAGAAGAAAAGGCAGAGAAGAAGGAAGAAAAAGAGAAAGCAGTGAAGAAAGAAGTGAAGAAAGATAAAACAAAGAAGAAAAAGAAGAAGGTTGAGCAGAAAGCAGTAAAAGAAAAAGCAGGAAAGAAAAAGAAAGAGAAGAAGAAAGTAGAGAAGAAAAAGACAGTGAGTAAAAAAAGTAAAAGGGTATCTAAAGATAAAAAGGCTAAAGTAAAAAAGTAAAATAATAATCAATATTATTTGAATTTAATTAATTTAGGGGGATTTGGCAAATGGTTGTAAATGTGGACGTAAATAATTTTGATGCTTTAAAAATAGGGCTCGCTTCACCGGAAAAAATAAGGTCATGGTCGAATGGTGAGGTCAAAAAACCGGAAACTATAAATTATAGGACTCTAAAGCCTGAGAAAGACGGGTTATTCTGTGAAAGGATTTTTGGTCCTACAAAGGATTGGGAATGTTATTGTGGTAAATATAAAAGAGTCAGGTTTAAGGGAATAATCTGTGAGAGGTGCGGAGTTGAAGTAACAAGATCTAATGTAAGAAGAGAACGGATGGGTCATATTGAACTTGCTTCTCCAGTATCGCATATATGGTTTTTTAAAGGAGTCCCAAGCAGGATGGGATATGTTCTGGATATAAGCCCCAAGGATTTAGAGAAAGTTCTTTATTTTGACTCATATATCATAAACAATATTAACAGGGAAAAGATAGATAGTGAACAAGACGAAATAAAAAAGCTATACCAGAGAGCATTAAATAAAGCAGAAGAGCTGCACCAGATAAGATTAGAAGAAATACAAGCAAATAAAGATGATATTGAGAAATTGGACCAGGAAATAAGTGAAGAGGAAAATCCTGATAAATTTCAGGAGATGGACGAAAAAACAGAAGAAGATTTTGATGGTGATATTGATAAAGATGAGATCACTGAATTGGATTTAGAGGAAAGGAAAAACAAGATTATAAAAGAGACAGACATGCTTCTGGAAGAAGAGAAGGAAATATATAAAGAGGAAATCGAGCTGATAAAAAGAGCTGACACCTTTTTCCTTAATTTAGAGGAAAAAATGCTGGTTTCTGATGAAGCTTTATTTAAAAAAATGAAGGAAATTTACGGGCAGTATTTTAAAGGTGGAATGGGAGCAGAAGCCATAAAAGAACTGCTTAAGAATCTTGACTGTAAAAAAGAGGTGGAAGAGCTTAAGGAGACTGTAAAAAAATCCAAGGGTCAAAAAAGAAGCAGGAGCATCAAGAGGCTTAAGATAATATCATCATTTATAGATTCTGATAATAGGCCTGAATATATGATCCTGGATATAATTCCGGTAATACCTCCGGATTTAAGGCCGATGGTACAGCTGGACGGCGGAAGATTTGCCACCTCTGACCTAAATGATTTGTACAGGAGAGTCATTAATAGGAATAACAGACTCAAGAAACTTTTAGAACTGGCAGCTCCGGAAATAATCATCAATAATGAAAAGAGGATGCTGCAGGAAGCTGTTGATGCGCTTTTTGATAATGGCAGGAGAGGCAGAGCAGTAGTAGGTGCCGGTAACAGGCCGCTTAAATCCCTTAGTGATATGCTCAAAGGTAAACAGGGTAGGTTCAGACAGAATCTTTTGGGTAAAAGAGTAGATTATTCAGGAAGATCGGTGATCGTAGTCAATCCTAACCTAAAACTGGAACAATGCGGGCTTCCTAAAAAAATAGCTCTGGAATTATTTAAACCTTTTGTTATGAAAAAATTAGTTGATGAAGGATTTGCACAGAATATAAAGAGTGCCAAGACTATGGTAGAAAGGGCAAGCAATGAAGTCTGGGATATACTGGAAGAAGTGATTAAAAATCATCCTATCCTACTTAACCGTGCGCCAACACTTCACAGGCTTGGTATACAGGCCTTTATGCCTATTTTAGTGGAAGGTAAGGCGATACAGATTCATCCTATGGTCTGCCCACCGTTTAATGCAGATTTTGATGGTGATCAGATGGCTGCTCATGTACCCCTATCAAATGAAGCCAGAGCTGAATCAATGGTTTTAATGCTTTCGGTAAATAATATATTATCACCTGCCAACGGTGAGCCAGTTGTAGTTCCCTCCCAGGATATGGTCCTGGGAATATATTACTTGACTTCGGAGAGAGAAAAATCGGAAAAAAAAGTAAGGTTTTATAACAACACCCAGGATGCTATTTTAGATTATGATTACAATTTTATATCCCTTCATACACCCATCAGGGTCAGGATCAATGATAAGATACTAAAAACTACAGTAGGGAGAATAATATTTAATAAATCTCTACCCGAGGATTATAGATTTGTTAATAAAGAAATAGACAAAAAAGACCTCATTGCTATTATTTCTGACTGCATAGGTAAATACCCTCAGAGTGTAGTTGTTGAAACACTGGATTCTATTAAAGAATCGGGATTTAAATATTCCACCAGGTCCGGTCTTACTATAGGGATTGATGATATAGATGTGCCTGAAGAAAAAGCCAAGATTATAAGCAATGTAGAGAAAAAGATTGAAAAAATTGAGGGCTACTATAAGCAAGGTATGATAACGGAATTTGAAAGGCACCAGAGGTTAATACAAACATGGTCTCAGGCAAATGAAAGTGTGGCCAGTGCTATGGAAAAGAATTTTAACAAGTTTAATCCGGTTTATATGATGGCTACATCGGGCGCCAGGGGGAATATAAAGCAGTTACGCCAGTTAGCTGGTATGAGGGGATTGGTTGCAAATGCAAGAGGAGATATAATAGACAGTCCCATCAAATCCAACTTTAGAGAAGGGCTTACTGTTTTAGAGTATTTTATTTCTACTCATGGTGCCAGACAGGGACTTGCTGATACTGCACTCAGGACTGCTGATTCGGGGTATCTGACAAGAAGGTTAGTCGATGTTGCGCAGGATACCATGGTGAGAATAAATGACTGCAAGACAGAAGACGGAATAAGTCTATATGTTTTGACCCTGGAAGGTGAACCTAATACTAATTTAATAGGAAGAACCTGCCTGGAGAACGTCAATAATCCCAATACAAAAAAGAATATAATAAAAAGTGACGAAGAGATCACTGAGAAACACCTGCAGAAATTTATACATGCTAATATTGAAAGTATAAAAGTTCGTTCAGTTATGACCTGTCAGGCAGAATCAGGAGTATGCCAGAAATGTTACGGTAGAGATCTTGCTACCGGTAAAATAGTTGAGATCGGTGAAGCAGTTGGGATTATAGCTGCGCAGTCTATAGGAGAACCTGGTACACAATTGACTATGCGTACTTTTCATACCGGAGGGGTGGCCAGCACTGTAATTCAGAGATCTATAAAATCACCGGTTAAAGGAAAACTAATATTCAGAAAAGAATTGCTGTCAGAGCTGAATGTTAAGAAAAGTGTTTTCACTGAAAAAGATACCGGTGAAATAATTGAAATAAATATAGAGCATATTCCGCATAAATTATTTTTCCAGGTTCAGATGGAGAAAGGCGATATTGTAGATGTTATTATTCCAAAAGGTGAAATACTGCAGATAAATAAGAATGTAAATGTAGAAGCCGGGGAAGTATTTGCAAAATTAATTCTTACTGCAAAGAGAAAAACACATGTTCATAAGCATGAGAAGACATTTGAGGGCATTGATATAACCAGTGGTCTACCAAGGGTAGTAGAATTATTCGAAGCAAGAAAACCAAAAGAACATGCGTTTATAGCTGAGATATCAGGAAAAGTTGAGATAGAAGATATAGATTCAAGGTTTAGAGTAATAACTGTTAAAAGCAAGGACGGAAAGCAGGAAAAGATCTATCAGGTACCGAGAAGAGCCAAGTTCAGTGTTAATAAAGGAGATATGGTTTCTGCAGGAGATCAATTGACCGAAGGACCAAAAAATCCCCATGATATTTTAAGGATCAACGGAATCAAAGAGTGTGAGCAGTATCTGGTGAAAGAGGTACAGAATGTTTACAAGGCCCAGGGTGTGGATATAAATGATAAGCATATTGAAGTAATAGCCAGACAAATGCTTAAAAAAGTAACCATAATTGATCCCGGTGACAGTAATTTTCTCCCGGGGCAGCTGATGGACAGACTTTTATTTGAGAAAGAGAATAATAAGTTGATTTCCAATATGAAAAAGCCGGCCTCAGCTGTTCAAAATTTAATGGGCATAACCAAGGCTTCACTGGTTACTGACAGCTTTCTTTCTGCCGCTTCTTTCCAGGAAACTACCAGAGTGCTGACGGATGCAGCTTTAGGCAATAAAGTTGATAACCTGGTAGGATTAAAGGAAAATGTGATAATAGGCAAAGCAATACCTGCAGGTACCGGTATGATCAGCTTCAGAAGCTATGAGCTGGATTATCCAGGTTATAAGGAGGACAGCAAAGACGAAATAGAAATCCTTCAGGAGTCAGAAGATGATGATGCAAAGGAAATAGAAATTAATATTTAAAATACAAGTGAAAGTAATTCAAAAAAATGCCTCTGGGTAGGTATTTTTTATATTGACATTTTAATTTTTAGGTGATAATCTCTTTTTTCGTGTCTTCATGAAAGATTATCATTAATTATTTTTAAATTGTAATAATAGCATTGTTAAAATGAGGTAGAGGATAAAATATTTATGCCTACTATAAATCAACTGGTTAAAAAGGGAAGGAAGAGACTGAAAAAGAAAAAAAAGACTCCTGCCCTGCAGGAAAATCCTTTAAGAAGAGGTGTATGTATTAGAGTGTATACTCATACTCCAAAGAAGCCGAATTCGGCTCTCAGGAAAGTGGCCAGAGTCAGGCTTACCAATGGAGCTGAGATTACAGCTTACATACCTGGAATAGGGCATAACCTGCAGGAGCACTCTATAGTACTGGTAAGAGGAGGCAGGGTAAAAGATCTGCCGGGTGTTAGATATAAAGTAATTAGAGGAGCATTGGATACTGCCGGAGTCGAAGACAGGAAATCTTCCAGATCAAGATATGGAGCTAAGAAGCCAAAGTAATTTATAAGGAGTTATCAGGTGCCCAGAAAAGGAAAACCTCAAAAAAGGAAAGCAAAGACAGACCCTATCTATAAAAGCAAGATAGTTACTCAGTTTATTAATAAGATCCTTAAAGCAGGTAAGAAGAGTATTGCTGAGAAAATAGTATATGGAAGTCTTAGGATACTGGAAGCAAAAACCAAGGAAAATCCATTAGAAATACTTGATAAATGCCTCGATAATGTAAAACCCATATTGGAAGTGAAACCAAGAAGAGTCGGTGGAGCTACTTATCAGGTACCGGTTGAAGTCTCTCAAGAAAGGGCAAATACGCTGGCTATCAGATGGATAGTTAATTTTTCAATCAGAAGGAAAGAAAAGACTATGGCTGAAAGATTAGCTGCTGAAATTTTAGACGGCGCCAGTAATACCGGGAGCAGCATTAAAAAGAAAGAAGATTTACATAAGATGGCTGAGGCCAATAAGGCTTTTGCTCATTATAGATGGTAGCATGGGTGACATATATGGTTAGGAAAGTATCATTAAAAAATACAAGGAACATAGGTATAACTGCTCATATAGATGCCGGTAAGACGACCACAACTGAGCGTATTCTGTATTATACAGGCAAGACTTATAAAATGGGAGAGGTTCATGATGGTGCAGCAGTAATGGACTGGATGATACAGGAGCAGGAAAGAGGTATTACTATTACTTCTGCTGCTACAACCTGTTTCTGGAAGGACAATAAGATAAATATTATTGATACCCCCGGACATGTTGATTTTACTGTTGAAGTCGAAAGGTCACTAAGAGTCCTTGACGGCATGATTGCTATATTCTGCGCGGTTGGAGGAGTAGAGCCTCAGTCTGAAACCGTATGGAGGCAGGCTGATAAGTATCATGTTCCAAGAATTGCCTTTGTTAATAAAATGGACCGGAGCGGAGCAGATTATTTCTACGTTCTGGATATGATCAAGAAAAAGCTCGGAGCTAATCCACTGCCTATACAGATCCCTATCGGTAGTGAAGAAAATTTCGTGGGAATAATCGATCTTATCAGTATGAGAGCTATTGTGTATAAGGATGAAATGGGTATTAAGTTTGAATATGAGGATATACCTCCTGAGCTTGAATCTACTGCTGATAAATATAGGCAGGAACTTATAGAGAATATTGCTAATTATGATGATGTTATTTTAAATAAGTACATCGATAATGCAGAAGTAAGTGAAGAAGACTTAAAGAAAGCTATCAGGGAAATAACGATAAATGTCAACGGGGTTCCCGTATTCTGCGGAGCTGCGTTTAAAAACAAAGGGGTACAGCCGCTGCTGGATGCGGTTGTGGATTTTCTACCATCACCAAATGATGTCCCTTCTCCGGAAGGAATTAATCCGGACAATGGGGATGAAATTGAAATAAAAGTCAGCGATGATGCACCTTTTTCCGGTCTTGTGTTTAAAATAACAACGGATCCCTTTGTAGGTAGTCTGAGTTATATAAGAATTTATTCCGGGACATTAAATAGCGGGACTCAGGTATTAAATACAAACAGCGGTAGAAAAAACAGGATCAGCAAATTACTGGAAATGCATGCTAACAGCCGGGAGGAATTAAAGGAAGCTCACTGTGGTGACATAGAAGCTGTTGTGGGTTTGAAGGATGTAAATACAGGTGATACAATATGTGATCCCAGGAGACCTGTTAAATATGAATCTATCAGTTTTCCCGAGCCGGTACTGGCAATTGCAATAGAACCTAAGACAAAAGTCGATCAGGATAAACTGGCTAGGGCATTATCAAGGCTGGCAGAGGAGGACCCTACTTTTAGGATAGAAATCGATAGTGAGACCGGTCAGACAATTATTTCAGGTATGGGTGAACTCCATCTGGAGATCATAGTGGATAGACTGCTGCGGGAGTTTGGTGTCAGTGCAAATATAGGAAAGCCGCAGGTATCATACAGGGAGACCATAACCAAGGAAGCACAGGTAGAGGGGAAATATATAAGACAGAGCGGTGGAAAAGGTCAGTATGGACATGTCCTGGTACGTTTCGAGCCGATTGAATACGAAAAGAGATTTGAATTCGAGGATAGGACCAAAGGCGGAGTTATACCAAAAGAGTTTATAAAACCCATTGAAAAAGGAATAGATGATGCCATGCAGAGCGGTGAAGTAGCAGGGTATCCGGTCGTAGGAGTAAAGGCTATACTTTTGGACGGTTCTTATCATGAAGTCGATTCTTCAGAAATGGCTTTTAGGATTGCAGGCTCAAAGGCTCTCAGAGCAGGAATGAAAAAATGCCTGCCGATTTTATTAGAACCAATAATGGATGTTGAAGTGGTAGTCCCTGATGAATATATGGGTGAAGTGATCGGTGATATTAACTCCAGAAGAGGAAAAATATTATCGGTTACACTGAGAAATAAAAATAGGATCATAAAATCAGAAGTACCGCTTGTAGAAATGTTCGGATATGCAACAGATCTTAGATCAAAGACTCAGGGTAGAGCTACTTTTACTATGCAATTTATAAAATATGAACCGACGCCGGCCAGAGTAGCGGATGAGATAATCGAGAGGTTTAAGGGCAGCCGTGTTGCAGTTTAGATTATTAATTAATTAATTAATATAGATTGGATTAACTTTAGGAAAAACAAAGAAAGGATACATTATGGCTAAACAAAAATTTGAAAGGACCAAGCCTCATATAAACATAGGGACTATAGGACATGTGGACCACGGCAAGACCACCCTTACTTCTGCTATTACCAGATG
>Ga0307437_1001965_pt1 | contig 13097 bp, 17 predicted proteins | sample SalMarWE160390MG_FD_202146 | JGI IMG/M metagenome (GOLD analysis project Ga0307437, IMG submission 202146) | Salt marsh sediment microbial communities from the Plum Island Ecosystem LTER, Massachusetts, United States - WE1603-90 | ecosystem: Environmental > Aquatic > Marine > Intertidal zone >...
ACAATAAAAACGCTAATCCATTTGAATGGAAAAAACAAAAAGTATTTCAAAGAACGCTTAAAGATAAATACGCTAATTTATGCAATTAAATACTAGATATATATTCTTATGAAAAACTGGAGCAAGATTAAAACGAAGGTGAACCTTGTGATTGATGCCATAATGCTTATAGTACTCATGATTATGGCAGGTCTGGGATTTTTGATAAAATTTGTACTTCTCCCTGGTTATAAAATCAATGAACTTTATGATCAAAATACAGATTTATCTTTTCTGGGGCTTGATCGTCACCAATGGGGCAGTATTCATCTATATTTTGCTATTGCCTTCCTTTCGCTGCTGCTGCTTCATATTATTCTGCACTGGAGAACAATTGTTACCATTTTCCGGCAGCTTGTTCCGGTTAGGTCTGCACGGGTCGTCATAGCATCTTTCGTCGGAATCCTTGCTCTTTTCCTTGCTATTGCCCCATTGTATGTAAATCCGGAAGTGAAACCACTGGCAAGGAAATATATGCGTAACCGTACTCCTGCCAGGCTTGGAAAAACAGGCCAGGAGAATGCTGTTATAACATCAGATGACAGCAGATTACAGGAGCAGCCACCCGAAGCAACAGTAAAAGAACAACCTGCAGGCAGGAATGAATCATCACGATCAGCAGATCCAGCATCTCAGTCTCAGGTGATTAGCAGTGAAGAGGAGAGTGATCTTTTACATCATCATAATGAAAACATAGATATTAATGGTACAATGACATTGACCGAAATCTCAGCGAGATATAATATAAGCGTCAATGAACTGGTGAAAGTGATAAATATTCCTGCTCAGTATGCAAACGAAAGATTGGGCCGGTTAAGAAGAAGGTATGGATTTGAACTTGATGATTTAAGGTCTTTTGTAAGCTCTAAAATCGAATCTGATGACAGATAAAAATTTATAACGATTTTTATACTGATAGTTTATTAAATTTATTAACTTTGTAACAATACCGTTGGGGGTGCTTGTGTAACACAGGCTGAGAATATACTCCTGAACCTGATATGTATAATAACAGCGAAGGAAAATGGCACAGATTATTTCAAAAAAAAGTTTTAATAAACATACCGTTTCGTTTACCACGGAGCGGTTTCTAATTTTAAGATAGAATGAAAAATAGTTTTGATCAGTACGCAGCAAAATACGATGCATGGTTCCTGAAGAATAAAAATGTATTGTATTCTGAATTAAAACTGGTGGCATACTTTTTAAATGATGCCGATGAAATATTATCGGTTGGTTGCGGGAGCGGGCTCTTCGAAATGCTTCTCCGACAGGAATACAATATTACTGTTAAGTATGGAATAGAACCATCTAAATCCATGGCTGAAATTGCTGTTAAACGCGGAATGATAGTTAAAATAGCAACTGCTGAAGATGCAGATTTTGATATTGCACAATATAATACAATACTATTTAACGGGACAGCAGGTTACGTTAAAGATTTGCAAAAGGTTTTCAATAAAGCTTATTATGCTTTACCCGGCAGAGGAAAAATTGTTGTGGTGGATATTCCGAAAGAAAGTTCATATGCTTTACTTTACAATTTAGCCAAAGTACTTGGCACATGGACACATCCACTGCTTGAAGGGGCGCATCCGGCAGATCCTTATCCGATTGAGTTTGTCAAAATAGCCAACTGGCGGACTACCTCTGAGAAAATAAACATTCTGAAGAATGCAGGTTTTACCGATTTTGCTTTTGCCCAAACACTTACGTGGCATCCTGTCTATTCCAATAATGGTGTGGAAGAGCCAAAAGAAGGTTATAATTGCGGTGACTATGTAGCAATATGTGCTTATAAGAACAAATAGACGATGATATCTAAAGAATCCATAATCAATGATTTAAATACGGTTCGGTTACAATCACCATTAGTGCATAACATTACCAATTATGTTGTCATGAACACCACGGCCAATACCTTGCTGGCAGTTGGTGCTTCTCCTGTAATGGCCCATGCAGTTGATGAAGTTGAGGATATGGTGAAGATTGCATCATCGCTGGTTATTAATATCGGTACTCTGAGCAAGAATTGGGTTGATGCCATGATAAGGGCCGGGAGGGCAGCCAGAGAAAGAGGTATTCCTGTTGTTTTTGACCCTGTTGGTGCCGGAGCCACCTCCTATCGGACCAAAACCAGTCTTCAGATTATAAAACAATGCAGGCCTGATATTATTCGTGGTAATGCCTCAGAAATTATGGCGCTCGCCAATGAGAAGATGAATACTAAAGGAGTGGAAAGTACTGCTTCTTCCGAATCCGCTATTAATGCTGCCAGACTGCTTACAAAAAATCCGGGCACAGTAGTTGTTATTAGTGGTCCTGTTGATTACATAATTGATAATCAATCTTTAATTGAAGTCAGAAACGGTTCACCAATGATGGCTAAAGTAACCGGGATGGGGTGTGCCGCTACTGCTATTGTTGGTGCTTTTAGCGCCATTAATAATAACTTCCTTTTAGCCTCTGCCCATGCTATGGCAGTGATGGGTATTGCAGGAGAACTTGCAGCAAAAAAATCAGTTGGCCCCGGGACTATGCAACTTCATTTTCTTGACGAATTGTATAAACTATCGGATAAAGAAATTTCGGAATTCTTTAATGAAGGATAATGAAAATATTTGATCCCTCTCTTTATCTGGTAACTGACCGGTCGCTTGCAAAAGGCCGCCCGATTGAGTTTATTGTTGAACAGGCCGTTAAAGGGGGGGTTACCATGGTGCAACTCAGGGAAAAAAACTGTTCCACGCTTGATTTTGTTAACCTGGCCATCCTGCTTAAAAAACTGCTTGCCACTTATCGTATACCACTGGTAATAAATGACCGCCTCGATATTACGCTGGCTTCGGATGCAGACGGTCTGCATATCGGTCAGCAGGACATGCCCTATGTTATTGCACGTAAGATATTGGGAAAGGATAAAATTATAGGCCTTTCGGTGGAAAACATTGATCAGGCAAAGGAGATAGATAAATTTGATGTGGACTATATCGGGTTATCTCCTGTGTTTGTGACAGGTACAAAACCTGAACTCGCTAATTCATTAGGACTGGAAGGAGTCCGCAAGATTGCATCTTTTTCAAGACACTGCATGGTGGCCATTGGAGGTATTAACGCAAAGAATGCAGCAGAGGTATTAAAAGCGGGAGCAACCGGTATAGCAGTGGTATCGGCCATTGTCTCTGCTGATGATCCCATGAACGCAGCCCGTGAAATCAGGCAGGAAGTAGATAAATTTAAGGCGTGAATTATTCTAATTACAAAGAGAAGCAAACGTTACAATATGAAATTACATGAAATTGGGGAATTTGGATTTATTGACCATATATCGGAGAAGTTTAAGCATTTGTTGTTACCTGAATACCTGGGTATTGGCGATGATTGTGCCATAATACCATACAATGAAAAAGAAGATTATGTGATTACAACTGATCTATTGATAGAAGATATCCACTTTCTGAAAAACCGTATAACACCTGAGCAACTGGGCTATAAATCGCTTGCAGTCAATTTAAGCGATATCGCAGCCATGGGTGCAGAACCCGTGGGCTCATTTCTTTCAATAGGAATTCCCGCTGAAACCGAAGTAGAGTATCTCGATACAGTAATGAAAGGTTACCACGAGCTTTCTCAAAAATATCAGGTTCCGCTCCTTGGTGGCGACACGACAAAATCAATAAAGTATTTAACGATTAATGTGGTAGTCGTCGGAAAATGCAGAAAAGGAACGGCCCGTTTACGTTCCATGGCCCAAAACGGCGATACTATATGTGTGACAGGTTTTCTGGGAGACTCTGCCTGTGGTCTTGAAATTCTATTACATCACCTGCCGGAAACGAAAAACAACCTGAAACTGATACGAAGCCATCATCTGCCCAATCCTCAGCTAAAGGAGGGCTTATGGTTGGCACAACAGCCTGAAATACATGCCATGATAGATGTATCTGATGGCATTTCTTCCGACCTTGTGCACATCTTAAAGGCTTCTGCTAAATCAGCTCTAATAGACCTTGATAAAATACCCGTTTCGGATACGCTCAAAAGAGTAATACTCGTGGAAGGATGGGACCTTGATAAACTTATAACTTCAGGCGGAGAAGACTATGTTTTATTGTGTACGCTAAAAGCCGGTTCCTTTGAACCAATCAATACAGCATTTAAGGCCGCTTTTGACAGAGAATTGGCTCAAATTGGTAAAATAATTGAAGGGGAACCCCGTATAAATTGGACGAAAAACGGTAAACCCCAATTATTGAACCAACATGGATTTGATCATTTTAGTACTTAAGTTCTATGGAAAAACAGTATAAAAGAGTGTTGACAATTGCAGGTAGTGACTCTGGTGGGGGAGCAGGTATTCAGGCAGACATAAAAACAATATCGGCATGCGGATGTTATGCCATGTCGTCCATTACAGCCATTACGGTTCAGAATACAACCGGTGTGAGAGGTGTATATCCGGTTCCTTTGGAAGCAGTAAGCGGTCAGATCTCATCAGTGCTTGACGATATTGGGGCTGATGCTGTAAAAATCGGGATGCTGCATTCATCGGAAGTCATAAAAACCGTAAAAGATACGCTTGAGAAGTATAAAATAAAAAACATTGTGCTGGATCCTGTTATGGTGGCTACATCAGGTGACAAGCTTTTAAAGGATGAAGCCATTGAAACATTAAAAAATTATCTGATGCCTGTTGTACGGGTTATCACTCCAAATATCCCGGAGGCAGAAATTTTGCTGGGTAAAAAGATACATTCACAGAAAGAGTTACCACAAATGGCTAAGGAATTATCACTGAACAGAAGTGTTTCTGTACTGTTAAAAGCTGGTCATTTGACAGACAATAAACTTATCGATATTTTTTATAATGCCGAGAATGACCGGATCATAGCATTGAAAACAAAAAAGATAAACACAAAAAATATACACGGAACAGGTTGTACGTTATCATCGGCTATTGCATCGTTTTTAGCTCATGGCTTACCCTTGAATGATGCAGTAAGAGAGGCTAAAAATTACATAGATCGGGCTATTGCCAGCGGAGCAGAGTATGCTCTGGGAAAAGGACATGGCCCGGTGCATCATTTTCATAAATACTGGAAATGATGGAAGCTGCCGGACCATTTACACAAAATATGTGGACTACTGCTAAACCTGTTCATGAACAGATCGTCAGTTGCAATTTTGTAAAGCGTTTAACGGACGGAACACTTCCACGCCACTGGTTTGCACACTATCTGTCTCAGGATATTTTATATATTATCGATGATTCGAGAGCTCTTGCTGCAACAGCGGCCAGGGCGGCAAATACTGAAGAAATCTATTTTTTTCTTCAGCTGGCAAAAGACGGATTGGATATTGAGCGTGCCTTGCATAATGATTTTCTGCAACATTTCAATATACCTGAAGCTACAGAAAAATCCCCGGCTTTTGATGCATATGCTTGTTTTTTGCTTGATAATGCCTTTAATTCACCATATCCTGTTGCAGCAGCTTCTTCATTGCCCTGTTTTTGGATTTATTATAAAACAGGGGAATATATTTTCAATAATAGTATCGTTAATAATCCTTATCAAAAATGGATAGATACTTATTCAGGTAGTGAATACAAGGAATATACTCAAAGGTTTATTCAAATAACTGAAAATCTGGGGAAAAAGGCAAGACCTGATATTAGCAGACGAATGATAAAAGTTTTTCTGGAGGGCACAAAATATGAATTAAAGATATTCGAAGAAGCCGCAAAACAAGTTAGATAACAAGGCCAATCAGCATATTAATGACTTTTAAATTTATATACTCGATCGTTACCATCATAAACAATACAAAGATGGTTGCCATCAACGAATGTTCAAGGATAGAAATTATAACCTCTCTCATTATGAGAATTAATTAAACCTTAAGAATAAAAGAAGTGGTACGCGATTCAAAAATGTTCTACTCTGCATATCTCTTACTTTACAAATATTTTTTCCGGGATTATTAAAAGTTACGCAGAAGTATAAGAAGTTTAAAACCAGTGGCAACTTATCTTTTAAATTTTTATTCAAATTTAGTCTAAATAATTTTTAAATGAACAATTGTTCATTTAAATTTACCTTGTTTTAATAATAGAATGTTATGCACAGGAAAATTTTTAAAGAATAAAACGGATTGGAAATTAATGATTTAAGAATATTTGAAATAAGTAATTAACACAATAATGATAAATAAACTTAAGCAGCACTTCGGAAGTAAGTGTACATCAATATATGTGAACAACGATGTACCCGGGTTTATTAACTTTCCTTTAAAACAAATGAGATTTTGCGAAGCCGTTGATCAATCCTTTAAGGTTCCATTAAAGCTCAATAAAAAAAATCTTGGCTGCCCCGGAGCAAGACGAAGTGTCGGATTTGACACTGATGATGAAAAACTCGCTGTTGACATCTCAGAGAACAGTAATATCCCTGTAAGCTTTGTCAAAAATGCTCTGCAGGTTATACCACCTATGACCGGAATCAGGCATATAAACCTTGGACTGGATGATTATCCGGAAAATGAATTGCAACCCGATTTATTTATATTGTATGTGCAATCTTTCCAAATAACAGACCTGATCTTTAAGCTGGCAAAAATGGCAATAAAACCTTCAATACCTAATTATTTAATGTTATCCGTCTGTGGAAATATTTTTGCAAACTCTTATCTGAATCAGGTTGTAAGTATTTCATTCGGTTGCCCGGAATCAAGAAAAAGCGGAGCAATCGGGAAAAACGAAATTGTAATTGGCTTACCATTCAAAATTGCAGGTAATCTGCTTCATTATTACGAATAGTAACTTATTAAATATATAACAATATCGAATAAGGGAACCCTTAATTAAATATTTAAAAATGTATATCCATAAAAATGCATACCCGTTCTTATACCGTCTGGGCTCATTATTGATAATTATAAATATAATCATATTATTCACTGTATATCAGCGGAAAGTAAATATTATTATACTTGCAGCTTCACTATTAATATTTGTTATTATTATTCTTTTTTTCAGGGTCCCGAAAAGAGAGTCAGTAAAAAACAAAAACCATTTTTATTCACCTGCCGATGGTACTATTGTAGCTGTAGAAGAAATATTTGAAGAAGAATATCTTAAAACTGACTGTACAAAGATTTCCATTTTCATGTCTGCTTTTAATGTGCACCAGAATTTAATTCCGGTGAGTGGGAAAATAATATATTTTAAACATCATCCCGGTAAGTATCTTGTGGCATGGCATCCCAAGTCAAGCTTTAAAAATGAACATACATCAATAATTATTGAGATAAGTGAGGGCAAACAACTAAGAATAAGTCAGGTTGCAGGGATAATAGCCAGAAGAATAGTCTGCAATCTCAATATTGGTGACGAGGTTCAGCAAGGTGATGAACTGGGCTTTATATTTTTCGGTTCGAGGGTAGACATTTACCTGCCTTTATGGGCAAAGATTAAAATAAAACCAGGAGACAAGGTTAAAGCAAAAATAGATATTATAGCTGAAATTTAATCTTACCAATATAAAATCCAATGGAATGTGGAATCAGATAAAATTTTTAATACATCCCGGATCTGGCAGAATGAAGAATTGAAAAAACGTAATAATGTGTAAAGAATGTAAATGGTATCAGGCATGTCCGATGAAAACATTTTATGAACAGGGTAAGCTGGATGAAAAATGGATTGATTTATATTGTAAAGGCGATTGGGATAACTGCGTGAGATACCGGATGGAAGAAAGGGGTCAATTTCATTCTGACTTTATGCTTCCTGACGGGATAATTAGCGAAAAATTACTTGAAAAGAAGAAACCTATTCACGGTGAGTAAAAACATTCAGCAATGGCAATGAACAAAGAGTATTTAAGCACAATTGGAAAAAACGTAAAGGACATACAGCATTCGCTCCCTCCGGATGTTTTTCTGGTTGCCGCCGCAAAAACGAGGTCGCCGGATGAAGTAAAAGCAGCAATAGAGGCAGGAATCAGAATTATAGGGTACAATTATGTACAGGAAGCTGAACAAATGCGGCAAAGTATTGATGATTCAGCGCAATGGCACATGATTGGCCATTTGCAACGTAATAAAGTAAAAAAAGCAGTTAAGCTTTTTGACATGATTGAAACAATTGATTCTGTAAGACTTGCTGAGGAAGTGAATAAGCATTGTGCCACAGAAAATAAAATAATGCCTGTACTTATTGAAATCAACAGCGGTAAAGAATCAAATAAAACAGGTGTTCTGCCTGAGAATGTTAAAAGCCTGATCATGGAGATAAATCATCTGCCTAATTTGCAAATTCAGGGATTAATGACCATGGGACCACGTTTCGGGAATCCGAAAGATGCCAGACCATATTTTAAGATTGCCAGATCACTATTTGAACAAATAAAAAATGCAGGAATAGAGGGCGCTGAAATGCGATTTCTTTCAATGGGCATGAGTAACAGTTATAAAATTGCAGTCGAGGAAGGCGCCAATATTGTCAGGATCGGAACTGTATTGTTTGGTGAAAGATGCTATTAAACAAAAGCCTGTTATATTTGGGAATTATTAAAGCAAAACAACAGAAATGGCAACCGGTCAAAAACTGAAAGAATCAATTAATAAATTAAAAAAGGAAAGAAATGCAATTATCCTTGCTCATGTTTATCAGCGGGGTGAAGTGCAGGATATCGCCGATTACGTGGGCGATTCATTGGATTTGAGCAGGAAAGCGGTAAATACAAAAGCCGATATAATTGTTCTTTGCGGAGTGCAGTTTATGGCTGAAACTGCCGCTATCCTGAATCATGATAAAACAGTTCTTTTACCTGACAAAAATGCAGGATGCGGTCTTGCAGACATGGCCACTGATGAACAAATTATAACATTAAAAAATCAAAATCCAGGTACAGCAGTTGTCAGTTATGTGAATAGTTCAGCAAAAGTAAAAGCAGTATCTCATATCTGTTGCACTTCGGCCAATGCTATCAATGTGGTCAATTCCTTATCTTTTAATCATATCTTGTTTGTTCCTGATAAAAACCTGGGTGCTTATGTAGCTGAGCACAGTAATAAAAATATTCGCCTGTGGGATGGATATTGTTATGTACATGAACAAATTACAGGTGACAAACTTAAATTCTTAAAAGAGAAACACCCTGCCGCTCAAATTATTGTGCATCCGGAATGTACGACTCCCGTAAGGCATATGGCTGATTTCACGGGAAGTACTTCACAAATGTCAAAATATGTAAAATCAAGTACACATAAAGAATTTATTGTAGGCACGGAAGATAATTTCGTATACCGGTTAAAATCCGATAATCCCGATAAACTATTTTACCCTGTGAATTCATTATGCGAAGGCATGAATACAATCACCCTGGAGAAAGTCAAATTATCGCTCGAGAGAATGGAACACATAGTCCGTGTTCCTGAAGAAACAAGGGAAAAAGCAGCAATTGCTCTGGATAAGATGTTGACGGTTCAATGAAGGAGGCGTTTTTATATAAAAAACTTAATAAAAACAGAGTTCAATGTAACCTTTGTGCCCATCGTTGCGTTATTAATCCCGGGAAGGCAGGAATATGCATGGTCAGAGAAAATATTAACGGGATTCTCTATACTAAAGTCTTTGGCCGCACCATTGCTAAACATATCGATCCTGTTGAAAAGAAACCTTTGTATCATTTTTATCCCGGGTCAAAAGTCTATTCCATTGCAACACCGGGTTGCAACTTTCATTGTCTTTTTTGCCAGAACTGCGATATTTCACAATTAACCGGCAGTGATTTGCTTGAATCAGGGCAAAAGCTAACACCGGAACAGATTGTGCGGAACGCAGAACAAACCGGATGTAAAAGCATTGCTTATACCTATACCGAACCAACTATATTCTTTGAATACAGTTACGACACGGCACGTCTGGCACATGAGGCAGGACTTAAGAACATTTACGTGACAAATGGCTATATGACACCCGAGATGCTCGACATGATGAGTCCGTACCTCGATGCCGTCAATATCGATTTAAAAGCCTTTCGGGACGAAACATACCGGTGGATTATCGGTGCACGGTTACAACCTATACTTGAAAATCTGAAAAAAATAAAAAAGATGGGGATCTGGCTCGAGGTTACCAGTCTGATTATACCCGGAATCAATGATGATCACATAGAAATAAAGGATACAGCAAATTTTGTAGCTTCCGAACTGGGTGTGGATGTGCCCTGGCATATCAGCCGGTTCCTCCCTGCTTATAAAATGAAAGAAGTACATGCCACACCATTAAAAACTTTGAAGGCTGCTAAGGAAACCGGCCTTAAAACAGGTCTTAATTACGTTTATGTTGGAAATGCTGCATCGGAAATAGATATGGATACAGAATGCCCCCAATGTGGTTACATGTTAATTGAGCGTCTGGGTTTTGGAATAACACAAAATAGCATTAATGGCGGGCATTGCCCGCACTGCGGGGCGAAAATAGCCGGTGTAGGATTATGATATAGGCTGATTAAATTAATTTAAGTGCCGTAATCTTAAATATGCATTACAGGACAGTTTAAAAATGAAAATAACAATCCTTTATGATAATACCGCCTTTCAAAACGATCTTAAATCTGATTGGGGATTCTCGTGCCTGATAGAGGCTCATAACAAAACGATCCTCTTCGATACCGGTTCAAATGGCGCTATACTTCTTGAAAACATGAAAAAACTTAAAATAGAGCCGTCATCAGTTGATGATGTGTTCATATCCCATCCTCACCTCGATCATATAGGCGGCCTCTCAGCCTTTCTTAATAAAAATAATCAGGTAAAGGTTTATGTTCCGGTTTCATTAACGGGTCTGAAAAATGCAAAAAAGGTCATTCATGTGGATAAACCTTTGGTGCTTTACAAGAATTTTTTTTCAACCGGTGAACTTGAAAATATAGAACAATCGATGGCGGTCAAAACAGAAAAAGGGCTTGTTTTAGTGGTAGGATGTTCACATCCCGAAATGAAAAATATTATGGATATTGCTTCGCAATTCGGTAAAATTTATGCCATTATTGGCGGATTACACGGATTCAATAAATATGAATTATTTAAAGACCTACATGTAATCTGCCCGACGCATTGTACCCGACACATTGAGGAGATCAAAGCCTTGTATCCCGAAAAATATTGTGAAGGTGGTACGGGAAGAATTATAAATATATAACAAAAATTTTCTAATTTTTTGGTAATAAATGACAACTGCCCGTTATACAAAGGAACACAACATATATATATATTTGAAAAACCATTGAAAAAGGTAGTTTACATGTTTATTGATTCCGTGAATATCAACCTAATATTCGCAAAACGCATGAAATTCAAAAAACCGGGCGAACCGTTCTGGCAGCAACTTATACAATCAGATATAGATTATATCGACAAATATGAAATATAAAATATATTAAACAGTTATGGAAAAGTATTTAGTAGCATCATCAGGAGATACTTTAGATTCAAAAGTATCAGGAAGATTCGGTCATTCAGGATATTTCCTGATAATAGATCCGCAGACTATGGAATATGAGGCTTTCCCGGGTGTCAGGGCCCATGAAGATCAAAATATCAGAAAATTTATTAATCCTGATATTAAAAAAGTAATTGTCGGTAATATTGGCCCCTCGGCGTATGATGAAGTAATATCTTACGGTTGCAAAATTTATCTGTGCCGTAATATGCCCGTTCAGGAAGCAATAAGGAAGGTTAAGAATGGTGATGTCCCGCTATTGAAAAAACCTACATTAAAAGATAGTATTCATTCAGGTCGTAAAGACGGTAATCATTATATCGGGCGAGGCAAAGGTCGCGGGACAGGAAAGGATCTGGGTTCAGGCCCGAAAGACGGCAGAAGTATGGGCAAAGGACAAGGCAGAGGGAGATGAAAATAATTTTGGATAAGAAAATTGTGTCTGACCTGAAAAACTGGTTTGTCAGCTATGTTAATACATTTAAATATGCTGACACTGAATCACAAAGGAATATAGATATCAAGCGGGAACACACTGAAGGGGTAACTGAGGAAATCATCAACATCGGAAAACAGATCGGATTAAATGATAATGAACTCAACCTGGCTGAAATAATTGCCCTCTTTCATGATATTGGCAGGTTTGAACAATATAAACGTTATAATACATTTTCAGACCATAAATCAGAGGACCATGCTGAACTTGGCATAAAAATTTTGAAAAAGCATAATGTTCTTGACATGTTGAATGAAGAAATACAAAAATTGATCTTCTGCTCAATAAAATACCATAACCGACCTTCATTGCCCCGTGAAGAAACAAAAACATCCCTTTTTTATGCCAGACTTATCCGTGATGCTGATAAACTGGATATCTGGAGAGTGGTCACCGATTATTATCACAGAAAAAACAACCAGCGAAACATTACTCTCGAACTTGAATTACCTGACACACCCGGAATTTCAAAAGAAGTTTATAAGGCACTGATGAACAAGCAGATAGTTGATATGATATATGTTAAAAACCTGAATGATATCAAATTGCTTCAGGCAGGATGGATTTATGACATCAACTTTAAACCAACGTTTGAGTGTATTAAAAACCGGCGATATATGGAATCCCTGAGAGATGCTCTTCCCAAAACGACAAAAATAACAGAGATTTTTAATCTCATATATTCATTGAATATGGATCGTTAAAAATTATCACCTTTAAGTCCGAGCTCTTTTTCAATCAACTCATTCCTGATACTTTTCACTCCATCTATTGAAGGCAGGTAAGGTTTAATATCAAGCACAGGGGTACCTTCAAAAGCATCAACTCCCGAAACATACAAGATGCCATTTTCAACTTTTTCAAGTTTAACGGTGGCAAGCCCTATTGGGTTCGGCCTGTTCGGGCTTCGAGTTGCAAATAAGCCGAAAGTATAACCGGGATTTGATGCCGGCGGCTTTGCTGTATGGCTCCATTTCTTTGCCTTATCAAGATGATATATAACTATGACATATTCAAATAGTTCTAACGCTCTAAGAGCATTTTGATATTCAG
>Ga0307437_1001966_pt1 | contig 13096 bp, 7 predicted proteins | sample SalMarWE160390MG_FD_202146 | JGI IMG/M metagenome (GOLD analysis project Ga0307437, IMG submission 202146) | Salt marsh sediment microbial communities from the Plum Island Ecosystem LTER, Massachusetts, United States - WE1603-90 | ecosystem: Environmental > Aquatic > Marine > Intertidal zone >...
TCTCCTTAGTTCCTGCAGACTTATGGACGTCTTTATCATCTCGTCCCTACCTCCCTTTGGCAAAAAGATTTGTCAAACAATAGGGCTCCTTTGCTCCCCGGGCATTACCCCGGTTCATAGCTACTACAAGCCCATCCGACACCCTCCTGCCTTAATCTCATTTCCCAGCGGTAACCAGTTATAGGGATTACCTTCTCCGACAATTTCTTCCCGGGACAGGTAGGGCTTCTCCAGTTGCTTGGTATGTCCTTGACACCATGCCGCCACTACCACCTCGTCGGAATAGGACAAACGATGCCAGTTTAGTTTGCCTATGCTGCCTTCGCCTTTCATATGCAGGCTCGGCTCCCGATGTTTATGGGTCTCGAGGCCACCTATGCGTTCACTTTCGTTGCGGTCTGGTGACTCGCTTATCACCCATAAGGTGACTTTGTCAATGAGCTTCAGAGATTTCGGTTTCCCTCCTCCCTGCTATCCAAGCTACAGGGTTTCTGGCTATTACCCTGACAGGACTGACTCCTGCTGAACATTCCAGCCTAATCTGGACACACATATGAACCCCAAAAGTTGGACACGGACTTAACTAGTTTAGAACCAACTGGTGAGATCTTTCTTTATTAAATTTATCTTCAAATTCTTCCGGGGGCATATACCCAAGAGAAGAATGTAATCTTTTTTTGTTATACACCTCTTCAATAAAATATGGAATAGAATTTAGTGCATCTTCAAATGTCCTGTATTCACTCATATACACTTCCTCTACTTTAAGGGTCCTAAAAAAGGACTCCATCTTGGCATTATCATAGGGATTGGCTTTTCCCGACATGGAGATCCTGATGCCATTGTCTTTAAGTATTTTTACATACTCTCTGCTGCAGTACTGAAATCCCTGATCCGAGTGATGGGTAAGATTTGCCGTATCCCTTGTTCTTATTGCATCATTTAGCGCTGCAATGGTCAGCATTGAACAAAGGGTCCTGCCAAGAGCGTATCCGATTGCTTTTCTGCTAAAGCCATCTATTATAGCGGCAAGATATGCAAAGGAGGTTTCAAGCCTTATGTAGGTAATATCGGAGTGCCAGAGCTCGTCAAGTCTTACAGGAATCAGATCCTTTATCAGATTAGGGTATTTTACAAGGCCGTGTCTGGAGTTAGTGGTTACCCTGTATTTCCTTCTGATGGTGCATAAAATGCCGTTTTGGGCCATTATGCGGTGCACTCTCTTACGGTTTACTGTTACATCCTTTCTCCTTAGCTCTGCTGTTATCCTCCTGTATCCGTAGCAGGGAAATTCCGTTACAATGGCTCTGATCTTTTCCAGCAATTCATTATCCTTATCTTTTTTTGCCTTTGACTTGTAGTAGTAGCCAGATCTTGATGTTCTCATCATTTTACATCCTTTCTTGACATCTCCCAGTCTTTGGATGTAAATATCTGCTGCTTGCTTTTTTTTTGAGGCTCTACCAGCTCTATCATCTTCTTTAAGGTCCTGTTTTCAACCGTTAACTCTCCAATAAGACGCTCAAGCTCCCTTACCCTGATTTCTAACCTTGCGGTATCAGGGCTGTTATTTTCAAAGAACTTTCCCTGAAGGTATTCTTTATTCCACCTGGAAACTACTACCGGAGATATGGAATACTTTCTCGATATCTCCAGCTGGCTTGCCTTACCGGACACAACAAGCTCTACTACTTCTCTTTTAAACTCATTTGTAAATGTTCTTCTTACTCTCATCTGATGAGACCTCCTATTCTTTCTTGTCTCACCAGTTATTCTAACCTAACTATTTTTAGTTAACAACGTGTCCAGTCTATTGGGGTCACCCCAGATTTATTATTATATAATTATAATCAGATTTATAAAATGAATTTTATCCTTATTTATTTGGGGCTGAGGCTGTTTGCGGATCAAAATATCATATTATAAATACAGCAACAACGACAAAGAAAATGGGATTTTCGTTTTGAATAAAGATCTCTGATAAAGGAAAGCAAACAGTCAGCGTGAAGTAATCTAAGATTACATTAATTATATTTATCTTATTTAGTATAATTGGTTTAATTCTGAAAATAGTATTTAGGGAAATTGTTAATAATAATATTTAATTATCATAAATTTTAATTATAATAAACAAGAGCAAAAGAGCTTGTAAAATAAAGTACTCTTTAACGGTATATTTTAAATGTTGCAACAAATTAGAAAAAATAAATCAGATATTATAATTATAATTATTTTTTTTATTCTGCCTTTTATTTTTTTTAATGATTCTTTTAAGATTAACACCTTAATATTTGGTAATGGTGACCCAAACAATCATACGCTCCCTATATGGGATTTGATTGTCACTTCAATAAGAAATGGTGAATTTCCTTTCTGGAACAGATATATTTATAGCGGGTTTCCATTATTTGCAATTCCTCACTCAAGCATACTTTACCCTTTATTATGGATTTTGTATTTTATTTTCCCTCTTTCGGTTGCATATAACATTTCAATTCTACTGCATTATTCACTTGCAGGAATTTTTACGTACATTTTTTTAAACAGGTACAAGCTGGACAAACTTGCAAGCTTCTGTGGTGGTCTAGTGTTCATGTTCAGCGGTTTAATGATATGCCATAAAGGACATGCACAGATGCTTTATACTGTAATCTGGTTTCCACTTATTTTGTATTTTTTAGATAAATTCAGGGAGAGCAGAAGATTTAAATTTATACTTATTGGATCAATTTTTTATGCCTTTGCTTTTTTTGCGGGAAATAATCAAATGTTTTTCTATGGTTCTATGATAATTCTTTTATATATCATCTATTACTCCTTCATTCATACAAAAAGAAGCTATTACTTTTTATACTCCGCTGCAATTTTTATAATTACAGCTCTAATCATAAGTGTTCAGTTATTTCCAGCATATGAATTGGTGAATCATAGCGTAAGAAGCACAATGAGCTTTGGAGCATTTTCATTTTTATCATACCCAAAAAAAATGATTTTAACTCTAATATCACCGTTTATTTATGGTGGCGGTCCAACAGGAGTTAGTTTCTTTGGTGCATTATCCTATATTGAAATAGTCGCTTATTTTGGAATAACAACGATACCATTTTTAATTATCGGATTTTTTAGTAAAAACAGGAATAAATATTTCTGGATTTTTATTCTTATTTTTTCTTTTGTTCTGGTACTGGGTATGAATACGCCCCTCTACAAGCTAATGTATCATATACCAATTTATAATAAGTTAAGGATATCACCAAGAAACTGGTTTGAATTTGGACTGGCATTTGCAGTCTTAACAGGTTTTGGTTTTAATCGTTTTATAAAGAATTTTAATAAAAAAATAAAAATACTTATTATTGCTGCAATATCACTATTAGGACTGATCGGGGTTGCTTTAGGTTTTTCAAACTTGATACTTAAAAAAATAAGCAATTCTAGCTTCCCTAATAATTTTACTTTTTTAGAAGAAAATCTGGGCTCACTTCTTGTAATAACTGAACTAAAGAGCTATGCAATCTATATTCCGATTGTCTTTATCTGCATACTTATCGTTTTATTATTTTTTTCTATATTTAAAAGAAATAAGTTTATTTATATTTTACTCGTAGTTTTAATATTTTTTGATCTTCGCTCTTTCGGAAATTATGTTGAGGGAAGCAGTAATGCTTCATATATAAGTAAAGATATAAAAGTACTTGAGAGTTATGACTTCATTAAATCTGAAACCCAACCCTATAGAGTCTATCCTGTTATAAAATGGAGCCCAGATGATTGTATGCTTTATCCAAACAGGAATATACACTATGAAATTGATCTCATGTCCGGTTACGATCCTGCAATGCTTAGTGATTATAATTTATTTATGGGCATGCTTTATATGGATAATAAGGAAAAAGCGGGAGCACTTATAAGTAACAATAATATATTGTCTATTCTTAATACAAAATATATTATGTATTTTAAACCTGAAAATTATGATGTGTTCCTGAAGAATATAACAAAAGTTTTTTACAAGGATAATAAAAGTATCATAAATGACAATAGCCTACACAGTGCTATTCTTAAAGGTGTATTAAATAAAGATAAAAACAGCTTTATTTTTCAAAACAATGACAGGAGTTTAAAGTATTTTAAAATCCCGGTAAAGATAGAAAAAAATAAGAGTTATTTAATAAGTTTTGAAATAAAAGAAAATATACCAAAAGACAGTAAGTCTTTAATTGATGATAAGATGTTTGTTGATTTCTTTGCAGAAGGCTATGATAGTGCCGAACAGGAGTTTTCATTAAATCCTGAAGATATAGGGACTGATTTTAAAGTTATAAGAAAAGTCATTTTCTCCGGGGGAATTCCTGCTGATAAAGATATTTATTTCAGGATTTTTACTTATTCAAATGGAGAAATAGAAATTAAAAACATTGAGCTAAGCGAGGTTAGTGTTTCTGAATACAATAATTACGAGGCAGTTTATAATAAGGATATATTAATACTTAAGAATAATGACTATTTACCAAGATTTTATTTTACAGAAAAGGTTAAAAATATATCAGATATATATGAAGCTTATAAAATACTATGGGAATCTGGAGTTATATGGGAGGAAGACAGGTTTGACCCTAAAATCGAAACACTTGTTGAAAAAATAGATTTCAACACTGTAGAATTTGATATCAGTGATTCTAAAATAGAAATACAGGAATATACAAACAATAAAGCAAAATTAAACATTACTACAAAATCTGATGAATTTCTAATATTTTCGGGTACTTATTATCCGGGGTGGAGAGCATATGTAGACGGGCAGCAGGTAAAAATTTATAAGGTAAATGGCTTAGTAATGGGCATATTTATTCCTGAAGGAGAGCATATTGTTGAATTCAACTATTTACCAGATAATTTCTGGATTTACTTTTCCGTAAGTATAATAACTTTTATTTCCATTATAATTTCTTTATTTATTATAAGTTATAGAAGAAAAAGAAGACATAAACTAAGGAATAAAATCTGAAATTCAATTCATAAAAGTCAAGAATTGAATTATATTTTTTATGCATTCTCAGTCTGTAAATAATTGGGCCTGTTGCTAAACTCCTGATAATACTGTGCAATAATAGTTAACAACTATTATTGATATTCAGGAGTAAACAATAAGCTATTACGTAAGAATACAGTAAATAACAAGAAAAGACTTCAATCGGTACTATATTAACTTCCCCATAGCTATCGCTATGGCCATGAACTTTAAAAAAGGTGACTAGTGCAAGGGTAAAAGAGTTTAAGCAAAGAAACTACTACAGCACTAATCTGTAATCCTTAGACCAGAGGATTATTTCTTAAAGAGACTGGAAAGGCTAGTTTCTTTTAATTTTGTAAGGGACAAATTTGAATAAATATTTTATTATAATTACAATAGTATTTATTAGTAAGTTTTAGATATGATATATAAAAGATTTTTTAAAATTGGGTGGTTAGTCTGGTAATGAGTGATTTTATAAAGAAGTACTGGGAAAATAATGCTTCTAGATATAAAACTTCTTATAAAGCGTCATGGAAAGATAATTTTGCTATAGATTTAGAAATAAGGAATATATCTAGGTATATTAAGAAAAATAGTATAGTGCTTGATATTGGTTGTGGAAATGGTTATTCAACATTCTGTCAACTTAAGAAAAAACCAAAAAAAATAATTGGTGTAGATTTTGCAAAAAATATGATATTTTTTGCAAATAAAAGGAAGAATGATCTCAATTTAGGAGATGAAATTTCTTTCGAAGAGGGTAATATTAAAAAACTTAGATTCGATAATAAAATATTTGATGTAGTATATACAACAAGAGTACTTATAAATTTGCCAACCTGGAAAGAACAAACACAAGGCATTAATGAATGTATTCGAGTAACAAAGAAGGGTGGAACTATTATTATTTCTGAAGCTTTTTGGGAACCATTAGTTCTTCTTAATTCTTTGCGTACTTTGAAACAATTGCCACCTTTAATAGAACATGATTTTAATAGATATATAAAAAAGCGAGAACTTGAGAATTATTTGAATACTTTAAATTTGAAATTCGAGGTAATCGATTTTTGTTCAATTTACTATTTAGGTTCGAGATTTTTAAGAGAATTGGTTACAAATCCTAATGATTATCCAGAATATTCTAATCCTATAAATGAGATTTTTTGCAATATTGAAAAAGAATACTCAGGTGGTGGCTTTGGCATACAGCTTGCTTATGTAATTAGAAAATAATTTGCTAAAAATACGATTATGCAAATATGTACTACAGGAAAACAACAATCTATTCATGTTTTTAGATTAATTCAAGTTAATTTTTTTTATATGGGTAATTTTTTAGAAAGTAATAAATATTTTTTATGATGAATAATTTAAAACAAGGAAACTTTTTAAGTATAGTCATACCAGTATATAATTCTAATAAAACCATTAATATATTAGTACAAAGAATAAGAGAAGTATTATCAAATAAATTAATTTTCGAGGTAATATTAGTAAATGATGGAAGCAGAGATAGCAGCTATGAAAAATGTAGGGAACTTTCAAAGAAATATAATTTTGTAAAGTTTATTAATTTATCTAAAAATTTTGGTCAGCATAACGCTATCCTTGCAGGTCTTCACTTTGTAAAAGGGAATTATATTGTATTTATGGATGATGATCTTCAAACTCCTCCTGAAGAAATTCCTAAACTTGTTAATAAGATAGAAGAAGGCTATGACGTAGTCTATGCTAATTATCATCATAAATATCATAGCAAATTACAGAACATAGGCAGTTGGATAAATAATATTATGTCTTATATTCTTTTGAAAAAACCAAAAAATATCAAGATAACGAGTTATTTTATTATTAAAAAATATTTAATAAATGAAATCTTAAATTATTCTGGACCTTATCCTTATTTAGGAGGTCTTATATTAAGATCAACTGATAATATTGGTATAGTAAATATTTCTCACAATAAAAGAGAATATGGTAAATCCAACTATAGTTTTATAAGTTTGTTAAGATTATGGATTAGTGGGTTTACGAATTTTTCAGTTAAACCACTTAGAATATCATTTTTTCTGGGAATTCTTTTATCTTCAATAGGATTTTTATTTTCTTTTTTCTTATTAATAAGAAAGTTAATAGACCCTCAAGTTGTTTTAGGATGGACTTCAATAATTATTGCAATATTAATTTTTTCAGGAGTACAATTAATTTCAGTAGGTCTCGTTGGTGAATATGTTGGTAGAATATTTTTGGCTCAAAATAAGCAACCTCAATATGTAATAAAAGAAAAATATAACATTGATAGTAATAAAGATTAAATTATGGAAAAAATACAAATACCATTTAATAAGCCTTATATAATCGGAAAAGAATTATATTATATTGCTCAAGCAGTGTTAAGTGGAAAAATAAGTGGAGATGGTGAATTCACTAAAAGATGCAGCAGCCTTTTAGAAAAAAGGTATGCGGCAAATAAAATACTGTTAACTACATCATGCTCAACAGCTTTAGATATGTCAGCAATTTTATCTGGTATTGAAAAAGACGATGAAGTGATTATGCCATCATATACTTTTACATCTGCTGCAAATTCTTTTTATTCAATGGGTGCAAAAATAATATTTATTGATATAAGAGAAGATAATTTGAATATTGACGAAAGAAGTATAGAAGATTTCATAACTATAAAAACTAAAGCAATAATTCCGGTACACTATGGCGGTGTTTCTTGTGAAATGGATCCAATAATTAATTTAGCCAAGAAATATAATTTATTGGTTATAGAGGATGCAGCACAGGGGATGGAAGCTAAATATAATGGAAAATATCTTGGAACTATTGGAGATATAGGATGTTTCAGCTTTCATGAAACAAAAAATTTTACCTGCGGTGAAGGTGGGGCAATATTAATAAATAATTCTCAATTTATTGAAAGAGCTGAAATTATAAGAGAAAAAGGAACTAATAGAAGTAAATTTTTTAGAGGCGAAGTTAAAAAATATACATGGGTGGATATTGGTTCTTCTTTTTTACCATCTGAATTACTTGCTGCTTTTTTATATGCACAATTAGAAAATGCCGACACAATTATTAAAAAAAGATTAAATTCTTGGAATTATTATTATTCTGCATTTGAAGAATTAGAAAAAAAAGGATTGCTAAGAAGGCCTATCATACCTGCTAATTGTAAACATAATGGTCATTTATTTTATATTTTATTAGAAAACGAAAAAACTAGAAATGATCTCATAAGTTACTTGAAACAAAAAGGTATCTTAGCAGTATTCCACTATTTACCTTTACATCTGTCTCCTATAGGGCTGAAGTTAGGATACAGTAAAGGTATGCTGCCTAAAACTGAAGATTTGGCAAGTAGACTTTTAAGACTACCGCTTTTTTATAGTATTACTAAGAAGGAGCAGGATTATATAATTAATAATATTTATAAATATTTTTTGAATAAAAAATTCTGATGATTAACAATATTAAGATTCTTTTTAAAAATTAATGGAAAAAACTATTTATGATTATTATATTAAAAGTAATATTCAAGAGAATCACTGGTGGTTTAAATCTAGAAATAATATTATTTTGGCAGTATTAACGAACTACTTAGGCAATAAAGATATAAATGATTACGAAATATTAGATATCGGTTGTGGATTAGGACAAATATTCCCAATTTTAGGAAAATTTGGGCATGTAGAAGGAATTGAAAAAAACTCTAGTTTTGTAAAAGTATTAAAAAATAAATACCCGGATATTGAAATTCATAATTGTGAATTCCCAAATCTAAATTTAGATAATAGAAAATTTGATTTAATTTCGATGTTTGACTTTTTAGAACATATTGAAAGCCCGATAAATATTTTAAGAACAACTAATAATATATTAAAAAAAGATGGACTATTAATAGTAACAGTACCTGCTTATAAGTGGATGTGGTCTAAAATAGATGAACTAAGCCATCATTATAGAAGATATAATAAAAATACTCTAAGGATAGAGATTGAAAATGAAGGATTTGAGTGTATTTATTTATCTTATTTTATGACCTTATTATTTCCACTAGTATTTATTTATAGAAAAATTATCCCATTTTTGTTTTTTAAAAAAATTAAATTAAATGATTTAGAATTAAAAAAACCTATAAATGTTTTAAATAAATTTCTTTATCACATAATGAATATAGAAACATATTTTATCCGAAGAAATATTCCTTTTATATATGGATTGTCTATCGTAAGTATTTTTAAAAAGAAAAACTAATTCATAGGTTTCACAATTTCATTTTATCTTTTCTATATTTAATGGTGGTCCTTTATCAATGTTAATTTTCACCTTTTTTCAAAGGATGTTATTTAAATCTCTTAGTCATATCTGGAATAGTTTTTAAATTTATTTCTTCGCAAGCAGCATGTTTTCTACAAGTTAAAATTCCTCAACTTTTAGAATTCTTAAAGAAACGAAGAAGCATAATAGAATTTAAAAATATTCCTGTTGAAGATTAAAATACTGCAGATTAAAGGAGTTGAGACTTTAATCATGCCGGAAGATCTATTATAAAGGGAATCAAGCGGTTAGAGTGAAGTAATCCAATATAAAAATCTAAAATCCGTAAATCTGGTTGGCAAACAATATAATCTTATTAGTGTAAGTGGCTCCCGGTGCCCATTTGCCGTTTAAGAATCCCAGAGTGGTGTCTCCGGTATATCTGTAATGGGTACTTCCAAAATGTCTGGGGTCATAAGTCAAACTGCAGTAAATATTTACGTGATCGGGATAATAGTACCACGCCAGATGTGCATAGTGTGCTATTATACCCAGCTCCTCAGTAGCAAAGCTGTTTCCAGGTACTCCTCCGCCGGTAGCACCCATGCCTACAAAGTTATTCTGGTCAGGTTGTACATCTCCAGTGTACTCCAGAAATCCAGTCTCATGGCACATCATAGCCCATGCAATGTCAGCTCTCATATTAAACAGTTTTCCGTACTCAATATATATCGGAGCTATCCTTCGCGCCCATTCGACTTTTGTAGAACCTCTGTCCTCAAATATCTTAACCAACTGGTCAACTGTGACTTCTGTATATCCTATAAAACTTGTATTATTGGTGATAGGTGATGTATTTACAGGGTATGATTCTTCTTCCTCTTCCTCTTCTGTTGCCTCGATAGTTGCAGTAGTGGTCACTTCAGCCGATAGTGCTCCATCATCATCTTCTACGGTAAGGGTCACTGCATACTCGCCTGCTTCTGTATAGCTATGAACAGGACTTACTTCACTTCCTGTAGACCCGTCACCGAAATCCCAAGCGTACTGGGCTATTTCTCCATCTGAATCCTGGGAACCGGAGCCGTCAAATGTTATCTCTTCTCCTGCCGCAGCAGTATACGGTCCTCCAGGGTCAGCTGTCGGAGTCTCGTTTATATCATCTATAGTAACAGTTAAACTATCCGTGTCTGATATATCCTCAAAGGCTGTAACCTTTAGAGTCACTTCATATGTCCCGGCTGCATCAAATATATGAGTTATTACCAATTCTTCCACAGTCTCATCATAGATCCCGTCTGCATCCCAGTCCCAACTATAAGATACTGTAGTATCCTCCGAGATAGGTGATATGATGCTGCCTGATGCATCAAAGGTCAATGAGTCGCCTACATTACCGCTTTGATCCTCACCGGCTTCTGCTGTAACAGTGTTTTCAGTATCAGCTTCTTCCTCTTCCTCTTCTGTTGCCTCGATAGTTGCAGTAGTGGTCACTTCAGCCGATAGTGCTCCATCATCATCTTCTACGGTAAGGGTCACTGCATACTCGCCTGCTTCTGTATAGCTATGAACAGGACTTACTTCACTTCCTGTAGACCCGTCACCGAAATCCCAAGCGTACTGGGCTATTTCTCCATCTGAATCCTGGGAACCGGAGCCGTCAAATGTTATCTCTTCTCCTGCCGCAGCAGTATACGGTCCTCCAGGGTCAGCTGTCGGAGTCTCGTTTATATCATCTATAGTAACAGTTAAACTATCCGTGTCTGATATATCCTCAAAGGCTGTAACCTTTAGAGTCACTTCATATGTCCCGGCTGCATCAAATATATGAGTTATTACCAATTCTTCCACAGTCTCATCATAGATCCCGTCTGCATCCCAGTCCCAACTATAAGATACTGTAGTATCCTCCGAGATAGGTGATATGATGCTGCCTGATGCATCAAAGGTCAATGAGTCGCCTACATTACCGCTTTGATCCTCACCGGCTTCTGCTGTAACAGTGTTTTCAGGTGGAATGTCGCCCTGGCTGACTCCCTGTATTATTTGATTGGCAAATAAAATTATCTTATCGGTATAGGTACTGCCCGGAGCCCACCTGCCATTTAAGAATCCTAAAGTAGTATCTCCGGTATATCTTATATGTGAATCACCAAAGTGTCTGGGATCATACTGTTTACTGCAGTACTCATTTATATGAGTAGGATAGTAATACCATGCCAGATGTGCATAGTGTGCAATTATACCAAGCTCTTCCGTAGCAAAACTATCACCGGGAACTCCTCCCCCTACGGCACCAATACCCACAAAATTATTCTGGTCAGGTTTTACATCTCCTGTATATTCAAGAAATCCAGTTTCATGGCACATTTGAGCCCAGGCAATGTCAGCCCTCATATTAAACAGTTTTCCATATTCAATATATATCGGAGCAATTCTTCTTGCCCAATCTACCTTGGTTGAGTTTCTATCTTCGAATATTTTTACAAGATCATCTACAGTTAAATCAATATAACCAATAACACTGGTCTCATTCGAAACAGCCTCAAACTGGCCGTCTTCCTCTTCAGCTTCTTCTTCCTCCTCTTCTTCACTATCTTCCTCTTCCTCTTCAGCTTCTTCTTCCACAGTCACTGTAGTGGTCACCTTTGCAGACAAAGCTCCGTCATCATCTTCTACGGTAAGGGTCACTGTATACTCGCCTGCTTCTGTATAGCTATGAACAGGACTTACTTCGCTTCCGGCAGAATCGTCACCGAAATCCCATATATACTGGGCTATCTCTCCGTCAGAATCGGATGAGCCCGAGCCGTCAAAGGTTATCTCCTCACTTACTAGCGCAGTATATGGACCGCCTGGATCGGCTGTAGGATTAATATTTATATCACTGTCCGGACCACCGTCTTTAACAGCATTGACCTTGACGTTAGCCGTACTGTAATTATCGTTTGAGTCATAAGCATAAGCATATATAATATTCTCGCCTTCATTAAGCTGGTCAATATCTATAGTACCTTCCCATCCGCCGCTTATAATCCTGGTAGCCCCTAATACATTTTCTACAAAACTGGTGGTGCTGCCTAATAAATTGTCCTCGCTCCTATCTGACCCATTATAAAATTCAACTTTAGCCAGCTGTGTGGGAGGACTGTTCTTTAAGTCTGCTGCCCATCCACTGATATTAAAATCTTCATAAGCAATAAAATTATTTTCCGGTTCCACTATTTCCACTGTAAAGCCAGATGAATTTTTACCGCTGCTGTCACTATAATAACCGGAGCTTTTATCAATGCCTTTTGAAAAGGTCACAATCGCATTAAACAGGCCAACCGCACATTTTTCCCTGAAATCAGCGGTCTTGAGCAATTCGGATTCAGTCGGATTGGAAACAAAAGCACACTCGACCAGTGCTGCAGGCATATTGGTATATTTTATGACTCTAAAATTAGCTGTCTTTACCCCCCGGTTTGCCCTTCCAATCTGACTTACCAGGTTACTCTGAACCAGACTTGCAAACTGGCTCGAGCCGCTTACTCCGTTTGAACACCAGAAAGTCTCGGTCCCGTGGGCATACTGCGACATAGCTGCATTATTATGAATAGATAAAAATATATCTGCGCCGGAACTATTAGCCATATTTACTCTATCATCAAGGCTATAATATCTGTCATCGGTCCTGGTCATTACCACCGCAAAACCATTTGCCTCCAGTTTTGATTTTAATCTTAAAGCAATATCCAGATTGGCATCCTTTTCCTGAAGACCGAATCTGACTGCCCCTGGATCCCTTCCGCCGTGGCCGGCGTCAAT
>Ga0307437_1001968_pt1 | contig 13081 bp, 17 predicted proteins | sample SalMarWE160390MG_FD_202146 | JGI IMG/M metagenome (GOLD analysis project Ga0307437, IMG submission 202146) | Salt marsh sediment microbial communities from the Plum Island Ecosystem LTER, Massachusetts, United States - WE1603-90 | ecosystem: Environmental > Aquatic > Marine > Intertidal zone >...
GGAGCAACCTTAATGGAGATAGGGCTGGCTCAGTATTTGGGCAAGAAGATATTTTTACTTTATCCACCGCCTAAAATTGAAGACCAAAGACATTCTATTGAGATTCAATTAGCTAAACCAATGATCTTAGAGGGTAATTTAGATTTAATAAAAAATGTATGAAAATAACTCTTTGCAGCAGTATTGCATTTCAAGATGAAGTGCTTTCTATAAAAGAAAAATTAGAGAAAATTAGATATGTCCTTAAGAGAGGATGTCCTTTTGGAAAAGAATCTTGGATAAAAATAACAGCAATAAAACTTGGTCTTATCCCAACATTAAATCCTATAGGAAGGCCTAGAAAAGGTACCTGACCCCTTTTCCTTAACTTTTTCAAAAGGAGTTATTCTGGTTGGGAGAAATTAGCTTTTCACTACATCTGGGAAGATATTTTTTGGAAACGAAAAACCCAGCACATCGATTGGCTGGAGAAGGAAATTAGATTATAAAAGGTCGTAAAATTAATTTTTTACTTTATAACTATGGCGAATAATGAATTAAAAATTGGGGTTTGCGGTTTAGTTTGTAGCAAATGCCCAAAATATGTAATAAAAGAATGTCCTGGTTGTCAGCCAAATGAAGTTTGTCCTCTTCCAGTTTGCGCAAAAGAAAAAGGTTTAAGTTATTGTTTTGATTGTAAAGAATTTCCTTGCCAGAAGAATTACAAAAAAGGACCTATTGTTTCTGAGTTATTAGATCACTGGAAAGGTAAGAAATCTTAAATTACGGTATTTACGGCCTAAGGGCGTATTCGCGGCGGGTGGCTTTAATCAGGTTCATTTTTTCTTTAAGCGAGGCAATATACATCCAATCTTCTAAGGTTTGCATAAAACTCGGGCTCGGGAGCTCACAAAAAATTGCCGAGAAGGCGGTTTTTTGTTAGAATAAAATAATATGGATTTAATTAAAAAAAGTATTGAGATTATCAAAAATTCCCAGCTTGAAAACGGGGGGCTTTTAGCAACTCTCAAAAAAGGTGCTTATCCTTATATTTATCCAAGAGATGCAGTTATAATGACCAAGGCCTTGAATAGGGTTGGTTTAGTAAAGAATTCAGAGAAATTTTATTATTTTATAAATAAAATTGCTAACATAGATAATTATAAGGAGGTTTTTCATAGATATAATATTAATGGATGGCCTTGCGTTACAAGAAAAGACCAAAATGATAATGAAGGGCTTGTTTTGCATGGAATATATGATACCTATCTTCATAATAAAAAACATATATTTTTAGAAGATACTTGGTTGCTTGTGAAACAGATTGTTGAATTAATTAAAGATTATTCCAAAACAGGGCTTGTGAGAACAAAAAGAAGTATACACGAGTTTTATAGATTAGAAAACGGCTATGATATTTGGGTAAACTGTGCTTGTTGCAGAGGTTTATATGACGCAGCAGAAATAGCAAAAATAATGCATCGAGAAAAACAATCCATGGAATGGAAAAAACAAGCAGAGAAATTAGAAAAGAATATAAAAAAAAGATTTTTCGATAAAAAATTAGGAGTTTTTATGAAAAACCCAAGACTTAAAGGAATGCCTGACATTTCCCAGATTGCTCCTTTTTATTTTGATATTGAAGATTCTAAACAACTTCTTAAAAAAACGCTCAAATATCTTAAGAAAAATCTTTGGTATAAAGAAATAGGAGGCTTTAGAAGATTTAGACAATTTGAATTTGTTGAGGACTGGCATTGGTATACGGGAGGTTCTGGTTCCTGGTGTGTTTTTACTGCCTTTATGGCAAGATTTTATAAAAAAATAGATGATAGAGAATCCTATAACCAGTGTTTAAATTGGCTAAAAAAAGTTGCCTCTCGAACAAACGGCTTATTACCAGAACATATTTCTACAAGAGATGAATATGAATTTTGGAAAACGCATGAGATAGAATTTAATCAGAGAATAATAGATGGAACAAAAAAAGCAGAAAAATTGGCTAAGAAGTTTAAAGGAGAAGATAAAAGAAAATTAATTTATTGGGCAACTCCTCTTGGTTGGAGTCATGCAGAGTATATTTTATTGCATAAACAATAAAAAGGAACCGAGTTCCTTCCGAAAGGAGCTCGGTTCATTAAAGAAAATGGCAAAAGATTATATAATTGGAATTGATTTAGGAGCAACAAAAATCAATACTGTTTTGATAGATAAGCATGGAAAATTAATTAAAAGACTGAAACTCAAAACAAAGAAGACAAAGCAGAAAATTATAGAGCAAGTTTTATATAGTATAGAAAGCATATCAGATAAAGATGTAATTGCTATTGGAATTGGTGTTCCTGGAATTTTGAACAAACAAAGGACAGAGATATTAAATCTTCCTAATATTCCAGGTTTTAAGAAAATAAGATTAAAACATATTATTGAAAAGAAAATCAGAAAGAAAGTTATGCTTGAAAATGATGCTAATTGTATGGCTTTGGGAGAAAGTATGTTTGGATATGGTAGAAATGTAAAAAATCTTGTTTGCGTAACATTGGGAACAGGAATTGGAGCAGGAATAATAATTAATAATAAAATTTATTCTGGAATGGGCAATGCAGGAGAATTTGGACATATTACAGTTGATATTAATGGTTATAAATGTAAATGCGGAGCAAGAGGATGTTTGGAAGAATATGTTTCTGTCAAAGGAATCAAGAGAATAGCAAAAAAATTAGGCATTAGTAAAAATATTTTAGAAATATACAAAATGGCAAAATTAGAAAATAAAAAAGCTGAAAAAGTTTATGAAATAGCTGGGACTTATTTAGGAATTGGCTTATCTACAATATCTAAACTTCTTGATCCTGATTTGATTGTCATAGGAGGAGGTATTTCAAATGCAGGAGATCTTATATTGAAACCAAGTATTAAAGAAATGAAAAAAAGAACCCTTTTTAAAACCGCCCCAATTAAAATAGTAAAGTTAAAAGATAATTCTGGAGCAATTGGCTCCGCCTGTTTATTTTTAAAACAAGCAGAATAAAAATATCAAGGTCAAATATAAATAGAATAAACAATATAAAAATATGAACAACAAAGATTTAAAAAACTTAAGACAGGACTTAGTGGGGGAACTTGAAGCTATTAACCAATATCAGGAACACATAGATGAAACTGATAACGAAGAGATTAAGAAAGTTTTATCACATATTAGAGATGATGAGAAAGAACACGTTGCTGAAGTGACAAAGATTATCAGAAAGTTAGATACAACGCAGGAAGAGAAATTTCAAAAAGAAGAGCTTTGAACTAAACAGGTTCTAACATAGTCCAGTTCCCGGAGCTGCGACCAGAGGGTTAATAGCCCTCTTTTTGCTTGCCCCGAGCGAAAAGAAGGGGTAGAATGAATATTATGATTAAGGTTGAAAACTTAACAAAGAAATTTAATGATTTCATAGCGGTGGACAATATTTCCTTTTCCGTAAACAAAGGAGAAATTTTTGCTTTTTTAGGCCCAAACGGAGCAGGCAAAACAACTACAATAAGAATGCTTACAACTCTTTTAAAACCAACGAGCGGCCAAGTTCTTATTAATAATAGTGATCCTGTTAAAGAAGAAAATAGTGTCCGCCGTTCTTTTGGTATTGTTTTTCAAGACCCCAGCTTAGATGACGAACTGACTGCTCAGGAAAATATGGAATTTCACGGCGTTCTATACGACGTTCCAAAGGATATTAGGAGAAAAAGGATTGAGGAATTATTAAAATTTGTGGAATTATGGGATAGAAAAAATGATTTAGTAAAGAATTTTTCTGGAGGGATGAAAAGAAGGCTTGAGGTTGCCAGAGGATTAGTTCACCATCCTAAAATACTTTTTTTAGATGAGCCAACCTTAGGTTTGGATCCTCAAACAAGAAGCCATATTTGGAACTACATTAAAAACTTAAACAAAGAAGAAAGAATGACAGTTTTTTTTACTACTCATTATATGGAAGAAGCAGATAAGGTTGCCCAAAAAATTGCCATTATTGATCACGGAAAGATTATTGTTAAAGGAACTCCTGAAGAGTTAAAACAGCAAACCAAAACTACCTCATTGGAAGAAGCTTTTTTGGCATTTACGGGAAAAACTATCCGCGAGGAAGAGATTAAACCCATAGAAAGAATGAGAATACGAAGAAGGATTTTCCGCCATTAATTTTAAAAAACTATGCAAATAATTTACATTCTTTGGCTGCGACAAATTAAAAGATACTTTCGTTCCAGGGCAAGAATTATAGGTTCTCTTGGCCAGCCGCTTTTATTATTGCTTGCTTTGGGTTTTGGTTTCGGGCCTATTTACGAAAAAGCAGGAGGAGGAAATTATATTCAATTTTTGGCACCAGGCATCATTTCAATGGGTATTCTTTTTACCGCTGTGTTTTCTGGTATTGAGATAATTTGGGATAAACAGTTTGGATTTTTAAAAGAAACGCTCGTGGCGCCAGTTTCTCGTTTAAAAATTATGATAGGAAGAACTTTGGGAGGAGGAACAGTTGCTGTGATTCAAGGAATTATTATATTTATAATTTCTTTAATTGTAGGATTTAGACCAATGAATTTTTATCTTTTATTGCTTTCATTTGTTTTTATGGCGCTTATCGCTCTTTTCTTTACAGCATTAGGAACAGCTATCGCTTCAGTTTTAGAAGATATGCAGGGTTTTCAACTTATTATGAATTTTTTGTTAATGCCTTTATTTTTTCTCTCAGGCGCCTTATTTCCTCTTCAAGGATTACCCAAAGCGATTACTGCGGTTGCCAGCATTAATCCTCTTTCATACGGTGTTGACGGTTTGCGAGGAACATTAGTAAACGGCGCTCATTTTGGATTATTAACTGATTTTTTTGTTTTGAGCGTCATAACAATTGTAATGCTAATAATAGGCAGTTTTCTTTTTTCTAAAATAGAAATTTAATTTTTAATACCAGACACATTTCTTCAAAACAGGCATTATTCGTCCAATAAAAAATCGCCAAGCAGACGGTTTTTTGGTAGAATGAAATCGTGAAGAAAATATGAGTTTTCTTAATAAGAAAATTAAATGGTGGATAGTGATTTTAATTTATCTTATTTTAGGTTGTTCAATTATGTTATTAGAAATTCTATTGATTTAAAAAAACATAAAAGAAAGGTTGTTAAAAAGTAAAAGAATTAGATGTTGTATAGGCGGTAATTGTCCAAGCGATCAGCCATCTTGCGGACTTTGATTCCAATTAAGACCTTACGTTATAGGCGGTTTTTTTGATAGAATTAGAAAATATGAATAGAGTTTTGAAATTTGAGATATTGGGAATAGTTTTTATCTCTTTGGCTGGGAGCTTGCTTCACTTTACTTTTAATTTACTGAATCGATTTTGGCTGGTGGGCGCGTTTTCAGCGGTTAATGAAAGTACCTGGGAGCATTTGAAGCTGGCCGTGATTCCTACACTTATCTGGGCCCTGCTGGAAAGCCGGGTTTTCAAGGGCAAGGCAAACAACTTTCTCTGCGCCAAGGCCTCGGGAATATATTTAATGCCCATATTGATAGTTGTTTTCTTTTATTCCTATACGGCCTTGCTGGGTCATAACTTTTTGGCAGCTGATATTTCGATTTTCATCTTGGCAGTAGTTATTGGCCAGATAGTGAGTTATAAGATTATGACGCTTCCAGAGTTTTCCCGAAAGTTTAATGCTATTTCTCTTTTGTCGTTGATAATACTGCTATTGGCCTTCGTGGTTTTCACTTTCTATCCTTCCCACTTTTTTCTTTTTCAGGACCCGATTTCCGAAGGCTACGGGATAACTGGCGAGGAACAAGTAGCCTGCACAATGGAGGCAAAACAATGTCCCGACGGCTCTTATGTGGGGAGAGTTCCACCCGAATGCGATTTTGCTCCTTGTCCGGCAGTAGAAAACCCTTGTGCGGTTTGTATCAACGGTTGCGATACCTGCCCGGAGGGGTGCGATGAATGTTTAATCGGTATCGAGAAAAAATTAAAAGACCCGAATTTGAAGTGGTATTATAATCCAGAAGGACCCTAGGGATTTTGATTTTTCTAAAATATATGATATTTATATTAGTATGAATCTTACAGATGAACAACTTGTAGTTGGTTACCTCGCTGGCGATGAGATGGCACTGGAGATTTTAATTAAGCGGTATTTAAAACCTATTTACAGCTTTTCTTTTCGATTTGTTGGAAACAGCCAGGAAGCAGAAGACATTACCCAAGAAACTTTTGTTAAGGTTTGGAAGAATCTAAAAAAGTTTGATCAGAACAAGAAGTTTAAGACTTGGATTTTTGCTATTGCCAAAAACACTTGTCTTGATTGGCAGAAGAAAAAGCGCGCTATTTCATTTTCAGAATTAGAACACAGAGATAAGGATAGATCTTTTGTCGAGAACATACCCGATACCAATCTTTTGCCAAACAAGATATTAGAAAGAATAGATATAGTCAATTTTTTGAATAAGGCATTGGAAGCGCTTTCTCCTAAATATCGTATGGTGTTATTTCTTCGCTACAACGATCACTTTACTTTCCGTGAAATAGCCGAGAGTTTAGGGGAATCAATTGATACTATAAAAACCCGCCATAGGCGAGGAATTGCAATATTAAGAAAGCTTCTAAAGGAAAAATGAACCAAAATAGCTCCCTCGGTCGTATTAGTATATAGGGAGCTATGAGACAGGATTTCGAAAAACTTTTCTCGCATCTAAAACCCGCAGAGCCTCCCGCGGGTCTTTTTGATCGGATAATCTTGGCGATTAAACGGGAACAAGAATTACAACACACAAGGAGATTGGTGTTTGGTTTTGCTGGTCTTCTGGTTACTTCTTTTGTGGCGATTCCCTTTTCCTGGACAATACTTTCCAGCCAAGTAGAAAGCTCCGGAATTTCTTATTTCGTTTCCACTGCTGTCAGCGATTTCGGCACTTTCTTTTTGTTTTGGCAAGATTTCAGCTTAGCTATTCTTGAATCTTTGCCACTTATGGGGATGATAGCTTTTGCGGCGAGTCTTGGGATAGCCGTTTTTACTCTAAGGTTATTTCTTTATAGAAAAAGATTATTATTAAATTACTTAATTTCATATGAACTCAAATAAAGACGTACTTAAATGGACGATAATCGGAATCGCCGGGTTCGTAATTGTCGGTTTAATATTCGGAGCCGGGATGTTTGTCGGTGGAATGAAGGCAAAATTTTCTTATCGCTGGGCAGAGAGTTATCATAAAAACTTTGCCGGGCCAAGAGAAGGATTTCTTGGCGACTGGCAGAGTTTCCCTCGGGGAGATTTTATTGAAGGCCACGGCGCCTTCGGTGAAATTATTCAAATTAGCGATACTGACTTGGTGGTTAAGGGACGGGGCGATGTAGAAAAAGTAATTATTACCACCGAAGACACCACAATTCAAAAAGGAAGAGAAACAATCAAAAAAGAGGAATTAAAAGTCGGCGACCAGATTGTTATTATCGGCTCTCCTAACGAAGAAGGTCAGATCGAAGCAAAACTTATAAGGGTTTTTGACGGCGGGGCAAAAGGATTGCCATACAAACGCCCACCCTTTAATTTCTTCTAATACTCATGTTTTCTAAAATATTAAAACAATTATTTAAAAATAAATTTACCACAACAATAACCCTCCTTGTGGTCATCATCGGGGGCTATTTTGGCTATCAAGCTGTAAGCTCCAGCGACGAAGCCGTTCGTTACACCTTAGCAGCGGTTGAGAAAGGTACGCTTATTGTTTCTGTTTCTGGCAGCGGTCAAGTGTCTTCACTAAACGAGGCAGATATTAAAGCACAGGTAAATGGAGAAATTTTAAATCTCTACATTGCAAATGGTGATGAAGTAAAAAAAGGATCATTGATCGCTAAATTAGATGACGCAGATTTAAAAAAAGCAGTGGTAAGTGCTCAGCTTTCGCTTGAGACCGCGCAATCTGACCTGGATCAGTTATTGAGTCCTCCTGACGAACTCGACCTATTCCAGGCAGAAAACGCTTTGGCTAAAGCTTATGACTCAAAAATTAAAGCTGAGGAGGGAATTGAGAATGGTTTAAAAGATGCTTTTAATAGTGTTACCAACATCTTTTTTGATTTACCGACAATTGTCACGGCAGCCAGAGATGTTTTGTATGGTTATGATATAGCAAAAAGCGAAATAACGCTGAGTGATTACAATTGGAACGAAACTGTTTATAAAAATTCTTTTAATCCTATAGATAGAGTTGATTTAGATATTTTTATCAGAGACGCTGAGGATGATTATAGAGCAGCAAGGATAAAATATGACCAAAACTTGAAAGACTATAAAAACACTGATTATTACGCGGATAGTCAAACAATAGAGAATTTACTAGACGAAACGGCAGACACAACTAAAGCCATATCCCAAGCCATCAAAAGCGAGATTAATCTTTTGGACTTTGTTGTTGATTATTTTTCTTCTCACGATAGGCGTATTTATAGCGGAATAACCGCCTATCGAACGAATCTCCAATCTTATTATTCAAAGACAAATGGTTTTTTACAAACTCTTTATTCTGTCCAAAACTCTTTAAAGAGTGATAGGCAAGCCGTGGTCGATGCCGAATTATCGGTCAAAGAGAAAGAACTGTCACTGGAAGAACTTAAAGAAGCTTCCGATGAGTTGACCATCCGAACTAAAGAGATCACCATTCAGCAGAAAGAAGATGCCCTGGCTTCAGCTCAAAAAGATTTAGAAAATTCTTATGTCTATGCGCCATTCAATGGTGTTATTGCTGAAGTAAAAGTAAAAAATGGTGACTCTGTTTCCAAGGGAACGGTAGTTGCAAATATTATTACTCAACAAAAAATAGCTGTGATTTCTTTTAATGAAATTGATGCAGCCAATATAAAAGCTGGTCAAAAAGTAACCCTTACTTTTGACGCCCTTCCGGATACGAGTATCACCGGAAAGGTTTTAGAAATAGATACAGTGGGTCAGGTTTCTCAAGGAGTGGTAAGTTACGGAGTTAAAATTGCCTTTGACACTGAAGTAGAGGCGGTTAAACCCGGCATGAGTATTACTGCAGATATTATTACTGAAGCCAAACAGGATGTTTTGGTTCTGCCAAACAGCGCGATTAAGTCACAGGGAGAATCTTACTATGTTGAATTGGTGGAGGCGTCAGAAGAAATGAAACAGCAATTGTTAGCCAGTGTTTCAGGAGCGATTCTACCAACGCTTCCAAATTTGCAGCCCATAGAAATAGGACTGGCAAGCGATTTTTCTACTGAAATAGTAGGCGGTCTTCAAGAAGGCGATATCGTTGTTGCTTCAACGATTAATTCAAGCACAAATCAGGCCACTCAAACGAGAACAACTCAAACTCAAGGATTTCAAATACCGGGAATGAGCAGCGGTGGCGGGCAAATAAGAACTTTCAACAGATAACCCCAGTTAGAAATCTTTATGCTTGAAGTTAAAAATATCACCAAAGTTTATAAAACAGGCAATGTTGAAACTAAGGTGCTAAAAGGCATTTCTTTTTCTATTAAAGAAGGTGAATTCGTAGCTATTATTGGGCCCTCTGGTTCGGGCAAGTCAACTCTAATGCACATTTTGGGGTGCTTAGATGCTCCGACTAACGGCCAATATTTATTTGAAGAAAAAGATGTTTCCCAGCTTTCCGATGACGAGCTGGCCGATATTCGCAAAAAGAAAATTGGTTTTGTTTTTCAGGCTTTTAACCTTTTACCCAGGGCCACTGTTCTGCGAAATGCCGTCCTGCCTTTAACTTATGCCAATATTTCGAAAGACAAGCGAGAAGAAATCGCCAAGAAATCCCTAAAAAGCTGCGGTTTAGATGAAGCTCGTTTTTTTCATCTTTCCAATCAGCTTTCGGGAGGTGAGATGCAGAGGGTGGCTATTGCCAGGGCTTTGGTGAATAACCCTTCTTTAATTTTGGCTGATGAACCGACCGGCAATCTTGACAGTAAAACCGGCGAGCTCGTTATGGAGACTTTCCGGAAATTGAATGAAGAGGGTCGGACAATTATTTTAATTACTCACGAGAAATACATAGCCGATAATGCCAAAAGAAAAATCTCCATTAAAGACGGAGAAATTATTGAAGATTATGTTAATAACCGATCTATTTGAAGAAACATATTTCGCTATTTTTGCAAATAAGGTCAGGTCGGGTCTGACTATTTTGGGTATTGTTATTGGCATTGGCTCTGTTATTGCCATGATTTCAATCGGCCAGGGCGCGGCCGGCTCCATTGAATCAAGTATTCAATCAATGGGGTCTAACCTAATCACGGTAAGTCCGGGATTCCAAAGGACTTTTTCTCAAGTCAGTGCTGGAAGAGGTTCAGCCCAAAGTTTAACCATAGAAGATTCAGATGCCATAGCCCAAGAAGTTCCGGGGGTTTTGGTAGTGGCACCAGAAGTTTCCCGAAGGTATCAGGTTGTGGTCAAAGGCCAAAACACCAACACTCAGATAGTGGGAACAGTTTATTCTTACCCGCAGGTAAAAAATATTGAAATAGCTTTGGGCACTTTTATTTCTGATCAAAATGTCCGTAGCATGTCAAAAGTAGCGGTTTTGGGTCCGACAACCAGAGATGACCTTTTTGGTGAAAATGCTAATCCTCTGGGCCAAACAGTAAGAATTAATGGTATAAATTTTAAAGTGATTGGAATTACCCAATCCAAGGGCGGAACTAGCTTTGGCAGTCAGGATGACATAATTTTCATTCCCATCACAACAGCTCAAAGATTTTTAGCCGGGTCAGATGCCGTTTCCACCATCAGCGTGCAGGCTGAAAATGCTCAAATGATGGCTTCGGTCCAATCAGGTATCACCAATCTTCTTTTGAGGTTGCACAATATTTCAGACCCCCAACTGGCCGATTTTAGCACCTTGTCGCAGCAGGACATTATTGAATCTGCTTCCTCAATCACCAACACGATGACTATTTTATTGGCAGCAATTGCGGGAATTTCTCTGATTGTCGGAGGCATCGGCATTATGAATATGATGATGACCACGGTCACCGAGAGAACCCGGGAAATCGGACTTCGTAAAGCCATTGGCGCCAAAAGAATAGATATTAGCCTGCAGTTTTTAGCTGAGGCAGTAATGCTTACTTTTCTTGGCGGAGCTGCAGGCATAATTCTGGGCAGCTTGCTGGCTTTTGGAATAACATTTTTCACCGATATTAACACTAAAATTTCTTTATTCTCAATTATTTTAGCTTTTAGCGTATCTGCTGGCATTGGGATTGGCTTTGGCTACTGGCCCGCCCAGAAAGCAGCCAAGCTCAATCCTATTGAAGCTTTGCGTTATGAATAATAATTAAAAAATTATATGAAAAAAATAATTCCAATCATTATCGCATTAGTTATAGTCGGAGGCGGAGGGTTTTTTGGAGGAATGAAATACCAGCAAAGCAAAAGTTCTTTAGGCAACTTTTCCCGTCAGAATTTCCAAAACTTATCTGAGGAACAACGTCAACAACTTCTTCAGGGGAATATGGGAGGAAGTTTCCAGAGGGGAATCGGGGGAGAAGCTGGAACAAACTTTCTTAACGGTGAGGTTATTGGTAAAGACGAACAATCATTAACTCTAAAAATGCCAGACGGCGGCTCAAAGATCATCTTTTTCTCTGGATCAACTAAGATACTAAAAACAACTGATGGATCAATAGATGATATTGGAATGGGAGAACAAATAATGGTTTCAGGTTCACAAAATTCCGACGGAAGCTATACTGCTCAAACTATTCAGGAAAGACAGTTACCTTTACAGAACAGTAATAGATAAGAGATAAAAATTCTACAAAGCCATCAAAGAGGTTCTAACAGCATCCAGCCCGCGGAGCCCTTCGACTCGCTTTGCTCGCTCAGGGCAGGCCACGACCAAAGGGTTAATAGCCCTCTTTTTGCTTGCCCTGAGCGAAAAGAAAGGGTAGAATAAAAATATGATTTAAAAAGGTCGTAAAGTCAAAAAACAAAAATTAAATTATCAAAATTATGAAAGGATATACAATAAATATTGAAAAAGATACTTTAGAAAACAATAATTTTCGCAAAGTAGTCTATAGCGGAAAGCATAGCCAGCTGGTGTTGATGTCACTTGCGCCAAAAGAAGAAATCGGCATGGAAGTCCATGAGGAAAATGACCAATTTTTCCGTTTTGAAAAAGGGAAAGGTAAATGCGTGATTGACAACAATGAGTATGAGTTAAAAGATGGTGTAGCTGTGATTGTCCCGGCAGGAGCAGAACACAATATTATTAATACCTCTATTACTGATGAATTAAAGCTTTATACGATTTATTCTCCAGCGCACCACAAAGATGGGATTGTTCGCGCGACCAAACTGGAAGCCGAGGAGAACGAAGCGGAATTTGACGGCGTAACTACCGAATAGTTAACTTAAAACCGTTCTATAATATTTTTATGTTGGGCGGTTTTTATGATAAAATAAGTATATGAGTAAAGCCTTAAAACTTATTATTTCTATTTTAATTTGTCAGGGGGCAGGAGTTCTTGGTTCTTTATTTACTTCGCCTGCGATTACGACTTGGTATGCCTCGATCCAAAAGCCGAGCTTTAATCCGCCTAACTGGATTTTTGCTCCTGTTTGGACTTTGCTGTTTTTACTGATGGGTATTTCTCTTTATTTAATATGGGATAAGGGATTAGAAAATAAAAAAGCAAAAACAGCGATTTTTCTTTTTGCTATTCAGCTCGTATTAAATATACTCTGGTCAATTATTTTCTTTGGTTTGAAATCTCCACTTTACGCTTTTATAGAGATAATTATGCTTTGGTTTGCAATCCTATTCACCATTATCAGTTTTTACAAGATTTCCAAAACAGCTGCTTTTCTTTTATTACCATACATTCTTTGGGTTAGTTTTGCCTCGGTCCTTAATTTTTCAATATTGACCCTTAATTTATAAAATTAGGACCATGATAGTAGAAAGATATAATTAAAGGTATAATAAACAAAAAGGTCGATTATAATTTTTTTATAAATGAATTATTAAAATTACTATGAAAGCATTAAAAATTGTGGCTTTAATACTTGTTATTATCGGAGGTCTGAATTG
>Ga0307437_1001970_pt1 | contig 13076 bp, 12 predicted proteins | sample SalMarWE160390MG_FD_202146 | JGI IMG/M metagenome (GOLD analysis project Ga0307437, IMG submission 202146) | Salt marsh sediment microbial communities from the Plum Island Ecosystem LTER, Massachusetts, United States - WE1603-90 | ecosystem: Environmental > Aquatic > Marine > Intertidal zone >...
CCAATTGGCAAAGAGGTGCCGGAATTTCCGTGCATCTTAAGGTCGTGCAACGGGGAGAGAAGGGGGTGATCTGCACTGGAGCAAAATAAGTTAACGTGATGCAAAATATTTAAGAAAGGAGGTAAAAAACTATGAAAAAATTGTGGATAGCATTCGCTATAGCAATGGCAGCTTTGATGATAATCGCGAGCCCAGCTTTCGCTTGGGGCTCTGACGCCGACGCCGATGTAGACTGCAGTGATATCGATGTTACTAATGATAGCCCACAGGTTGGAACTATTATAACCTTCTCGGGCAATGTGGATATAACGGCTGAAGCTCATACCTGCGGGCTTATTAGCAAAACCAAAGCTTACAGTGAAGCCTGGTACACTATTACTGACCCCAACGGAAATCCTATCTATGACCATGTCATCATCGGTTCTCTCAGCGATGAAGATTGCTGGTTCTTATATTCGTCATCAGATGCCAGCAAAGTTTATATTTGGTCTCAAGATGTCTACATCGACTTGGTAGGTGACTATGTTGCAGAGCATGGTGGGGAAGCATATGCTGAGTATAAGTACTGGAACTTGTTCTGGCGTGGGTGTGGCTCAGACAGCGATTCCTACTCAGCCCAGAGGACAGTTACTGCTTATCCTGCTCATACTAATGCAAGTCTATCAACGAGCCGAACTCGTCCTATCTTGACCATTCAGTCGCCGGCGGATTCGGAGCTGTTCTTCACTTCCGATGGCTGGGGTGACCCAACCACCGATGTTATCGTCTACACTGATGGTACCTGGCAGGTGGAGATCGCTGACGGCACCATAATCCAGCTGGACGGCGAGTGGCACAGGAAAACCTGGATTGAGATTGATAACCAGGGTAATGTCATCGGTCGATATGGCTCCGACGGGCATATTATCGCCGAAGAAATTGCGCTGTCTAACCCGATAACAGTTACCAAGGTAGGCTAAAGGTAGAAGCCGGTATCTGTGGGTAACAGGCCGCCATGGCGAGCCAGTTGATATGGGTATCAGCAGGCAAATTTGTCAAGTGGCAGAGAATACGCGTATTTTGTATATACGCGTATTTTGTTATAAAAGCGACGTAGGCAATTTGATGTTTTTCGAGGTGATTTTCTCCAGAAATCCCGTATGCCTACTTCTTCGGAGCACTCAGGGAGCCCAGCCTTTTTTCTTCTAACCCCTTTTTCCCCTTCAGCTTGAACGTCCGGTAATCCCGGTAAGAAATCTTCTCGTTAGGGCGCCCCCACCCCAGCTCCTTAAGTGCCTCGACGGCTTTCTGAATCTTCGGTGCCATTTCTTCCATGTTTGAGTCTCTCAGGTGTGGCGGGAGCTCCTTCCGCTTTTCGGGTTCCATCGCTAATAAATCGCAAATTGCCTCTGCCGCATAACGTGCACCTCTCACCGGTGGCGTCTGGTCCCGTCCCCCTTCGAACTTGTCCGAGGGCATGCCGCATTTATCCTTTTCAAACAGAGCAAAGGTCATCTCCAGTATCAGGGCATCTGGATCCAGAGGGTCAAAAGCCCGCTGAACCAGATTATAGCGCAATCTAAGGCAATCTATGGCGCCGTAATCCTCCTCAAATCTATCGACTACGTATTCCACGGCCGGGATAGCTGCGGCAGGGTTAAGGTTGCCATTTTTCGATATATCCTCGCTAGTAATGCCAACCACATAACTTATAATAAAGGTAGAAGCTGTAACCGCTCCGCAGGTGCCGACCCCGGTCATGGCTACTCCAGCATGGAGGCCTATCATTCCCTGGGTAATCGCCTCCTGAGTTTCCGGGGTAAACAGCTCTATATCCTCCGAGCGGAAGGCTTCACATATAGCCACAAAAGTAGCCGGGGCACAGGCCAGGCACCTTGCCCCGATTTCATCGGCGAGGTGGCCCGCTTTGTCTATTATCCTGGCCCTCTTTGCCTGGTCAATTTCGATTTTACCAATCATTTTTCTCTCCTTTTTCTAATCTTAATTAAATAGCAGTGTTTAAGCTTGCCCGGGGAGCGCTTGTTTGGGGTTATTATGAAGTATAGGAAAGTTTGCCTGGTGAGTCAAGCGTAAATTAGTTTACATAATGTTACAGGGGTAATAAAAAGGCTGCTCATATTGTATAATGGGGTAGAAATAGAGGGGGTTAGGCATTGTACTGGATTATATTCGGGGTTGGCGTAGCCCTGGGGCTTTTCGGGCTCGTCCGGGTTTTCCGCTATCTGGTCTGGATGAGGTTGACCTGGATGAGTGACGGGGCGCGGGGCGCCATACATTATGCCATGCATGATTTCGAGGCCGGGCCGGTGGCGGTGGTGGACGGCAAGAAGTGCAAGATCGACGAAAGGGCCAAAACGCTGCAGGCGGGCATGCAAAAAAGAACGGAGCATTTCCAGAAAGCAGCCCGGTGGCTCTGGCCCCAGCACACCGGGGATATTGCCAGCTGGGCGTCTTTGCCCCTGGAGGACGCTATTAGATGCGTCGGCAGGGACGCCAAGAAGGTGGGCAAGAAAACCTCTAACCTGGAGGATTTCCAGAAGACCATGAACGAGTTCATGGAGAGGTATCAAGAGTTCGCCCGGCACTTCCGGGATATGGCCACTATAGAAGTTGTCTGGGCAACGGCGTCGTTTGCTTTAGGCGCGTTAACAGTAGGTTTGTTTACTCTGTGGCTGCAGCTGGCTTAATTTTGGAATGATTGTCCGGCAGGGGATTTGGGGAAAAGGGCGGTTTTAGCCTCACTGAAGCTATATGCGTGACATAACAATTATAGTGCGATGCAAAGTGGGTTGAGACTACGATTGGGCTTCATTTTTATAATCCCAATAGCTTTCTCTTAGCTTCATTTACAGCTTTCAAGAGTTCATGTAAAGAATCAAAATATTCTTTGCTTGCGAATTTATTAGGATCTTTATAGCTTTTTACAAAGCTCATTGCCTTTAAGACCGGAGCTTTTAATTCATTAACAAATGTTTTGGCTGCTATGTCTGCGACATCAGAGGTTTTTGAAACGTCCTCTATCATATCCTCAAATACTGGACGAATTTCAGATTTGCTCTTTGCTCTCTCATATATAAATCCCGACTTAACCGCCTCCCGTGCCCAGTCGCGGACTTCATCTAGTAATCTTAACTTAAAGTTTAGTTCTCTATCTTCTTTTCGTATACGGCGATTTTCTGAAATGTCTTTAGCTCGGATAATTAAAGTAACAATGATAGATGCAGTTGCGATTAAGGCAAGTATTAGTGTGGCAATAGCTGTCCAATTCATATCCCCATTATACCACAATTTTACCCAAAAGATTATGTAAACTTAACCCCTGCTTTTTTACCGGGGGTGTTTAAGAGGGGGTGCGGAGCTCCCTCTTTACCTTAAAGGGTGGCGGGTGGGAAAAGATTAATAAAAGGGGGTGGGTTTCTTTAAAATAAGGGAATCCCCCAAAAACCAGAAATCACCCAAAAGAAAATGACCCCCCTGAAAATAACCAAAATCAGGGGGGATAAGGCGGGGTAAAGCTAGCCCGCATGCCCATCAAGGTATCAAACCATTAGGAAAAATTTTTAGGGGCCTAGATTTTGATTTGAGAGCGTCATTTTTAGACAGGCTGTTTTGAGCGGTTTAGTACCTGTCTGACCAGCTCCAAAAACCCGCCCAGACCCCAGCCCCGGACCGCCGAAACCAGCACCGTGTCCTCACCCGCCGGGGCCTGGCCGGAAAGATATTTCAGCGCTTCTTTCTCGCCCCATTGTTTGCCGCCCGGCAGCAACAGGTCTATTTTGTTCAGCGCCGTAATCCGGGGTTTATCCAGAAGTTCTAGGTCGGCCAGAATATCCTCCACCACCTGGCACTGCTCCGCCGCATTATGTGAGGTTAAATCAACCACATGCAAAAGAAGGCCGGCTTCGGTTAATTCTTCAAGGGTTGCCTTAAAGGCGCTGATGATGGTGGGCGGTAACTTGCGGATAAAGCCGACGGTATCGGTCAGCAGCACCACGCTTTTATCGGGGAGGGTTAACCGGCGGGTGGTGGGGTCTAAAGTGGCGAAGAGCTTGTCTTCGACAAAGACATCGGCATTACTTAAAGCATTGAGCAGGGTGCTCTTGCCGGCGTTGGTATAGCCCACTATGGCAACTATGGGGATGCCCGTCTTTTTACGCTGCTGGCGGTACAGCTGGCGGTGTTTTCTTATATCGTCAATCTGGTTTTTAAGACGGTGTATCTTTCTCTGGAGAATGCGCCTGTCGGTTTCCAGCTGGGTTTCGCCGGGGCCCCTGGTGCCGATGCCGCCCCCCAGCCTTTCCAGGTGGCTCCACTGCCCGGCCAGGCGCGGCAGTAAATACTGGTGCTGGGCCAGCTCTACCTGCAGCTGCCCTTCGCGGGTCCTGGCCCGCCGGGAAAAAATATCTAAAATTAGGGCTGCCCGGTCAATGACCTTGACCTCAAGAGCGTCTTCCAGGTTTCTCTGCTGAAGGGGTGAAAGCTCGTCGTCAAAGATGGCCACGCTGTAGCCGGTGCTTTCCTTGAGAGAAATCAGCTCTTCAAGCTTACCCTTACCCACATAGTGCGTTTTGGAAGCCCGGGGCAGGCGCTGTACCAGTTTGCCAACTACATCGGCTCCGGCCGTAGCCGCCAGCTGGGCCAGCTCGTCCAGTGAGTCTTCCGCCGGCCATCTATCGGCGCTACCTTTAGCGCCTATGGCTACCAGGAGTGCCCGTTCCGGCGAAGGGTGGGTAACGATTGCGCCTCTAATGATAAATCCCCTTATATTATGTAAACTACAAGTACGCCTTCAGTCTTCTCTTAGGGTCGCGCCAGGCTGATATTCGGGACAGCCCCTTGACCACGGCGGCATCGGGGACGGTTAAAGATACCCGGATATAGCCCTCGCCCTGCTTGCCGTAGCCTACCCCCGGTGTAACCACCACCCCGACCTTTTCCAGCAGGTCGGTGGCGAAGCCCTCCGAGTTAAAGCCCGGGGGAACTTTAGCCCATATATACAGGCTCGCCTTGGGGGGCTTGGCTTCAAGCCCGATATTATTCAGCACCTCGATAATCAAATCACGCCTTTTCTGGTAGACGGCGTTATGCTCCGGGATGCAGGCCTGTGGGCCGGATAAAGCCTCGATGGCGGCATACTGGATAGCCTGGGGGATACCTGAATCTATGTTTGATTTTATCCTCTTCAGGGCATCGATGACTTCAGCGTTGCCCACCACCATGCCTATCCGCCAGCCGGTCATATTATAGGTCTTGGACAGGGAATGAAACTCAACCCCTACCTCTTTAGCGCCGTCGGCCTGCATAAAGCTGACCGGTTGATAGCCGTCGAAAGCGACCTCGGAATAGGGCCCATCGTGACAGACAACGAATTCGTCCTGCTGGGCCAGCTCCACCACCTTGTTAAAAAAATCGAGGTCAGCGGTGGCGCTGGTGGGGTTGTTGGGGTAGTTGAGCCACAGCACCTTGGCCCCTTTGAGGGCGTAGGCCGGTATGGCGCCGAAATCGGGCAGAAAATCGTTTTCTTCGGTAAGCGGTATATAATGAGGGCTGCCGCCGGCCAGCATGGTGCTTACCGAGTAAACGGGGTAGGCCGGGTCGGGCACCAGGGCGATATCCCGGTAGTCAATCAGGCAAAGGGCGATGTGGGCGATGCCTTCCTTGGAGCCGATGAGGGGCAGCACCTCTGTATCAGGGTCGAGGGTGACACCAAAGCGTTTCTGGTACCAGTCGGCTATGGTCTGGCGCAGTTTGGGCAGGCCTTCGGTTTCCGGGTAGCGGTGGTTGGCCGGGTCCTTGGCCGCCTGGCAGAGCTTCTCTATGATGTGGGGTGGTGTGGGGATATCGGGGTCACCGATAGCAAAACTGACCACATCCTCGCCTTTAGCCTTTTTCTCGGCAATCTTTTTACCGATTTCGGCGAAAAGATAAGGTGGTAAATGTTCAACCCTTCTTGACATTTTCATTAGGCCATTCTCCAATAAATACAATTTCAGCCGGACCGCTGAGGAATACCTCCCCTGCTCCATCCCACTCCACACCCAGTACGCCTCCCTGTAATTTTATGTCAACCTTATTATCTATGTAGCCGTGTAGATGGGCCGCTACCGCTATGGCGCAGGCGCCGCTGCCGCAGGCCAGCGTCTCCCCCGCTCCCCGCTCCCAGACCCGGGCTTCTATTTTCTGGCGGCTGACTACTTGGGCGACCTCGAAGTTTACCCGGTTGGGAAATACGGGCAGGTTTTCCACCTTTGGCCCCAGCCGGGATAAAGGAAATTCGGACACCGGGCGCTGCCAGAAATAGACGGCGTGCGGGTTGCCCATGGATACCAGATTCAGGAGCAGGTTGGTATTGTCTATCGTCAAAGGATAGCCCAGCATCTTTTTTATGTCAACTAATTCCCCGCCCGGCTCGATTACCAGGGGGATATCGCCGGCGCCGAACCTGGGCCCTCCCATGCTGACCTCAATACTGGCTATCTTGCTCCCTGTCCCCTCCAGCTTTACCTTTCTGATGCCGGCCATCGTTTCCACATTCATCTGGCTGGCGTTTTTGTTAAATAGACCCTTTTCCAGAACGTATTTGACCAGGCACCTTAAGCCGTTGCCGCAGGCTTCGGCCTCGGAGCCGTCCGGGTCAAAGATTCGCATTTTGAAATCGGCCTTGTTCGAGGGCAGGACCAGCAAAAGGCCATCGGCGCCGATACCGAAGTGGCGGTCGCACATAGATATCGCCAGCCGTGACCAGTCGCGCTTGGATTCACCGGCCTCCAAAAGCACGAAATCGTTTCCGGAACCCTGCACCTTGGTGAACTTCATGCCTGCTCCTGATAGTCTTTTTTAAGCCGGGCCAAGATTTTAGCCTCTGTATCCTTCTGGATATCGAACCACCCTATTCTAACATCTTTTAGCCTAAACCAGCTATACTGGTGGCGGGCCAGCCGGTGGGTCTCAAATTTGGTCTGCTGGACGGCGTCGGCCAGGGTTAGCTCGCCGCTGAGGAACGTGGTAATCTGCTTGTAGCCGATGCCGGACATGGCCGGCAGGCCGGCGTCGTAGCCCCTGTCTAGCAACTGCTTGACCTCGTCCACCAGGCCCCGCTTAATCATATCGTCCACCCTCAGGTCAATGCGGCGGTACAGCTCCGGCCTTTCTGCGGTCAGGCCGATTATAACGGCCTGGAACGGTGGCGCTTTCTTGCCTTGAATCTGGGAAATAGGTGCTTGGGCGTTGCGGTGTACCTCGAGCGCCCTTATGGTGCGGCGCACGTTGCGGGGGTCGATTTTCTGCGCCGCCGCCGGGTCGAGGCGGGCCAGCTCCTGGTAAAGCTCCTCCTCTTCTCCTCTGGCTGCCTTATCTTCCAGATGGCGCCTGAGTTCCGGGTCGGGGGCTACCGCCGGTATCTTCCAGCCTTCCAACACCGACCAGGCGTACAGCCCGCTGCCGCCGACCAGCAGCGCCAGCCTGTGGCGCTCATTTATGTCTTTGATGGCTTTATAGGCAAGCTGCTGGTACTGCGCCAGGCTGAAGTCTTCATCGGGTTCTAGGATATTAATGAGGTGGTGGGGGACTGATGCCTGCTCCTGGGGGGTGGGTTTGGCCGTGCCGATATCCATATAGCGGTAGACCTGCCGGCTATCGGCACTGACTATCTCCCCGTCAAGGGCTTTAGCCAGACGGAGAGCCAGCCGGCTCTTACCCACGCCGGTGGGGCCAACTACCGCCACTAGACGGTTCATTTCACCCGCTTGATTTCAGAGGTTTGCTTGACTATGCTCAAAAATTGGCTCGTTTTGAGGCTGGCTCCACCGACCAGGGCGCCGTCTATCTCCGGCTGCTTTATAAACTCGGCGATGTTGTCGGCGGTGACGCTGCCCCCGTAGAGGATGCGCACCGATTGGGCGATTTCCTGGCCGTGTTGCTTGGCGATATGCCGGCGGATAAAGCCGATGGTCTGGTTGGCCTGCTCGCCGGTAGCCGCTTTGCCGGTGCCGATAGCCCAGATAGGCTCATAGGCCAGTACCAGGCCGGTGTGATACGCCTGTTTGGAAGTTAAGCTTAGCTGCCTGGATAAAACCTCTTCGGTCTTGCCCGCCTCGTTTTCCCTAGGGGTTTCCCCAACGCATAGAATAGGTTTCAATCCTACTTTAAGCGCCGCCTGAACCTTTTTATCTACCAGTTCTGCGGTCTCGTGGAAATACTGCCTCCGCTCGGAGTGGCCGATGATGACCAGCTGGCAGAGTTCGGCCAGCATCAGCGGCGAAATCTCCCCGGTATAGGCCCCCTTTTCCTCAAAGTACAGGTTCTGCGCCCCCAGCTTTACCGAGCTTCCTTTAAGCAGCTCCTTTGCCGCGGCCAGAGAGACGAAGGGCGGGCATATTACTTTATCCACGTTGTCTATCCGGTCCAGTTCCGGGCGCATCTCTTTGACCAGCGCCGCGGCTTCAGCCACGGTGGTGTTCATTTTCCAGTTACCCGCAATCATGGGGATGCGCATTTTAACCCCCTAAGCCCCGAATTTAGCCAGCTTCAGCGCGTTAGCCATAGCCAGAGGCATAAGCTGTGTTGCCGGGAATATGCCCAGCCCGCCCATAATACAGGCTTGTTCAGTAAATTCCCCTACCCTGTCGGCGCGGCACCACTTAGAATAGAGCAGTACCGGCACCGGATGCCAGCTGTGGCTTTTGAGTAGCGCCGGCGTGGAGTGGTCGCCGGTAACCACGATGACATCGGGTTTGAGGCCGGTAAGGGCGGGCAGAGCCTTGTCAATTTCTTCAATAACATTGACCTTACGGTCAAAGTCGCCGTCTTCGCCGGCGGAATCGGTGCCCTTAATATGCAGGAAGAAGAAGTTATAATCAGCGTAGTTTTGTTTCAGGGCATCAAATTCATCGGCTATAGCCGGGCCGGTCTTCAGCGGCTGCATGCCGACCAGCTTGGCCAGCCCCCGATACATGGGGTAGGCGGCGATGGCAGCCGGCTTTAGTATGTAGATATCACCCATGGTGGGGATAATGGGTAGGCTGGAGAAGCCGCGTAAAATTACCATGTTGGCCGGCTGGTGCCCGGCCAGAATTGTTCTGGCTTGAGCGATAAATTCATTGGCGATATCAGCTGTTCTACGGGCTGGGGCGTGCCGGGCTTTAACCGCCTTGGGCGCCACCCCCGTCTGCTGGGGGTCGGAGTCGCTGACTTCGGGGGCCAGCCCCTCCCCCCGGAAGACCACGGCAAAACGGTGCTCCCTGACCGGGCGAACGAAGAGTTTAATTCCTTCTATCTTTATTTCATCGAGCAGCCGGCACAGCTCGGTGCACTTTTCTGTTGATATGCGCCCGGCCCGGCGGTCGGTGACCAGTCCCGAGCTGTCCACGGTGCAGAAGTTGCCCCGGGCGGCTATATCATCAGGCTTCAGGTCAAAGTCTATACCCAGCGCCGCCACCACCCCCCGGCCGATATTATATTTAACCGGGTCGTAGCCGAACAGGGCCAGGTGACCGGGGGTGCTGCCGGGGGTTATTCCCGGGCCCACCGGGTCGATAAGGCCGCAGATGCTCTGGGCAGCCAGCCTGTCCAGATTGGGGGTATTGGCCGTCTCCAGTTCGGTTTTAGCTGTCCCGGGGTGGGGCAGGCCGCCCAGGCCGTCTATAACCAGCAGCACGATTTTGCTGGGGGAAGGGGTGGCGATCTCCCTGATTAGCTCTAGATTATCCATTGTAATCAGCCCTCCCTATTGAGCAGTACCTCAATGCCGGGCAAATTTTCACCGCCCAGAAACCGTAGCGAAGCTCCACCCCCGGTGGAGACAAAGGTCATTTTATCGGCCAGTTTCATTGCGGTTACTATCTCGGCGGTAGAACCACCGCCAATAATTGTAGTAGCCTTAAGGTCGGCCAGGAGCCTGGCCATGGCCTGCGTCCCTTGAGCGAACCGGGTTATCTCATATATACCCATAGGCCCGTTCCAGAATATTGTCTGGCAATTCTGTAATTCTTCCGAGAAATTTTTGATGGTCTTGGGGCCGATATCGACAATTCGCCAGTCCGGCGGTATATCCGCTATTGATACCGTCTTAAATTCAGCCTCGGCACTGAGTTTATCGGCAACAATCGTATCAACCGGAAGCTTCAGATTAACCCCCTGCCGGGCGGCGTCATCCATCAGCCTGGTGGCAAAATCCAGCTTGTCATCCTCTACCAGGGACAGGCCGACCTCGTAGCCCTTGGCCTTCAGAAAGGTAGCCGCCATGCTGCCGCCGATGAGGATAGAGTCTACCTTATCCATGGTGTTTTCCAGGGCGCCTATCTTGTCGCTTACCTTGGCGCCGCCGGCCAGCTCGGCGAAGGGGTGGCGGGGGTTGGCCAGTAGGTCTTCCAGGACATTGACTTCCTTCTCCACCAGCAGGCCGGCCACTGCCGGCAGGTAACGGGCCACGCCTACTATTGAGGCATGAGCCCGGTGACAGGCACCGAAGGCATCGTTTACATAGACATCAGCCAAGCGGGCCAGCCTTTTAGCGAAGGCGTCGTCGTTGGCCTCTTCTTCAGGGTGGAAGCGGATATTCTCCAGCAGTAAAACCTGACCCGCCTTTAAGTTTCCCGCCGCCTCGTCTACCTCGGGGCCGATGCCGTCGTTGGCCACTTTTACCGTATACCCTAAAATCTGTGACAGGTGCCGGGCGACGACGGTCAGGCGCAGTTGCTCGACCACCTTCCCTTTAGGCCGCCCCAGATGGGAGCAAAGGATAACCCTGGCCTTGTGGTCGGTAAGATATTTGATGGTGGGTAGCGTGGCCCGGATACGGCTGTCGTCGGTGATGGCGCCTGTCTTTCCATTCAGGGGAACATTGAAGTCAACCCTGACCAGAACCCTTTTGCCAGCAACCTCTATATCCCTGACGGTCAATTTGTTCATCCTTTCTTCCCATTTATGGCTTGAAATAACAGAATATCAGGTGTTTAAGCCGGCACCTGATATTTTAATCGGGCTTTCCGTTATATACAAAGCCTTATCTCCTCATTGGCTGGTGGGAAAATAGCTCCAATGCCTGCCTGGTAATGCCTTCGGCATCAAGGCCATAGTTAGCCCGAAGCCGGGCTTGAGAACCCTGCTCAACAAATTCGTCGGGGATGGCGATGACCTTTACCTTAATATCGCTGATGCCTGATTGCTGCAGCAGGTCGATGACGCTGTTGCCAAAGCCGCCGCTGAGGGCATTTTCCTCAACGGTGACCATGCGCTTAATACTGCCGGCCAGCTCTTTTATAAGCCCGGCGTCCAGCGGCTTGGCGAAGCGGGCGTTAACCACTGTAGCCTCAATGCCCTCCTTAGCCAGCTTGCTGGCGGCCTCGAGGGCCGAAGTCACCGTAGTCCCTATGGCCAGTATGGCGACGTCTTTACCCTTTCTTAGTATCTCTCCTTTGCCTATGGGAATCTGGTGCAATTCGGTGTCCAGTTCTACCCCCACCCCGGAGCCGCGGGGATACCTTATAGCCATGGGGTGCTTTGATTGCACCGCCGTGTAGAGCAGGTGCTGGAGCTCGTTCTCGTCCTTGGGCGCGGCTATTATCAGATTGGGTATTAGCATTAGATAGGAGATATCAAAGGTCCCCTGGTGGGTCTTGCCGTCGTCGCCGACGATGCCGCTGCGGTCGATGGCAAAGGTGACGGGCAGGTCCTGGAGACAGACATCGTGGATGAGCTGGTCAAAGGCGCGCTGCAGGAAAGTGGAGTATATGGCCACGATGGGTTTAAAACCCTGGGTCGCCAGCCCGGCGGCGAAGGTAACGGCGTGCTGTTCGCAGATGCCCACGTCAAAGACGCGCCGGGGGAACTCCGCCTCGACTATGCTGAGGCAGTTCCCTTCGGGCATGGCCGGGGTAATCGCCACCAGCTTGGGGTTTTCCTTAGCCAGGCGGAGCACGGTCTGGGCGAATACCTCGCTGTAGCTTGGTATCGTCCCGGAGCCTGAATTTTCGGCGGCTACGCCGTGGAAGTAAACGGCGTCACCCTCCGCCGGCTGGTAGCCTTTGCCCTTGGTGGTAATAATATGAACGAAAGTCGGCTTGGAGTAGTCCCGTGCCTGGGCAAGGGCTGTCTCCAGGGCGTTAATGTCGTGCCCGTCGATGGGGCCGATATAGGTGAGGCCGAGTTCTTCCCAGAGTACGGTGGGCATAACCAGGCCCTTGAATCCCCGCCGGAGCCACTGGCCGAATTGCACCAGCTTTTTACCCAGGGGGAGAGCGTCCATTAAGCTTTCCCCCTTTCTTTCCGCCCACTGGTAGCGGTAGTCAAAGCGCACCCGGTCCAACAGCTTGGCCAGACCCCCGACAGTGGGTGAAATTGACATGCCGTTGTCGTTCAGGACCACGCAAATCCTGGAGCCCAGGTGTCCCACCTGGTTTATCGCTTCGAAAGCCATGCCGCCGGTTATCGCCCCGTCACCGATGACGGCGACTACATGGTAGTTATCGCCGGCCAGGTCGCGGGCGATAGCCATGCCCAGGGCGGCTGAAATCGAGGTGCTGGCGTGGCCGGCGCCGAAGGGGTCGTGTTCGCTCTCGCTGCGGCAGGTAAAGCCGGACAGGCCGCCGTACTGGCGGAGAGAGGTGAATTGCTGCCTTCTGCCGGTGAGCAGTTTGTGGACATAGCTTTGATGGCCCACATCCCAGATGAGCTTGTCCCGCGGGCTATCAAATACCCGATGCAGGGCTATGGTAAGCTCAACTACGCCGAGGTTAGAAGCCAGATGACCTCCGTTGACGCTTACCCTGGTCACCAGCTCCTGCCTGATTTCGGCAGCCAGTTGTTCCAGCTCCTTTTTGGCCAGCCCTTTTAAATCTGAGGGACTATCTATTCTATCTAATAGTTTCGGCATTACCGAAATACTCACCAGACGAGTGAGGACGCTGACTTCATACTAGCATTTTGGCTGATATTTGGCAATTGTCGTTGATTGGCCTAGCGGGGCTGTATCGCCGGGGGCACGGATTATCAAACTGTAACCGGTTTTAATTGATAAGGCTAGAGCCTTAGCCCGATCTTTTTAGTTGGTCTCATTACCACCGTCAGTATAAGACCGG
>Ga0307437_1001972_pt1 | contig 13067 bp, 12 predicted proteins | sample SalMarWE160390MG_FD_202146 | JGI IMG/M metagenome (GOLD analysis project Ga0307437, IMG submission 202146) | Salt marsh sediment microbial communities from the Plum Island Ecosystem LTER, Massachusetts, United States - WE1603-90 | ecosystem: Environmental > Aquatic > Marine > Intertidal zone >...
CTTACCCATGCGAAACTACCTTTTCCTCTTATTTTATGCTATCTTATGAGTCATTGTTGGCTCATTTTTACCCACTCACTTCCACGATGAGCCATAATTACAAACGCATACATAATAATGAGCGGCTAGCATAACATTTTATCCTAAAAATTTCAATTCGATGCCATAAAAGAATTTTTGCGATCTTTTTCATTATTGAAAGGGTTATGGTGTGCATCCCCATAGTCTCATGCTGCTAATTTATAGACATATCGGAGTGCGTCAGTTGCACGCTCGGTTTAGGTAGCCTCTCCCATTGTTATTTCCTGTATTCAACAAGCACGCTCTGGCTATAGTATTTCAATGGGGGCAACACCTTGAAAAGAAACGCATCGAATGTCATGAGTGTATTACAATGATAATTGCCGATAAGCCGACCGAGTCGATGAAGAAACCCATAAGGGGATATCCTAATGTTCGAGAAAAGCCCTCTTCCCGCTACAATCAATTCTTGATTGGTCATGGTTCTATCGTCAAGCACTTCGATATACTTGACCCAGGCGCTTCGTTGCAGGATTGAAGGACGATAACAGGAACTGCCTCTTTTCCCTGCTGGAAACAAATTCTGAATAAAATCAAATATCTTACTGTTCTCAATCGGTTCATAGAAAATTGCTATGCCTTCTGCATTCATTATGCGATGACACTCACGGACAGCTTTCAAGACATCGGCTTTGGATAGATGATGCAATATTGATAGACCGATTACGATGTCATACGTGTTTGGATCAACGAATTGAAGAGCGGTTATATCCCCTTGCTGGAATTTACATTCAACTTGATTTGCCTTTGCCAGAACCTTCGCACCTGCAATCAAATCAGCCCCTATGTCAACTCCGGTTACTATTGCACCTTGCTTGGCAAGCCACACTGAAAAATCCCCCGTACCACAACCTATCTCAAGTATTCGTTTGCCCTGTATGGGGCTTATTAATTCTATAAGCTCCTTATAGCATCCCAAGTAGTGGATAGGACAGTCAGAGATTATGTAATCTTCTGAATTCTGCTCAATCTTCTTTAGCCTCTCTGTTCCTAATTTATTCCATCTTTCTTGATCTACGGACTTCTCTGCTACGTTTATCATAGGAATTCTCGCTAAGGTATTTAGTTCAGTCAGCTAACGACCAATGCCGAAAATAACTTTTGAAAAAGCCTTGGCCCGCCTAAATAAAATGATAAGCGGTAAAGAATAAGGATAAAGAGTCCCTTTTAACAGAAAGTAAACATAATATTCTAACCTAACCCATAAACTTTTAATGCGGTTTTTAAAAGGGGCCTTTTCCAGCCCTGAACGGGTAAGTATATGTGTTGCATCAACTGTTGTGTAATACTTGCTACCTTTAAACAATCTGCGATTAATTACGTACTCCACACCGCTTAACCTTGTTGCACCACCGGTACTAGTGGCGTGGGAGTAATCATGTTTAGACTCCACTGTCATAATAACGTGAGTAGCATCAATAATCGGAGTCCCTTTTTTCCACGCATCATAAACAAGCCATTGTGTCCAATAGCAACGTCCAATAGCAAAAGGAGGCATATCCTGGTACAGGCCCTTAGGGAACACAAAAATATCTGAATCAGGGGTAACATATTTTGCTTTCTTCTTTACAAGGTTCCGCAGATTGGATTCCCAATCTGATTGTCTAAAATCTAGCAACTCATTAATTTCAAGATTACTTTTCCTGCCAATAATAAGAAATGTATCTTCTCCGAGCAGACGAGTTATCTTTTGCACCGCTTCCATAAAATCACTCATCAAGATGATATCCGAATTGACATAACATATTAAATTGTTGCTGGCTATAGCCTGCGCTTTTTCGAATACACTATTCACAAGGGGTGTGCCATACGTGTTCCGTTCAACATCTGGCATATGGCGCAAGCCAAGTTCTTGAGCTATAGTTGCCGTACCCTCATCATCACCACAAAGGATAATCTCAGGCTTTGGCTGAAGCAGGGTCCAACTCCGAATGGCATTGGTTTGAATGATGTTAAAATGGCCTTGGAACGCTTTAGGAATGGCAAATATTGTTAGCATTCGTCAGTCCTCCTTCTTTAACCATTTCAATTACATCCAATCTTTCTTTGGGAACAGCTATGAGATTCTCACAAGCGTATTTTCCCTTAGACATAAAATAATGAGAGGTTCCATTTTTTGTAACTGAAAACCATGTGTATCCATAACCTTGAAGCAATTCAAAGATCTTGCCTGTATCATAACCCCATTGCTGTGTCCTTCGCGCTTCAATTTCGCACATTATAATCGGACGGAGTCTGTCTATGACTTCTCCCCCACCTTTCAAAACATCTAATTCTCCGCCTTCTACATCAATTTTTATAAAATCCACGGAAGAAATGTTGTTGCGGTGAACATAGCCATCCAGGGTTGTGATCGGAACCTCTATAAGTTTCTTTTTAGATATAACATCATCCGCCGGTTGACGAATACTACTGAACGAACCTTGATGCTCAAGACACAGATAAAATTCCGTGAAACCTTCGTAGGTTCCCACTGCATATGGTTCACTAACGACATTTCGGCAACGATTTATCAATAAATTTTTACGTAATTTGTTAAATTCAGTTGGCGCTGGCTCAAAAGCAAAAACCCTCCCCTGGGAACCAATACGTTTTGAACCGAGCATGGTGTAAAATCCTTGGTTAGCCCCTATATCAAAAAAAGTCATTCCAGATTTAAGAAAACGTGAGACAAACTTCCATTGACCTTCTTCATATGGCCTCCGAGCCAATTTATACCCAAAGATACTTGCTCCCATTGCATCTCCATAAGCTAAGAACCAAGCACCGTAAGGGAGCCGCCATGGAATAGGAAAGTTAAGAAATGGGACCCAACTCCGACTATACCACAAAAACTCACCGGTTCGCTTTAACGGGCTCAAAAACAATCTGTATAACAGCTCATAACAGCTCATTCTCGTTTCTCTCTTTGATTCCGAAATGAGGAGTTAAACAAGCATAATCCAGATTTAATGATTTTTCTGATTAGCTCGAACTCAAACACGGACCCTATCCCGAATGTATCCCACATGTGTCGTTGTATTATAGGTTCTGGAATTACATACAACAGAGGTGAAGATAACTCAACCCTCGACGCAACCAAGACAGTTCTTCTCTGCCTTTTGGCCAAAGACGAGCGAAAGTCCTGATGGTCCGGTAATATCCTTGCCTTATAGACAAAGGGAAATCCAACTCTATAAAAACATTTTACAAACCAGGATTCTGTAGGAATTAAGGCAATGTAATCCAATCCTTGGTCTTGTCTAAAATTCTCTTCATATAGAAAAGTCGCCAAGGATTTACCAGGGGCGATTACCGTTTCTACAAGCAACACTTTTTCTGTAAGCGAAGCTAAGTTTCGTATCGCTCGAAATGGATTTTCGAGGTGATACAAAAGGCCAAAGCAGAGTACCAAATCAAATAGGCCGAGAGCTCCTATGGATGGGTCTTCAACATCATATATTGTGAATTTCACGTTGGGATTCCGTCTTTTTGCCTCTGCCACATTTTCTGCTCGCCCATCAAAAGCTGTCACTTCAAACCCCTTTTTCTTCAGAAATCCAGAAAAGAAACCGAACCCGCATCCAGCATCTAAGGTGGTGGCAATATTCTCTCTCTTTATCAGTTCGGACAAAAATGCTTCGAGAAAGGACTTTCTTGCCTCGTTAATTAGAAGCGCATCTGGTGCGTCGAAGGGAGCTATCTTCATTGCACATCCTTTCACCTGTTTGAGAACAGGAGAAGCATTGCCTTGAGACTATTTCTATCTGTCTGATCCAGGGCATAATGCCAAACAACTGAAGCAAAAGCTATCATGCATATAACTGTCGTCGCAACCTGAACATACATGGTCTTACTGAATGCTGTCGTTATCGCAGGGGTAATTGCTGCAAATAAAGCAAAGACAATTAATACCCTGAGCAAACCATTTTTCGCTAAAATAACTAGTTCAAGACGCAATAGTCTCCACGATGCGACAAAAAATAGGATTAATTCCAAACATCCCCGCATAGCCCACGCCAAGGCTGCTCCTACAATACCCATGTGATTGATCAGAAACCATGCCAGAACAAAATAGATGATGCCATATGAGAGAAGAATTTTTGCTTTCAGATCAGGCCGCCCAATCCCATCAAGGAGATTTGCTGGCATTTGTGATAAGGCATTGAGTAACATTCCAACAGCGAGTATTTGAAAAACCAAGGTGCCTTTGGCTGCAAAATCGTTTCCAAGCCATAGCTCTAAAATATCTCCAGCAAAGAGTATAATGACGAGAGTGATCGGCCCCATTGTCAGAAGCAGATATTTAAGGCTACGGGCATAAAGTCGCCCCAGGTCTTTTTTTTGGAATGCTGCAACTGTGCTGAAAGCGGGAAACAGAGTCATAGCAAAACTCCTGGGAAAAATCTGTAAGCGAAAAACTATCTCACTGGGGGCGGTATAGTAGCCTAATGCTACCACCGAGACTAATGCGCCGATGAGAAACCGTTCAGAATAAATAAGGACGGGGATAATGATGCTGCTAATAGTTATCCACCCTCCGTAAGTGAAAAGCGGCTTGATTGTCGCAGAGTTTATCAAGAACAATTGCCGTAGCAATGGGAATACCCTAAAACAAAACAGTAGATATGCAAACCCAGTACCTATCATTGCCATGACCAACAGTACAAAAATACCTGGGAGCTGAAAGCCTAGAACAATTGCAAGTACTGGAAGTAAAAAAATAAGCGACACAGAAGGAATCCTTACCGCGTTGACCAAGTCAAAACGCTGCCCCGCTTCCAGAAGACCCTTGAAACTCCCTGACAACATTATAGCCAAAGGAGCTATGCTCAAGATGTAGAATGATAATTTGGTCTCTTCCATAAGATGTGGTGGGATATTGAAGACTCGTTCGACAAAAGTTGGTGTTATTAAAAAAAGAACTATGCCAATTAGTATGCCCATCATGGTTTGCAAGAAGAATGATGTCCAAACAATGGATGGGATGTGTTCAGTTTCTCCCTTGCCTAACGCCTCTGACACAAATTTTGTAGTTGCACGCCCCAAGCCCAAATCAAACATGCTGAAATATCCCAAGACAGCCCAGGCAAGAGATAAGATCCCAAAACGCTCCATACCGAGATTATGGATAATGTACGGGATCGCAAGTACCGCCACCAGAAGAGGTATAATCTGACCAATAAAATTAAGGACCGTATTTTTTGCTAATAGACTACCCTGTATGTTCTGTCCTTCACTCATTCTTGTAACCATTCCCTAATCGTGCCACTACCAGAGTATGCCAGCCAAAGTATCGTTCAAGCCAGCGAAAAAGCGGCTTTGTCATCCAGCGGAAATACCATACCCACTCATACTGGTAGTTTATATATTTATCAACTTTGTATGGGAAAATATGGTCTTTACGTATCTCGGTAATTTCAAAATTCCGCATCAACCTGCGAATGTCAGCGAATGAGTAATAATACGTCACCGGACTCCCTGTTTGCGCCTCTGAATAGCTTCTCACGAGCTCATTGGCTCGCCAGAAGGCCCCTTTTCCATAGGTAAAAATAATCCAGAAGACTTTCCAGCTCCACTTGGAATAAAGCATCACTCTAATCTCCGTATCCGAGCCGCAGTATTTTAGGATTTCCTCAAAAACTCTCTCCGGATATGGGGTATGATGGATAACACCAAAGGAGTAAACCAAGTCGTATTTTTCAACGGGTAAGAATTGGCTTAGCCCTTCCGCGTTACCGAGGTAAAAACGTGCTTTAAGCCCGTAAACTTCGAACCTCTTTTTACATATTTCAAGACTTTTCTCTGAAAGCTCAACTGCGGTTAGGTCAGCGCCTACTTTAGCAAAATTCACAGAATCCGTGCCTATACCACAACCGATCTCAAGGACTTTTTTACCTCTCCATTTTTCAAACCGGGCGAAGCCAGGGATATGAGGTTCCACGAAATACTTCCTGGCTTCCACTTCATCGAAGTATTCTCTTGTACCCAGTGGTTTCGGTGAATGCCTGATATTGCATGGACGCTGATCCCAAAACTCACGAACCCGTTCGATGGTGCTCACATCACTCACTCTTGAGCCCTCCCTAAGGGGATATATTTCACGTCTCTACCCAACTCAGTGGGCTCAAACATCCTCCAACAGTCGATTACAGTCGTTGGATTATGTGCAACAAATTTGCTGTCAACGGCTTTAAATTCATCGTAGGGCAAAGTAAATATCCAGTAGGATGAACTTGCAAGACACGCTTCCAAAGAAGTTGCATATTTTATAGCTTTGCCAAACAACGCCCTTGCATTATCCATGGCAAGAGGGTCATATACGTTGATTTCGATATCATGCTTGAGTAATTCCTCAATAAACTTTATCGCCGCAGACTCCTCTATAACAGGGGTATTCGTCTTATAGGCGAGTCCTAGAATTGAAACTTTTTTGTCTGATGGAAGGTCTTTCAAGACCAAGTCTCTTAGATGACTAATTTGATATTGATTCACTTCATCCGTCGCCTCAGCTAATTTGGCTTCATGCCCATATTTTTTAGCAAAGGCAAGAAAAGCTTTGCTGTCCCGTGGAAAGCACGGCCCGCCATATGCAGGGCCTCCTTTGAGATAATAAGGCGAAATTCTTTTATCCGCCCCCAAAGCTTTTGTTATTGCATCTATATCTGCCCCGGGGACTGTTTCACAGATGTTTGCCAATGTATTAGCAAAACTTATCTTCATAGTAACAAAGGCGTTGAGGCTAATCTTCGTGATCTCTGCGCTAATGATAGATATCTTTGCTATATAAGGATTGTTATCACAGACAGTTTCGTAAATCTTTGCCAATTGATCGCCAGCGTGTGTATTACTTTCACCAATTAAGATAAAATCAGGGGTGAGAAAATCATTTATAACGCTTCCGAGGGCTATGAATTCGGGATTATAGCATACGCCGAAGCCTTCATTTAACTTCCTCCCAGAAAGCGTTTCTACAAAAGGTATTAAACTTTCATCAGTGGTCCCTGGCGATACGGTGGAAGAAATGACGAATAAATGATAATCCTTGGCATTCTCTCTTAAGGCTATGGTCATGGGTTCAAGCGCAGCTTTTAGATATTTATCCGAGAAACTTCCACTAGGCTCACTGGGTGTAGGTGTAATCAGAAATGTTACGTCAGAGTCATGTATTATTTCATCAAAATTCTCAGTAGCTCTGAGTTTATCACTGGCAGCAGAGATAAGCTTTTGAAGCCTTGGTTCAACAACAGGTGCTTTGCCATTATTAATGGCTTGTACAGCAGATTTATCTATGTCGAGTCCAATAGTTTCGAACCCCTTGTACGCAAAGCAGGCTGCTGTGCAGGCACCAAGCTTTCCCAAACCAACAACAGAGAGCCTCACCATATAAAACCTCCTTCATTTTAAATTACTCATTCGGTTTTTTTTGCTGTTGTTTGTTACAAAAGGAGATAAAAAAGCTAAACTAAGAGCACAAGCTGCCCCCATGGTAATCATCTCTCCATCAAGGAGCGAACGCAAAGCGTCTTCCGGTTTCATAAGTATGACTTCCAATTCTTCCATATCATCATCCTGGGGTTCAGCAATACGATATGCCCCTGATGCTACAAAAGCATGCATTGTGCCACATCCTCGATTACCATCCACCCAAAAGGTTCCCAAATGATGCCAGCTTTCTGCTGTAAATCCAGTCTCCTCAAGTAATTCACGTTGAGCACAGGTTATTGATGATTCGTTAGCATCAAGATAACCCGCAGGCAAATTAAGGATGATTTTACCGACAGCGTGTTTATACTGGCGCTCCATTATAATCAGACCTTCTTGCGTCTGGGCAACAATAACAGTATATTCTGGTAACTCAATCTGATAAAAATTATTTACCTCTTTGCCATTCGGCAATCGAACATGCTCGATTGATACCCGCAGCCAGGGAAGGTCTTCAATTATCTTGCTACGTTTTATTGTCTTCCAAGGTTTCAAAAAAGTGTTACATCTGCGCCTAGATCGGGATGGTGTTTTATCTCGGTTTCTCATTTGCTTTCTTTTTCTTGTCTTCCACTTGCTGAGCTATCCATGGATATGTTTTTCCCATCCCTTCTTCTAAACTTATGGAAGGTGCCCAATCAAGGACCTTTTTTATCAGAGTATTGTCGGAATTACGGCCGCGGACCCCCTGTGGCTTGGAGGTATCATATCTTTTTGAAATATTTTTCCCCGATACCTTAATGGCAAGGTCTGCTAATTTATCAATTGTCACTAACTCATCTGATCCTATATTTAAAGGCTCTCTGAAATCCGATTCCATTAATCTAATAGTTCCTTCCAGACAATCATCGATATAACAAAAAGATCGTGTCTGTTTTCCATCGCCCCAGATCTCTATCTCTCCTGGATGCAATGCCTCTGCCACCTTCCTGCAAAGCGCCGCAGGTGCTTTCTCCTTACCACCATCCCACGTGCCATAGGGTCCATAAATATTGTGATATCGCGTTACTCTTATCTCAAGCCCATAATCCCTCATATACCCCTCGCATAGTTTTTCAGAAAACAACTTTTCCCATCCATAGAATTGATCAGGCTGAGCGGGATGCACATCCTCCTCTTTGAGGGCAGTAACATCAGGGTCAAGTTGCTTATATTCAGGGTAAACACAGGCGGATGATGAGTAAAAGAATCGTTTTATTTTATTCCCAACTGATGCTTGAAGCATATGAATATTGATTAAGGCACTGTTATGCATTATGTCTGCACCAACGGCTGTAATATAGCCAATGCCCCCCATATCTGCTGCAAACTGGTATACATAATCAATGTCCTTTGTTACTCTTAGGCAATTTTCATACTCTCTTAAATCAAGAGTCAACTTTTCAGAATAATATGGTTCTTCAAAATATCCATCCCATTTTATGTCTACCGCTCTAACAAAATTGCCTTCTTCATAGAGCCTTTTTGCCATATGGCTTCCGATGAACCCGCCTGCACCGCATACTAAAATTCGTTTTGCCATGTTTTAAACCTCCGTTTTTGATTTTTAGCCTGTTCAACAATCTTATATCTCTGTAAAATTACGGGCTTAGATGAAATATAAATTCTCATTTACCGCAATATCTGTATTAAAATATCTCCATTAACTAACACATTAGGATATCTCTGAAAGAAAACAAATAAACAGTCTTCCTTATATAGACCTTAAGATATCCTCATATCATACCACCCAATGATTGGTAAGGGGCTCGTATCTTTAATACTGACAATTTTACATTGAGTTTCCCTTGAAGGTTAAGTTCCACCTCTCGTTTAGTTGCCTTTTCACTTATCTTTTCGATAATACCCCCTTGAAAATTTGGAAAACGTCTTTTCAGCACCCCATGTAAATATGTTCCTATTCCCCTGCGCCCGTAGAAAGGAGGACGATCTGCCTCCCCTGTATCCGAAGGATCGGCACCTCCCCTTGCGTGTGATCCATCAGTGGATGTACCCCTTGTTCAAAACAGGTGAGTCTACACACATCCACCAGGTCCCCCTCCCCATCCAAGACCACCTCCCGATAGCCAGCCTTCATCACCTGCTGCAGGAGGTTTCTACATTGTCCCCGCACCTCCCGGTAAAGGGACATCGAGCTTCTGATATACGACATCGTGAGCCGCGCCTTCTCGGTCATCCCCTTGGGGGTGAGAATATAGCCCCACTGCCACCGCCCGATGCGCTTCACTTTGATGTAGCCTTTGGCTGCCAAGCGTTTCAGGTGCCAGTTGACCGTTCCCACCGCCACTCCCAGCCGGGCAGCCAGATCTACCTGGCGGGCCTCGGGCTTCACGGCCAAGGCCTCGAGGAGTTCAAGCTCCCTGATGTCCTTTGAAGCCCCCATCTCGTTAGCTTTCAATTATTGAATTCATTAACTGAATTATAAAGATGCGAAAAAAAAAGTCAATAATTAAATGGAGACCCCTTATGAGCATTTATGCTCGTATTTAGAAAGTTCGAGTATACCAAGGCCATGTATAAGGGTTAATACGTGGTAATCAACTGCTCTGCTAACTCCTTACTAGCCCTACTTGCCGATACAGAATCGGGAAAAGATCATCCCTAAGACATCCTCAGGGGTCGTCTCTCCCACAATCTCCCCAAGGATATCAAGGACCTGTCTGATCTCGATGGCAGTGAGGTCCCACGGTATCCTCCGCTTCCGTCCCTCCAAGACCTCTTCAAGGGCTCTTTTCGCCCTCTCCAGCACCCTTTTGTGCCGCAGATTGAGGGGGACCAGATCTCCCCCCCCTCTCTTAACCCTCCCCTTCACAATGGCATCCACCATCCCCTTTTTCAACTCCTCTATCCCGTCTCCCCGCAAGGCGGAGATGGGATAGAGATCCTTCATGCTCGTTTCCTTCTTTACCTCCTCGACCCCAATGCGGGGAGGGAGATCTATCTTGTTGAGAACGAGAATGGCCCGTTTTCCCTTCACCTCCCGGAAGATATGTCGATCCTCATCGTCCAGGGGGCGGCTCCTGTCCACCACAAGGATGATGAGATGGGCCTCGGACAATTTCTCCCTGGCGAGCCGCACCCCCTCCTGCTCCACCTCATTGCGTGGCTCTCGCAATCCCGCCATATCCATAAGCTTGATAAGGACCCCTGATAGGTTGACGGCCTCTTCAATGACATCGGTGGTGGTACCGGGGACGGCAGTAACAATGGCCCGTCCCCTCTCCAATAATTGGTTTAAGAGGGATGATTTGCCCGCGTTGGCCTTCCCCGCTATGGCCACCCGCACCCCATCCCGGTAGATCTCTCCTTCCTCATAGGCCCCGATCAACCCCTCTATCCTAGCAAGGGTGCGATGAAACACCTCTGAAACCTCTCCCGCAGGGGGTGGATCAATATCCTCCTCAGGGAAATCTATATACGCCTCGATGGAAGCGAGGACCCCCAAGAGTCCCTCCCGCACCCCCTCAACCTCCTGGGTAAGTCCCCCCCGGAGCTGTTCCTCGGCCAACCGAAGCCCCTCATTGGTCTTGGCCTGGATAATATCCAGGACGGCCTCGGCCTGGGCGAGGTCTATCCTCCCCGAGAGAAAGGCCCGCTTGGTGAACTCACCGGGCAGGGCCTCCCTGGCTCCCCATCGCAATACTACCTCCAGGATCCGCTGGAGGACCCAAAATCCCCCATGGCAGTTGATCTCAACGACGTCTTCCCTGGTATAGGTCTTGGGGGCGGCCATAAAGGCGAGGAGGACCTCATCGATGGCCCTTTCTTCTTCGGGATCGACGATCTCCCCGTAGCGGAGGTGGTGAGATGTGAGGGCTGTCGGTCCGCTCCTCGGCCGGAAGATCCTCTCCGCGATCCCCTTGGCTCCCGGACCGCTTATCCGCACAATGCCGATGCCACTTTCTCCATAAGGCGTGGCTATGGCGGCAATGGTGTCATGCCCATTTTCTTGTAACACCATGCTCACGGAAACTCTCTCAGGGGATATAGTTGGATTGACGGTTCAAAGAACCTCTCTGCCCGGCGTAAATGAACAACGGCCCTTTGGGCATTTCCATATGACAGAACGTGATGGACAAAGCCCCTGTTTGGGTCAGTGTTTCACGTGGAACATTTCCTTACGATCCCCGTTTGCGGGGGATTATCTTGATACTTCTCAGGCCCCCCTCCCCCTCACTTCTCGTCTCTATCTCGCGATCATGTTTCAGGGTGAGGTGTACGATCCTTCTGTCACTTGCGTTCATGGGCTGCAGGCTGACGGCCCTCCCTATGCTCTTGGCCTTCTCCCCCATGCGCCGTGACAGTTGTTCCAGGTTTTCCCTCCTCCTCTCACGATATCTCTCGGTATCTACCACTACCATCCGCTTCTCGCCCAGCTGCTTTCCCACAATCCTTCCTACGATATACTGGATGGCGTCCAGGGTCTGGCCATGTCGGCCAATCAACAATCCGCTCCCATCACCCTTGATGTTCAGATAGATTGTTCCCTCTTCCACCCGTCCCTCTACCTGGGCGGGGACCGTAATCCCCGCGATGATCCTCTCCAAGACCGTCTTTGCATAGGTGAGGACATCTGCCCGTGCCTTCCGGGTCTCTTCCTCCTGCCCTTTCTCCTGATCGTTCTGTGCACCCTTTATGCTCGCCCTCACCTTTACCCTCTTATTCCTCATCAATCCGAGGATCCCGCGGGACTTCTCTTCGATGACCTCAAATTCCAGTTCTTCCCTCTCCTTCCCGAGTTCCTTGCATATTTCCTCAATGGCTTCTTCGGCGCTCTTGGCCTCTTTCTCTATCGGCATCTTCCCGCCTCCTTACTTCTTCCTATTGATGTACATTTGGTGTCCGATGGCCAGGACATTGGTGACCAACCAGTAGAGAACCAGCCCAGAGGGAAAGTTCAGAAAAATAAAGGTAAAGAAGATGGGCATGAGGGACATCATCTTCATCTGGGTAGGGTCTGCGGACACCGTGCTCATCTTTTGCTGAAAATACATAGTGGCCCCCATCAGCAGCGGGGTGATATAGGTGGGGTCTTTTTCTGCCAAATCCCTGATCCACAAGATAAAGGGGGCATGCCTGAGCTCGAAAGACTTGGGTAATACCTGATAGAGGGCGATAAAAACCGGCATCTGCAGGAGCAGGGGAAGGCAACCACCAAGGGGGTTCACCTTGCGCCTCTTGTAAAGCTCCATGGTCTCCCGGTTGAGTGCTTGTTTATCATCTTTATATTTCTGCTGAAGCTTTTTGATCTCCGGCTGCAATTTCTGCATCTCCTTCATCGACTGCTGGCTCTTGTGAGTAAGGGGGGTGAAGACGATCTTGAGCACGAAAGCCAATATGATGATATCAATGCCATAATTGCCCGTAAAGGTATTGGTGAAGTTGAGTATCCACAAAATAGGAACGGCGAGAAAGTTCAGCCAGCCATACTTTGCGGCCTCCTTGGCCGTTGGGGTGATCTGCGCGAGGAGATGAGAGAGTTTCGGCCCCAAAAAGAGGGTATAGGACACCCTTGCCTTACC
>Ga0307437_1001973_pt1 | contig 13059 bp, 11 predicted proteins | sample SalMarWE160390MG_FD_202146 | JGI IMG/M metagenome (GOLD analysis project Ga0307437, IMG submission 202146) | Salt marsh sediment microbial communities from the Plum Island Ecosystem LTER, Massachusetts, United States - WE1603-90 | ecosystem: Environmental > Aquatic > Marine > Intertidal zone >...
GCGCGTGTGGACAGAAGCCTCGGCGGACCAGATGGAGGTACCCGTCGAACAACTATTCACGGTACAGCATCTGCAAATCGACGTACCGGACTTTGCCCCCATCTTTGCCTCCGTGCGCTGCGCCATGTGCGGTGAAAGCGTTATGGAGAGCAGAGCGAGGATCAGGGACGGTCAGCCGGTCTGTATTCCCTGTGCCAGCGCACCCTACTATCAACTGGACGGATCAGGCATCGTCTCCGCATGAAATCACGTGTCGCCGCTTATCTTCTTACAGTGTGGGCAGTACTGACCCTCAATTTCATCCTTCCGCGGCTGCTGCCCGGCGATCCGCTTTCCTCCCTGCTGGACCCAGAGAGCTCCGAATACGTGTTCGATGGCGAGGTGCGCGCGGCGCTGGAGGCATACTACGGCCTGGACCGACCCTTGTTGGACCAGTACCTCGCCTATTTGAAAGGTGCCGTTACCGGTGACCTGGGTCGCTCGATCCTCCTTAACCGTGGAGTGGGCGAGCTTATCCTGTCCCACTTGCCCTGGACCCTGCTGCTTACGGGGACAGCACTGAGCCTGGCCTCGGTATTGGGCATGCTTGGGGGCGCCGAGGCGGCCTGGAGGCGCGGCACGAGCACCGATCGCCTGCTGACGACCGCAAGCGTTATCGCTGGCAACGCGCCTGTATACTTCGTGGGCATGATTCTGCTCATCATCTTTGGGGCGGAACTGAAACTGCTGCCCTTGGCTGGTGGACGCACGCCTTTTGCTCACTACGACGGCCCCTTGTCTGCAGCCGCGGACATGGGGCGGCACTTGGTTCTGCCGGCGCTGACTCTCACCCTGGGGCTGCTGGGCACCAAGTTCCTGCTGGTGCGCAATAACGTCGTGGGCATCCTCGGCGAGGATTTCATGCTCGTCGCCCGCGCCAAAGGGCTCAAGCCCAGGCGGTTGAAGTGGTCTCACGCTTTGCGCAACGCGTTGCTGCCCTTTGTCGCTCACCTGGCGGCCCACGCTGGACTGGCCATGACCGGGGCAGTGTTCATCGAGACCCTTTTCGACTATCCGGGCATGGGACGCCTGATCTTCCAAGCGGTAGGCGCTCGGGATTACCCCGTGATCCAGGGTGTGTTCTTGATGGTGGCCCTGGTGGTACTGAGTGCCAACCTGGCGGCCGACTGGCTCAATCTCCGCCTGGATCCCCGGCTGGCAGAGGAGGCTCGCAAGTGAGAGGATTGGTCAAGCCGGCCTGGATCGCCTGGTTCCGGGAAACCGACGCCATGGTGGGGGCCATCGCTCTGGCCATCTTCATCCTGATCGCCCTCCTGGCACCCACCCTGGCCCCATACGACCCCCATGAATTCTCGGGCCGGCCTCTGGAACGCCCCAGCCCGTCCCACTGGCTGGGCACCAACGACGCCGGGCAGGACATCTTGAGCGAGCTTATCTATGGGGCGCGCATCTCGATCGCGGTGGGCACGGGCGCGGCAGTGGGCACTGTGGTCCTGGGAATACTGGTGGGCGGCGTGGCGGGTTACGCTGGCGGCGCCGTGGATGTGCTGCTGATGCGCACGGTGGACGTCATGATGACCCTGCCCCGCCTGCCGCTGCTGATCCTGCTGGCGGCGTTCCTGGGCTCAGGTCTGCTTCAGACCATGGCCATCATCTCCCTCCTCTTCTGGCCAGCCACCGCCCGCGTCATCCGGGCACAGGTTCAAAGCCTGCGAGGACGTGAATACGTCAAGATGGCCTACAACTTCGGTGCAGGAGCAGGCTATGTGCTGCTCCGCCACATCCTCCCCCAGATCGGTCCGTTGATCGCCTTCGGCTGGATCACCGCCGCCGGAAGGGCGGTGGCCATGGAAGCCGGGCTGGCCTTCCTGGGATTGGGAGACCCAACGGCCAAGAGCTGGGGGCTGATGATGCGCTTTGCTCTCAATCTGCCAGGCCTATTCCTAACCGATCGCTGGCTGTGGTGGCTCCTGCCCCCAGGATTGTGCATCACTCTGCTCATCCTCGCCCTCACCTTCTTTGGCATGGGACTTGAACGTAGACTCCACCCGAGGTTGGCGCGATGATGAGGGAGCCTCTGTTGTCTGTTCGGGACCTTTATGTGCACTTCCCGCCTCCTCAGAGAGGTGACGGTCCCATGGTGCGTGCGGTCGACGGAGTATCCTTCAACCTAGCGTCGGGCGAGGCCCTGGCCATCGTCGGGGAGAGCGGATCGGGCAAGACGTCCCTTGGACGAGCGCTCTTAGGACTCCATCCCCATGGCACCACCCGGGGTAGCATCCGCCTGGAGGGGCGCGAGTTGTCTGACCTCTCCGAGCAGAAGTGGCGGCCCCTCCGCTGGCGACGCTTGGCTATGACCGTACAAGGTGTCGGGACCGCATTTGATCCGGTCTATAGGATCGGAGAGCAGATCGCCGAACCGCTCCGCGAGCACTTCGCCTTGTCGGTCGAGGCAGCCGCGGTACGAGTGCACGAACTGGCCCAGCAAGTGGGGCTGGAACAACGTCATCTGCGCGCATATCCTCACCAACTCAGCGGCGGCGAGAAGCAGCGGGCCATGCTGGCGATGGCTTTGAGCTGCCACCCCGATGTTCTGATTGTCGACGAGCCCACGAGTGGCCAAGATGCCTTGTCTCGGGCTCGCCTTATCGCCTTGCTGCGGGAGTTGCGGCGAGAGACCAGCCTCAGCCTGCTTCTCATCACTCACGACCTAGCTGCTGCCGCGCAACTGGCCGACCGCGTGGCCGTGCTCTACGCCGGCAGGCTACTCGAGGTGGGCACCAACCTAGACGTCCTAGAGCGCCCACGCCACCCCTACACCTGGGGACTCCTTAACGCCTACCCCAGCATGACCACGGCTCGTGACCTGCGGGGGATTCGCGGCCAGTCGCCAGACGCAGCCGATCCCCCGGCCGGATGCCGCTTTCACCCCCGCTGCACTCAGGCGGAGGAGATTTGCCGTCGGGTTGAGCCGTCACTTGTCGAGCAGGACGGTCGTCTCATCGCCTGCCACCTGGGAGGTCTGGGCATCTTGCTCCAGGCCTGGGACCTGCACAAGGCGTTCTCCACTAATGGCCGAGGTGCCCTCGCGCGACCAGGCACCGCTGAACAAGTGGAGGCGGTCCGGCGCGCCAGCCTGCAGGTCTACCACGGAGAGGTGGTAGCCCTGGTCGGAGAGACGGGCAGCGGCAAGACCACGCTGGGGCGTTTACTGGTTGGGCTACTCAAAGCTGACGCGGGACGCGTGGTCTTTGAAGGCCAGGAGCTGGCGACCATGGGCAAGCAATCTCGCAAGGCCTTGCGGCAGAGGATCCAATTCATAGCCCAGGACCCGTTCGACGCCGTGAGCCCCCGCCTCCGCGTTGCCGAGATCGTGCGTGAGCCGCTGGACATCCAGGGCATCGGCCATTTGGCAGAACGCCGAGAGAAAGTGATAGGTGTCCTGCGGGCGGTGGGCCTGTCGCCAGACGAAGCGTTCCTCCGCCGGCGCGCCCACGAGCTTAGTGGGGGGCAGTTACAGCGAGTGGCCATCGCCCGGGCCTTGGTGCTCGATCCCAGGCTGATCGTGGCGGATGAGCCCGTCTCCATGCTCGATGCCAGCGAGCAGGCCAAGGTGATCAATCTGCTCAAAGAGATTCAAAATGAACGCGGCATGGGCCTGCTGATCATCTCTCACGATCTAGCCCTGGTCCGTAAGGTGGCAGACCGCATTCTGGTCATGAGGCAGGGCGAGATCGTGGAAGAGGGCCCGGCCAGCCAGATCGTGACCCAACCACGCCACCAATACACGCGTGCCCTATTGGGTGCGGCGCCGGCTTTCGGCTGGAAACTGGGGTAGGACCGTCTGCCCTTCGAAAAGCCAGTCCACGGCGAAGAGTAGACAATCTAGAGAGGAGCAGAATGAAGTCACCACAATCCTCGCCCAAAGCCCTGATCGTCATCTCGTTGACGCTCTCTCTACTGGCCACCGCCTGTGGCGGCGGGGCCACAACAGTCCGCGAGACTCTCGCCCCGCCCACTGCCACTGCCGAGTTCACGCCCTCGCAGGCAGCAGCCACACCCCATACAGATAAGGAGTACGTAGAAGCCCTACGTCTTCCAGGCGGCGGCTACTGGGGGCATCCTTCTCCCTTTGGCTTCAACCGCGGTCCAGGCTACGTGCGAGCCTCGTTGATCTTTGATACCTTGGTGTGGCGCGATGCTAGCGGAGAGACTATTCCCTGGCTAGCCACCGAGTGGGTTCTCTCCAGCGACGGCCTGACCTGGACCTTCACCCTCCGAGACGGAGTGCGGTGGCATGATGGCCGACCACTAACCGCTGACGATGTTGTATTCTCCATCGAATACTGCCAGGCGCACCCCGGCGCCTCCTGGTTCATGACACAGATCAATGAGATCGCTTCGGCGGAGGCGATTGGCGACAACCAGGTCTCTATCACTCTGGCGCGACCGTTCGCCCCGTTCTTGCAGACTGTCGCCGAGCCACTGCTCATTTTCCCAAAGCACATCTGGGAGAGTGTCGAGGACCCGCAAGTGTATACCGAACCGGACGCTTTTGTGGGCAGCGGGGCCTATAGGCTCGCCGAGTTCAGCCAGGAGGAGGGCACGTATCTATTCGAGGCCAATCCCGATTTCTTCCTGGGTCTGCCGTACGTGCGGCGTATCGAATTCGTCCCTGTCAGCGATGAGATCCTGGCCCTCTCCAATGGCGATGTGCATGCCTTCGACAAATTCGGCGGCGTTACCGAGGAGATGCTGGAACCCTTCCGACAGGAACCATTCGCCATCGGAGAGGCACCTGGCGAGTGGGGCATGTTCCTCTACTTCAACCTGGAGAAGGAGACCCCACTACGGGACTTGCGCGTCCGCCAGGCCATAGCCCACGCGGTGGACCGTCAGGCCATGGTGGATCGCGTGCTCTACGGCTTTGGCGATCCCGGTAATCCTGGCTTCCTGCCACCCGCGAACCCCTTTTACAGCGAAGAAGTCGAGGACTACGCCTTCTCCTTGGAAACGGCAGAGGAACTGCTCCGGGAGGCGGGCTATGACGGCACACCGATCAAGCTGGCCTACTCTCCCGACTGGATAATGGCTTCGCCCCGCGTAGTAGAGATCATCGAGTCGGGGCTCACGGAGATCGGTATCCCGCTGGAAACGGTGACCATGGACCAGGCCACCATCGACGCCGCGGCGACCGAGGGCAACTACGAGATGCTGCTCACCGGCTTTGGTGGTCTCGGCGCCGATCCCGACCAACTGCGGCGCAACTTCGCCAGCTCGAGCTCCGCCAGGGGCTTTTCCCGCGCCGTCGGGTACTCTAATGCCGAGTTCGACGAACTGGCCGAAGCTCAGGTTTCAATGAGCGACCCCGCTGAACGGCAGAGCGCGGTGGACGAGATGCAGACCATCCTGGCCCGGGATTTGCCCGCGCTGCCTCTGTACTACACCGCCCGGGTGGTGGTCTACAACTCCGACGTCTTCGACAACTGGTACTTCACACCGGGTGGTTTCGGGGGCGGCGTGCCGATGCCCTACAACAAGCATCAATTCATCGTCGGCGTACCGCAAGGGCTGGCCATCCGAGGCGGCGAATAGGAGGCACCTCCAGGATTCTCGATCCCCTGCGGCACGTCAAAACGACGTACAGACCTGGATGCATCGATCCGTGAGCGACCTGCGCGACTATTTCGAACAGTTAGCCCAGTCCTGGGATGCTCTCCAGCCTGCCAACCGTGGCGAGGTGCTGAGCCGTCTACTAACACCCTTTGAATCCCTGTTGAGCTCCTCACGGGCCATTCTGGAGGTGGCACCGGTACCGGTGCGCTCCGCATTCCTCTGCAACAGCGCGCCCCGCACGCCAGTATCGTCTCCATCGACCTGGCAGACGCTATGCTGCAGCGCGCCCGACGACGTTGCCCGACCGCCATGCTGGTCCAGGCGGACGTCCATCACCTCCCCTTTCGCTTTACGCCACCGCCCGATCCGGGGTTCGACCTCGTCGTGTGCCACAATAGCTTCCCCCATTTTGCCGACAAGCCCGCGGCTCTGGGGGAACTAGCACGAGTCCTGCGTCCCGGAGGCGGTCTGCTCATCCTACACGATCTGAGCCGAGAGGAAGTGAACACCATACATGGCCAGGGCGGTGAGGCTATCAGAAACGATTTGCTGCCGCCGGGCGCGGAGACTGGTCGGATGCTTGATGAAGCCGGGTTCAGCCGTGTTAAGGTGGAGGACACCAAAGAACTCTACGTCGTAACCGGGAGACGTCACGACACGTAGCGAAACCCTGGGCATCACCGGTACGGACTTGCCACAATCATTCGTCTCCAAGCGATCCAGAGGTCATTCCACTACTTGGCTCCGGGCTCAGCGCCGAGGCCCCTCGCTCTGAGGGCAGAATCAGGCTGTTGAGCCTGCCGCTCCCCTGACGAACTCAGACCAGTCGAGCTCATGGAAGATCAGGCCATGGGCTGGGAGCTGCTCAGCCACCTCTCGATTGGCCCGCTCGAGGACCATCTCGCTCTCGCGCTCACCGACTCCCGGGTCAGCTGGGCCACGCGAGCAACGGCACTATGAGCTCTATCCACGCACACGGTGGGCGTGTCCGGCAGACGGTTGTTGGTGTCCAGCAAGACCGCCAGCAGGTACGGCTCGCGCAGGAAGCTCCTCTGCGCATTGTAGGCATCCTCGCCCAGTCCTTTCACAGCCCATCCGATCCTCTCTGAGATTCCTCCCAGAGCCACACGTCCATCATCCGACTTCGCTTGCGAGAGAAGGAGCCCAGACCCCAAATGACAAAGGCCCGCCTGGTTGCAGTAGGCGGGCCCTGGTGGTATGCTATCCTTGCCATGGTGCCCGCATTGCACCGTGGCCACTGCCTCGGGTTTCGCCAAACCGAGAGACTCTCTCTCTGTGGCTGTCGAAGAAGACTGTGTCATTTCTCCTGCTCTCTGCGCAAACCCAGTAGGAAACGCCATGGCCCTCACCTGCGAAGGCAGCCATAGGACCCAAGACCTGCTCCTTCAAACCGCCTCCTCTGTGCAGCTCGACGATCAGGTAGTACAGCACCTATGCGGATAGCGGGTGACCTGCAGCTCCTCCTGATCCAGGAAACTTGTCTCCGCCATCAGCAGATGGGCAGCCTCAACCCGACAAGAGATCTGCAGCTGCTCTTTGGCCTACACAATCATCAGACTCTTGGAGAAGGCCCTTCCCGGACCACCGGCCAGTTGACTGCCCAACAGGACTAGACTATAGTCCGCGTAGCTTCAGACACGTCATCTACAGAGTGGGGAGCGAGCGTTGAGCGAACCATGCCAAACCATCAAAGCCCCTGAGAAGAATAGCGCCGTCGAGAGCCTATCCGTGCCGGTCTCGTTGCTCGAGAAGATGGCAGAAGCCGCATGGGCGCTTGAGGCGTTTGAGGATGAACTGGAAGACTATCTACTGTCCCAGAACGCTGCCTTCGTAGCTCGCATGCGCCAAGCTCGGGCGCACCACGTTGAGGGCGAAGCTCGCACTCTGGACGCGCTCAAACATGAGCTGTGTCTCTAATAGAGACCATGTGCGAGGCTGCCCAGCACATCGTTCGCACGCCGAGTGGATTACCCAGTACTTGGAGGGCTTGAGTCTGGCCTGCCGTTTGATGATCTGACGGAGTTCCACAAGCATAGGGTGCGAGAGTACCAAGTGCCGCATGGCACATCGTGACTCGGAGTGTTGACTACATGGCGCATTCGGCATCCCGCTAGGGTCTGCCCGCCAACCTATCCTCCTTCCGCAGTGGCCCGCCTGGCCCTCTGAGCATGGTCTCGACACAGTCTGGGCCCGGCTGCGAGCGATAGACAGCACGGCCAGATCTAGCAAACGAGGCGATGCCAGGCGCTGCCCGCACGTGCACCTAGAACGTCAAGCTCTCGCTTGTCCCGGTAACTCGGACATGATGGATCATTGCAGTAGGGGTCTTCGCCCTTCTCTTCTGCTCAGCCACGACGACCCCACACCCCGTCTCTTCGCGCTGACGTATACCTGTGGCCCGTGGCAATCTCAGAGAGAATGGCGTATACTAAACACCAGTGTTTATAAACACTGGTGTTTACTCGGGGAGGCCAAATGCAAGTCATCCAGCGCCCGGTCACGGGAGACGACTTCTTCAACCGTGAGGACATCCTAGAACGCTTGAAGGCTGAGCGCAGCTTCGCCCTCATCGGGCAACGCAAAGTCGGTAAGACTTCCATCATCCTGGAATACCTCCGTCGATCCCCCGATCCCGAGTCGCTCATCGCCTACATCTACATCCTGTTCGAGGAAACCCCTCCCTCTTTTGCCCGCAAGTACCTGCGAGCTCTATTGATATCCCTTCTGAGCGCAGAGGGGGATGAGGTAGATTTCTTCAGCCCCCTTGAAGACTTAACCGCACAAGCGGTCCAGGCACTTCCTGCGCTGGCACCTGCCCTCATGCGGGTGGCCAAGGCGGCAGAAGGGAAACCTACTACCGAAACCATGGCGGAGCTTCTGGCTCTCCCTGATCGGATCGCCGCCGCGTCGCGCAAGCATTTTCTAATCTGCCTCGATGAGTTCGCCACGCTGGCTGGCTTTGACTTGCCCGTCCTCGATCTCCTGCGACAAAGAATCATGGAGGATCGTCGTGTGCGCTACATTGTCGCCGGCTCAACCATAGCCACGATGCAGGAGGTATTGGAACAGAGCGCTGCGCCCCTCTTCGGCCACTTCGATGTCGTCTGGGTGAACGCTTTTGCCTATGAGGAAGCCCGCCTCTTCCTACGCAACATGTTCGAGCAGGCGGGCATCTTACTGCCCGAGCTGTTCCTGAATTTCCTGATTGAGTTCACTGCCGGGCTCCCCTACTATCTGGCCGTCCTGGGCGAAAGTACCATTCTCTTCTGCCGGGAGGCCAACAAGAAGACGGTGGAAGAGAACTGTGTGATCTCATCCCTGCAGAAGGAGGTCTTCGACACAGCAGGGCGCATATACATCCATTTCGTTGACTCATTGGCCAAGACCCTGCTTCAGCGCAACCTTGGTAAGCATTTGGAGATCCTCACGACTGCCGCCCCAGGAGGCTTGCGTCTGACGGACATAGCGAAAGAGACGGGCTACTCACCTCAAGAGCTCAACTACCCCATCAACTTCCTCTTGCGCTCTCGCTACTTGGCCAGAAGGAATCAAGTCTACTACATCCCTGATCCCACCCTGAGGTTCTTCCTCCAATACTGCTATCCCCTCCAGGAGGAGGTCTACCTGGCTGATCTTGATGCCAAGATCGAACGCTTCCGCTCACAGGCCGAGGCCATGGTCGCCGCCTACAGGACGGAGGTCGGCAAGGGACACGAGGCGAGGGTGCGGGAGCTTTTCCGAGCCTTCGACGGCCGTCAGCGCTTGCATGGTCGCCTTCTTCCCCGCTTCATCTCAGTCAACACAATGGTGGAGTCTGGAGAGGAGTTCGACCTGGTTGGTCAAACTGGCGAGAAGTACTGGATTGGCGAGATCAAGGCTCGGCCTACCCGACGGCGAGACGTGGACAGATTCCTAGAGAAACTGGAGGCCGCGAGTGGCTGGGACGTTCAGGAGAGACTGATGATCTGCCTAGCGGGCACGGAAGCCCAGGCCCAGAGCAGAGCGAAGGAAGCAGGGGTGTGGGTATGGAGCCTGGCTGATGTGAACACGCTGATGAAGACCTATGGACAGTTCAGATTGCTGGTCTGACTATGGATCTGTCGGCTGATCGAGGCCGCGGACAATGGTATTCTCGCCCAGACCAGATCTTGGAGACCTCTACCGTCCCGTCGCTCAACCAGTATGCCTTTGTTACCCCTGCCTTCGTTGACTTCCCCTCGGTTCGCGTGGAGCTATCAGCATGTCCGTCGCTACCGAGCACTAGCACCTTCAGTCAGCTAGACTCAACCCGTCACAGAATGCATGATTGCAGGAGAGGCCCGAAGGCCCCTCGTTCGTAAGGCTCGCTAGAAGCCCAATCCCCGCTGCTTCATACTGACGTAGGTTCTCCCACCGATGATCAGATGATCCAGCACCCGTATGTCCAGCAGCTGCCCTGCCTCCACAAACCTCTTTGTCAATGCCAAGTCATCACGGCTCGGCGTGCTGTCCCCCGATGGGTGGTTGTGCACGATGATCATCCCCACCGCTCTGGCGCTCACCGCCTCCCGCATGACCTCGGCCACACGGGCGACGGCGGTGTGGGCGCTACCCACGTACACAGTCGGCATGCCCAACAGACGGTTCTTGGTATCCAGCAGGACTACCCGCAGGTGCTCCTGCTCCAGATAGCTCATCTCCGGCATCAGCAAACGTGCTGCGTCGGCCGGGGAACTGATCTGCGGCCGCTCCTCAGGGGGAATAGTCATCAACCTTGTGCCCAGCTCCAGGGCAGCCTTGATCTGCGCCGCCTTGCTGGGACCGATGCCCGGCACCTCTTGCAGCTCCTGCAAGCTGGCCTTCACCAGCCCCTCCAAACCGTGGAAGGGGGCCATGAGGAGCCTCCCCAAGTCCCGCTGGGCTCCCACCACCACCTCCAGCAGCTCCGCCGACGCCAGGGCCTGAGGTCCGCACCACCGCAGGCGCACCGCGGGAAGCTCGGCGGCCGGTAGCTCCCTGAGGGCTTCTCTCCTGTCTGGCAGACCGGCGTTGTTGGGCCGGTCCGGCGGATCGGGCGGCTCCAACCCTGGTAGAACCGCTTGTTGTGCTTCTGTCATGCTCGTCCCTCCTTCTGCGTGAGATGCGCCGAAGAGGGACACGCGCCCCCCAAGGGGGGTGTTGAGTCCCCCCTCGGGGGTGCTGATAGCCATAGGCTGACCGGGTTTCGTCTGCCCCGTCAGATGCTGATGCGTGTTTCTGGGACGGCTTGGTCCCAGTGCTTCCTTGCGTTCCGATGGTTAGTAATGGCGCAGGGGCGGTTGCCCGCCCCTGACCTTTCCTAGTGCCTGTGCGGCGTGATGCCCCAGATGAACTGGGCCAGTCTGGCTGGCAACTCCTCGGGCAGGCAGGCGATCAGCCTGTTCCTCCCGAAGAGTTCGGTCATCGCCGCTATGTCCTCGGCGTCCTCCCCCAGGTAGACACCCACGGTGAAGATCTGGGGGTGGCTCCCGATCCAGCCCTCGATCGCCTCCGGATCGAAGGGAAACCCATCGTGGACGATAAGCATCACCTTGATGGGCTCCGCACGGGCCAGGAGCACCTCTCCCCTCGAAAGCAGGGTGGGGCCCACGGTGGTGCCCGTGCTGGCGGTCAGCCCGGCGATCAGGGCCCTGGGAAGGGGGGTCGTGTCGCCGTGCTCCCTGATCACCACACAGCCCTCGAAGGCCGTGATGGCGTGGGGGATGCCTAGCTCACCCAAGGCCAGGTGGACGGTCATCAGGCCCTCTTGCGAGTACCTGATGATGGGACTCATGGAGCCCGAGCGATCCTGAAGGATCTCCAAGGCCGCCCTGGGCACCTCGCTGCCTGTGTCCACCGGTTCTCTCATGGGACCCATGGGGTCCCTGATAGCAGCCCGGATCTGCACCCTGCCGCGCTGGCCGAAGACGGTCTCCACCTGGGGCCGGGGTATCCGTAGCTGGGCCACCAGTTGTTTGGCCCAGGGCCGACACCGGGTCTCCAGCTCCAGATACGACGCGGGCTCGATGGGCAGCTCACCGCCACCCTGGCCCGCCTGCCTGGAGAGGAAGTCCAGCAGGTCTCCCAGTTCGTCTCCGAACTGAGCACTATCCGCAGGAAGATCATGTCCGTCCCTCTCGCCATGCCCCTCTCTGGGGACGGGGAGAGGCAGGGGGGTGCCCTCCTCCACGTCGTCGCCCGGTCTCCTCTGCCCCACGAGCTGACCCAACAGGTCGAGAAGCTCCTGCAGCCACTGGGGGATCTGGGGGTCGTCCTCGGGAATGCCCAGGATGTTCAGAATGCGTTTGGCGATGTCCGCCACCTGTATGGTGCTGGATGCCACCCAGGCCTCCTCCACCAGCGGCCTCACCCGGTCCCACAGAGGCAGGTTAGACGCGGACAGGGCGTCCTGGATCTTGTCCTTACCCCGGTCTCGCCGGTCGTGGGCCCACCTCCAGAGGAGGCAGGCCCCGATCACGGCCCTTGGATCGTCGTCCGAGGGCAAGGGGTCGCTGTCCCGGTAGGCCATGTCGCCCAGAAGGTGGAACAGGCTGCGACAGAGGACGAAGTGGTTCATCAGACACCGCTCCACCCGCTCGTCCTCCAGGATGTTGACCAGGCGGTTGAGCATGGTGCGGCGACCGCTCCCCTCTGCGCCAGTGTCGCCCCTGAGGGCGCCCTCGTCCGTGTACCAGGCGTGCCCGGCCTCGTGGGCCAGGACGGCCTTCGCGCACCCGTACTGCTCGGCGTCCGTCTGCCCGAAGGCCTCGGGGCTGACCCGGATCGCCCGTTGGGTGAAGTCGCAGACGCCGGTCCTGGTGCAGCGGGGGTCGACGGTGACGGTGTACCGCCTACCTCTGAGCAAGGAGGCCCCCCAGGTGCGCAGGTGCTCCCGGACGGGCCCCCAATCGTGCCATCTCATCTCTTGGGCCATGGCTACCTCCTCTCCCCAGTGACCCACTCCGTGATCAGGTCCTCCAGGGTGCGCAACACACCTTCGTTGAGCAAACCCCTGTGATCGCGTCCGGCCACCCGGTGGAACCAGGTGATGCTGGCGGTGTGGGTCAGCAGGGCTGCCGTGCGGCTCAGGTCTCCGCCTCCGTCGAGGCCCAGGGCCTCCAGCTCGGCTCTGACCTTGGTCGCCCAGACGATCAGCGACCCTAAGTCCAGGGGTTGATGGACCTGGGCCAGCTGGTAGAGGTGCCTGGTCTCGTTGGCCACCTTGACCATCCAGGTCGCTATCTGACGGCTCACACCGCTGCGCTCCGCTAGGTAGCCCACCTCCTCCCGCTCGGGGAGGTAGGTGAACTCCAGCTGCACCGGGAACCGCCGGTCCAACGCTACGTCCATGGCATGGGTTGCATAGTCGCTGCCCATGTTGCAGGCGGCAACCACTACCAGGTTCTCCCCAGAACAGACCAGGAT
>Ga0307437_1001974_pt1 | contig 13054 bp, 14 predicted proteins | sample SalMarWE160390MG_FD_202146 | JGI IMG/M metagenome (GOLD analysis project Ga0307437, IMG submission 202146) | Salt marsh sediment microbial communities from the Plum Island Ecosystem LTER, Massachusetts, United States - WE1603-90 | ecosystem: Environmental > Aquatic > Marine > Intertidal zone >...
TTACCTGTGCTAGAATTTTTACTGGGTCCCCGGGAAAATCGAAGATTTTTCTGGGTTTTGTAGGGCTAGGCCGTACCGGCTAGCCCTAGAAGCATTTGGGGAGAATTAATTTGAACCTGACCAAACTGCTATATCTAATCGAGGGGACGCCGGAATACAAAGAGCTGGTAGCCGAGCTGAGAAAGCAAAACGGCAATGCCAGCGCGGTAGTTTTAGAAGCGGCCAAGCCCTACCTCATCGCCGCATTGTATAAATCTCTGCACCGCCCCATGCTGATAGTTACCGCCCAGCCGGAGAACTGCCGGAAGCTCCACGAGCAGATAGCGGCCTGGGGTAAGTCGGGAGGGGTAAAGCTATTCCCCGAGCCCGACGCCCTGCCCTACGAGCGCATCGCCGCCGACGCCTCAACCGAGCTGGAGCGGGTGCAGGTGCTGTCGGCGCTGGCTGGTATAGACGGCGGCGAACCTCCCCTGATAGTCGTTTCCGCACCGTCACTTATGACCAGGCTGACGCCGCATAAAGATTTTATCGCCGCCTGCCACACCGTGGGGGTGGGGATGGAGACCGAACCTCTGGAGCTTATCGGGAAGTGGCAGGACATCGGCTACCGTCTGGAGAACATGGTGGAGGTGCCGAGAACGGTAAGCCATAGGGGCGGCATCGTGGATATCTACCCCCCCACCAGCCAGCTGCCCGCCCGAATAGAGTTCCTGGGCAACACCATAGAAAGCATCCGAACCTTTGACCCGGCCAGCCAGCGCTCGCTTAGTTCAATAGAGTCAATAGCCGTCTGCCCGGCGGCGGAGCTATCCCGGTCCAATACCGACAGCCTGCTGGACTTCCTGCCCCAGGACTGCCTCTTAGTGCTGGACGAGGCGGCCAATATCGAGCAGGCGGTTGACGATTTGGAGGCGCAGGCCGAGCAGCTACGCAGCGAGAAAATAGAGAGAAAAGAGCTGCCGGTTGGCCTCCCCCGGCCCTACTTCAACCGGGGGGAGCTGGAGCCGAAAATAAAAGAGAAGCCCCACCTTAAGCTGACCGCCTGGGGCGTGGGTAAAGACGAGCCTGCCCACAAGCTGAACTTCACCACCGCCCCCGGCTACGCCGGACAACTGCCGGCTCTGGTCAAAAAAACCAAGCAGTTATTAAAGCAGCAGCAGAGATTAATAATCGTCAGCCACCAGGCCAGCCGCCTCGCCGAGCTACTGGAGCAGGCGGACATTATCGCTTCGCCGGTGACTGAGATAGAAGAAATACCATCGCCCGGCTCGCTGACACTGGTTCAGGGGCTGCTGGGGGAGGGGTGGGTAATGAACGGCCAGACCCACCTCCTCACCGACGCCGAGGTCTTCGGCTTTATCAAGCAGAGACGGCTGGTAAAAAGAAGGCCGGTGCCCCACCACCAGTTCACCATCGAGCTTACCCCCAGCGACTACGTGGTACACGTCGAGCACGGCATCGGTAAATTCGCCGGCGTGGTAAAGCTCGGCGGCGGCAACGGTGAAAAGGAATATTTGCTGCTGAAATACGCCGCTAACGACAAGCTCTACGTGCCCACCGACCAGATAGACCGGGTCAACCGCTACATCGGCGGCGGCGACCACCACCCCACCCTGTCCCGGCTGGGCACCCAGGAGTGGACGCGCACCAAGCAGAAGGTGAGGGAATCGGTGGAGGAAGTGGCCAAAGAGCTGCTGGTGCTATACGCCGCCAGGGAGGTCGTGCCCGGCTTTTCTTTCTCGCGGGACACCGTCTGGCAGCAGGAGCTGGAGGCATCGTTTCCCTACGTGGAGACGCCCGACCAGATTGAGGTGCAGGGGCAGGTCAAGGCCGACATGGAGAAGAATAAACCGATGGACCGGCTGGTCTGCGGGGACGTGGGCTACGGTAAGACCGAGGTCGCGGTGAGGGCCGCCTTCAAGGCGGTGATGGACGGCCGGCAGGCGGCGGTATTAGTCCCGACCACCGTCCTCGCCCAGCAGCACTTCTCCACCTTCAAAGAGAGGCTGGAGGCCTTCCCGGTGAGAATAGAGGTCTTGAGCCGATTTAAAACTCCTAAAGAGCAGCAGGTTATTATAGAGGGACTGGCCAGCGGCAGTATCGATATCTGCATCGGCACCCACCGCCTGTTACAGAAGGACATAAACTTCAAGAACCTGGGGCTTTTAATCATCGACGAGGAGCAGCGCTTCGGCGTCGGCCACAAGGAGCACCTCAAGAAAATGCGCCAGGAGGTGGACGTCTTAACCTTGAGCGCCACCCCCATCCCCCGCACCCTGCACATGTCGCTGGTGGGGGTGAGGGACATGAGCACCATGGAGACACCGCCCGACCAGCGCCTCCCCATCAAGACCTACGTCGCCAACTACGACGAAAGGCTGGTGCGGGAGGCCGTCCTCAGGGAGATGGAACGCAACGGGCAGGTCTTCTTCGTCCATAACCGCGTCGAGAGCATCGCCAGTGTCGCCGAAAAGCTACAAGAGCTTATTCCCGAAGCCATTATTTCCGTCGCCCACGGGCGGATGCCGGAGGCAGAGTTGGAAAGGGTGATGAGCGACTTCGCTCAAGATAAGAGCGACCTACTGGTCACCACCACCATCATCGAGTCCGGGCTGGACATGCCCAACGTAAATACCCTGATTGTCAACCGCGCCGACAGGTTCGGGCTGACCCAGCTCTATCAGCTGAGGGGCAGAGTGGGACGGGGCGCCAGCCTCGCCTACGCCTACTTCCTGTACGACAAGGGCAGGATGCTCACCCCCACCGCCGAAAAGCGCCTAAAAACCATCTTTGAGGCCACCGAGCTCGGGGCCGGGTTCAGCATCGCCCTCAAAGACCTGGAGATAAGGGGGGCGGGAACGCTGCTGGGGCCAAGGCAGAGCGGGCATATCAGCGCCGTCGGCTTCAGCCTCTACTGCCGACTGCTGGCCGATGCGGTGGAAAATCGCAAAGCCCGGCAGGCCGGAATCCCCGAAAAATCAAGACCCTCCCCACTGCCAGCGCCCACCATAGATTTGCCCCTCAAAGCCTTTATCCCCGATGAATACGTCAGCGACGTCGAGGCGCGCCTCAGCCTCTACCAGAGCCTCTCCCGACTGGATAAACCGGAGCAGATAGAATCGCTGGCGCAGGAATTCGGCGACAGGTTCGGCGCTGTGCCGCTAGAGGTAAAAAACCTCCTCTACGCCGTCAGGATTAAAATGCTGGCGGCCAAGGCCGGAATCGAGTCCGTCACCACCGAGGACGGGCTCATCGTCCTGCGCCTGCTGGAGGGCATGCGCTTCACGCCCCAGCAGCGGGAAATTGCCCTGCCCGACGGGGTGAGGATGGGGGTGAGGCAGCTCAGTTTGAGCTATAAGGGGGATAAGGGGTGGAAATCAAAGCTGGAGGGGGTTTTAAATAAGGTGGTGGTATAATGGGCCAAAATGTATATCTACATTGACGAAAGCGGAAACTTTGGCTGGCCACTCAAAGTCGGTAGCGAGCCATATATGCTCTTTGCCCTCCTGGTGATTGAAGACCAAAAGTCAAAGCAAGCCATCGCCCAAGCGGTTAGCATGGCAATAGCAGACCTTCGTAAACACCACCCAAGCTGTAAAAGTGACCCTAACAAGCGCATTGAGGAACTTAAGGGCAGCGGAGAACTCCGCGACCGTCCAGATGTACGCTTGCGCTTCTTCAAACGAATAGTCAAGAAAGCCAATTTTCACATTTACAGTGTAATCTTAGATAAACGAGTTTTGAAACAAAGGCTACCAGACAACTATATGGAACGATACTCAATGCTTCTCCTAAATATTCTATATGCTATCCCGATACCCAAAAATCAGAAATGGGTGACTATGGTAGTGGATAGCCAAGCAAAGGCTGAGCCAACCCAGCCCTTGAAAGTGCGCTACCCCTCTAAAGCTAAACGCTTACGCCAAAAAAGAGCGCGGGCTCAAGATATAAATCGCCGTAATCAATACAATCAAATGATTACCGCCGTCTTTAAAAACGTTCTAAAGAAGAAAGGTACGCATCTGCATGTCTGGCACGTTCGCTCACATGATGACCGTTGCCTGCAAGCCGTGGATGTTATCGGACACTTTATCTACCAAGGACTAAGGATAAAAAAGTTAAAAGAAGAAAAAGAGGCGCTTTTTCAAAGTCTTTCACCTAGGGAAAGAAGCCGAGAACAGCTTGAAAAGAATAAACGATGGCAAAAAATTAAAAGGGAACGCAATACTTGGTTCGAAGCCCGTGCAGTGCTAAAACCCATAATCAAATTCGAAAGACGCCCACCACACTTGGTGAGACAAAGAGTAAGCAAGTTAGCAAGACAGTCTCGCCAATATAGGCAAGCTAAATTGCGGGGGCAACCGTAAGGCTTGATTCCTATTACAGTGAGAAAATCCCACTAAGGAAAGGAGAATTATTTCTCTTGATGATAACCCTCGGCGAGCCGAGGTAAGCACGGCTGGCTCGCTTCAAATACTCAAAGGAGCCCGCCGCGGCCGTCACCCAGAGAGCCTGGCATTCAACTGCGATGCAGAATGAATACCTACTGTGAGTGATAGAGCCCACAGAACACGGCTAACCTACTGGTTTTACACCCCACATTAAGTCTATACCTGATGTTTTATTATGTCAACGCTAAAAACTCATTTATGGCCAGTCTAAAAGGGGCTTTAAGCCCCTTTTTTTAATAAAGTAAATCCCCCTAGTCCCCCTTTACCAAAGGGGGAGACAGGGCGGGGTAAGAGAGTCTAAAGAGGCAAAGCCTTTTTGGGCGGGCGGGTATGGGAAGAAAGACGACTAAGGCGGGGAAAAGGGGCGGGGTTGAAAAATAGCCTCAAATTCGTTAACGTATATAGAGAAAAGAACTACACCAAGGAGAAAACGGACTGATGAAACTAAAAAAACTAACCCGGATAGCCACCATACTGTTAATTGGGGTACTGCTGCCGCTGGCCGCCTGCGCCAGCGAAACACCCGGCGAAACACCAGCGGAAACACCCGGCGAAACCCCAAAGCCCAAAACCTACTCGTCCCCGCCGGAGATGCAGATTGACACCAGCAAAAGCTACACCGCCATAATTGAGACCGAAAAAGGCAACCTGGTACTGGAGCTGTTCGCCAGCGACGTGCCGGTAACGGTCAACAACTTTGTCTTCCTCGCCCGCGAGGGCTTCTACGACAACACCACCTTCCACCGCGTTATCGCCGACTTCATGGCCCAGGGCGGCGACCCAACCGGCACCGGAGCCGGCGGCCCCGGCTACAAATTTGCCGATGAATTCACCAGCCACAGCCATGTCACCGGCGCACTATCCATGGCCAACGCCGGCGCCGACACCAACGGCAGCCAGTTCTTCATCTGCTATACCCCACAGCACCACCTCGACGGGCACCATTCGGTGTTCGGCCAGCTGACAGAGGGGATGGATGTACTGCTACAGATAAAGAACGGCGACGTCATAAAGCGGATAGTTATCGAGGAAAGCTAGCTAGAGGAGATTACCCTATCCGCAGCCGGATTTCATCGGGGGTAACATTCTCAACAAAGACACTGACCCCGTCGATGGTTATTTCCTGCTGTTTTTTGGGGAAATAAAGATTCCAGGCAAAGCCCCGATAGCCGAACGTCTTTCTCTGCACGATAGAGTAAACGTTCTCCGACGGCATGCCGGCGTAAAGGATATGGTCTTTCCCCCGCCTCAAATGAACGCTCCCACCGACAGCCAATACAACCGGCTCAACCATCTTGGGGTTAAAGCTCCCTTAACTACGAGTCCTTGATGCCCCGTTCGTGAATATAATCAATGGCATCCTGAACGGTAACTATCTTCTCCGCATCCTCGTCCGGTATCTCAACCTTATTATCGGTACTACCGAACTCCTCCTCCAGAGACATTATCAGCTCAACCAGGTCCAGCGAATCGGCGCCCAAATCATCAACAAAACTGGCCGAAGGCACGACCTCGCTTTCCTCAACACCTAATTGCTCAACGACTATCTTCTTTATCCTATCAAAGACTGTAGGCATCTCTTACCTCCCTATTTTCTAGCGGCAAGTGCGCTAACCGAGCCTAAAACTCCATTAACGAACCTTGACGAACTATCGCTGCCAAATTTCTTGGCTAACTCGACCGCCTCATTGATGGCGACCTTCACTGGGACATTATTATCAAGTAAAATCTCAAATATTGCAAGTCTTAAGATATTCCGGTCAACGACGGGTATCTGCTCCAGCGGCCAGGCCGGGGCAAACTTGCTGATATGCTTATCTATCTGCTCTTTGTTTCGGATAACTCCGTTGACCAGCCCCCGGACAAAGGCGGCGTCCTCTCCCGCAAGCCCGCTTTCGGCCAGAAGATGAGTTAGTGTCGTTTCCACATCATGGCCGGCCGAGTCGAACTCGTATAGTACCTGTAAAACTACCGCCCTGGCTCTGCGCCTTACTCCCATCGCTTTAAGCCACCAAACCTATTATCATGCATTTTGTAAACGTCATGCAACCAAGAGCCTACATGCCCCCGTCCACGCTTAAGACCTGCCCGGTGACATAGCCCGCCTCCTCGGAGGCCAGAAAAGCGACCGCCTCGGCCACATCATGGGGAGTACCGAAGCGGTCCAGGGGGATATGCTTTTTAATCTCCTGCCGCCGTTCCTCTTTCATCCGGCTGGTCATATCGGTCTCAATAAAGCCGGGGGCGATGGCATTGACGGTGACGCCGTGAGAGCCGACCTCCCTGGCCACCGTCCGGGTAAAGCCGATAACGCCAGCCTTGGCGGCGGAGTAGTTGGCCTGCCCCGGGTTGCCGACAAGTCCGGCAATACTGGCAAGATTGATTACCCGGCCCCAGCGCTGTTTAAGCATATTCCGCAAAACGGCCCTGGTACAGAGGTAGACGCTCTTTAAGTCCACGTCCAGAACCTTATCCCAGTCCTCCTCCGACATCCGCAGCAGGAGCTGGTCGCGGGCGATGCCGGCGTTATTCACTAAAATATCAATCCTGCCGTAGGCGGCCAGTGTCTCTTCTACCAGCCGGGCGACATCTGCCGCCTGGCTGACATCAGCCAGCACCGCCAGGCTCTGCCCGCCGGCAGCTTTAATTTCTTCAGCGACCGTCTCCGCCTCTTTCTCCAGGATATCTGATACCACCACCGTCGCCCCGGCCCCGGCCAGTTTGAGGGCGATGGCCCGCCCGATGCCCCGGCCAGCGCCGGTGACTATGGCTACTTTATCGTTAAGGTTCATTATTCTAACCCCTGAGCTAAATTCTTAACCGCCTCGGCGTCGCCGATATTTGTAATTTTAACACTTCTGTCTATCCGCTTGATAAGGCCGGCCAGCACCCGGCCCGGCCCGATTTCAATAAAATTAGACACGCCGTCGTTTACCATATATTCCACCGAGCGCTGCCACTGGACACAGTTGCAGAGTTGATTTAATAACTCCTCTTTGACCGCCTCGGCGGTGGTGAGGGGCTTAGCCGTGGTATTACCAACGATAGGCACGGTTGGGTTATTAAATTTAAGGGTGGCCATAATCTCGGCCATGCCGTCCACCGCCGGCTGCATCAGCGGGGTATGAAAAGCGCCGCTTACCTGCAGGGGAATGGCGCGGTGCGCCCCCTTTTCTTTGACCAGTTCCATAGCTTTAGCCAGCTTGTCTTTGGCGCCGCTGATTACTATCTGGCCGGGGCAGTTGATATTGGCAATGCGGGTGCCGGTCTGCCGGCAGACCTCGGCCAGGGGTGATTCGTCAAGACCGATTATGGCCGCCATGCCGCCGGGGGTAATCTGGCCCGCTTCATGCATCAGCCGTCCCCTTTCCCGTGCCAGATAGACGGCGGTGGCGAAATCGAGCACCCCCGCCGCCGCCAGCGCCGTGTATTCGCCCAGGCTGTGACCGGCGACAAAAGCAGCCGGGGGTAATCCCCCGTTAAGGCTGCGGCTGGCCTCCAGGCAGGCAAAGCTGACGGTGACTATCGCCGGCTGGGCGTTGACCGTCTTGATAAGCTCGTCCTCGGGCCCCTCAAAGCATAATTTGGAAAGGCTAAAGCCCACAGCCTTATCGGCCTGCTCAAAGACGGCTTTGGCGGCATCATAATTCCGGTAGAGGTCAAGACCCATGCCTACCGATTGGGAACCCTGCCCGGGGAAGACGTGGGCGGTTTTCATCGCTTCTGGCAAATCATTCCCCCCGGTTATGCCGCCGGCTTCTTCGGGCCTTTGACTTCAATGACCTCCCTGCCGGCATAGCTGCCGCAGGTGGGGCAGGCATGGTGGGACAGCTTGGGACTATGGCACTGAGGGCATAAGTCCAGGGAGGGTGTGACCATGCCGAGATGAGACCGGCGCCTGCCCTGCCTCGCCTTGGCGTATTTTCGTTTCGGTAAAGCCCCCATATTATTACTTTCCTTTCTCTTTTTTAAGTTTGCTCAGTTCCGCCCAGCGGGGGTCGGCTGACTTAAGCGGGCAGCCGCATGGCCCCCGGTTGAGATTTTGGCCGCAAAAGGGGCACAACCCGGCACAGTTTTCCTTACAGAGCGGCTTCATGGGAATAGCCAGCAGGGCGTACTGGCGCACCGCCTCGGTCAGGTCAAGAATATGATTTTCATCAATGGTGAAGGAGCCCGGCTCATCGGGGGCAGCCAGAGGCGCCCCGGTATCCACGTCGGCGGTGGGGTAGTACTCCTCCTCAAGGTTTATCTTAAGCGGGCACTTGAACGGGCTCAGGCAGCGGCCGCAGGTAAGCTCAACATCGGTTTCCAGCTCTCCCTTGGCCAGTATGCTGCGGTTGGTGCGCATCAGCCTGACCTTACCCTGCACCAGACTGTTAACGCCGTCACCGGTGATATCTATAATCTTTTTTATTTCGTAATCTCTTACCGAGCCTATGGACGCCCGGAGTAACTGGGCTACATTTATCTGCATCGCCTGCCACCTCCCCTCCAGAAGCAAGTCTTCTATTATAAGCCGACCGTGACGCCTACTGTCAAGCTGAATAGCTATCCTCCCAGCACCTTGAGCTTCCTCAGCTTAAAGGCAATCTCGTTTCTCAGCACCTGGTTGGAGCCTTCGTATATCTGGGTAATCTTGGCATCGCGGAACATCTTCTCGATGGGATAGTCTCGCATATAGCCGACGCCGCCGAAAATCTGCATGGCGTCGGTGGTCACCTTCATGGCCGTGTCCGAGGCGAAGACCTTGCACATCGCCGCCTCTTTGGTGAAGTCCTTAACCCCGTTATCCACCATCCGGGCGGTGGAATAGACCAGCGCCCGCGCCGCCTCCACCCGCATCGCCATCTCGGCCAGCATCTGCTGCACCGCCTGCTGGGCGTAAATGGGGTGGTCGAACTGGACACGCTTCTTGGCGTAGTCGATGGCTGCCTCCAGAGCCCCCTGCGCCAGACCCATCGCCTGGGCGCCCAAACCGGGGCGGGAGCGGTCTAAGAGCTTCATGGTCAGGATAAAGCCCACCCCCTCCTTACCGATGATATTCTCGGCGGGGATGAGGCAATCCTCAAAGACCAGCTCTCTGGTTGAGGAGGCGCGGATGCCCAGCTTCTTCTCCTTACGACCGAAGGTAAAGCCGGGAGTATCTTTTTCGACAATGAAGGCGCTGGCGCCGCGGGCTCCCTTTGATTTATCGGTCAGGGCGATAACGGTATATACCTCGGCATCGCCGCCGTTAGTGATAAACTGCTTGGTGCCGTTGATGATATAGCCCTTATCGGTGCGCCGGGCGGTGGTCTGGATTCTACCGGCGTCGCTGCCGGCGTCGGCCTCGGTCAGGCCGAAGGCAGCCAGCTTCCGGCCGCTGGCGATATCGGGCAGGTATTTCTTTCTTTGCTCGTCGGTGCCGTACTCAAGCAGGGTGAATGATCCCAGGCCGCTGGCGGCATAGCTGACGGCGATGCCGCTGCACACCCGGCTTAATTCCTCCACCACCAGACAGAGGTCGAGGAGACCACCCCCCAGCCCCCCGTACTCTTCGGGAATATAGACGCCGAACAGGCCGGCGTCAGCCAGTATTTTCATTATCCCCGAGGGGAACTCTTCCTTTTCATCAAGCTCAGCCCGCACCGGCAATACCTGTTCTTCGGCAATTGTCCGGGTTAGGTTTTTGATTTCCTTTTGCTGCTCGGTTAAGAAATAGTCCAAAGCGCTCCTCCTGAGTAGAATTCAATCCGCCGGTTCAACCAAGAATTAGTCCATTATAAGCCAAGCCGGACACCTACTGTCAAGGCGGGCTAACCTTGACATTGCGCCGAAGCATTATTACAATTTTTCAGGACACCATTTAACCGCCGGCGGGCCGGTTTTCCAGTATTTTAGCCATACACTGCCAAAATATGCTAAACTGTATAGCCGCCGGTTAATAGCTGATTATAGGGAGGTGAACCCAATGTTAGCCAAGGCCTTTGTCCTTATCGAGACAGCGGTGGGCAGAAACAAGGAAGTAGCCGCCGCCCTGAAAAAACTAAAGGGAGTGAAATCGGTTGATATCGTCACCGGGCCCTATGATATCATCGCCGTCATCGAGCAGGAGAATCTGAATGATATCGGCGACCTGGTCACCAGCAAAATCCACCCTATCGCCGGTATCTCCCGTACCGTGACCTGCCTGGCGATAAAGACCGCCTGAAACCAAAAAAGGCTTAAATTTGGCAAAGATTAAAGACCCGACCGCAGAAAGGGAGAGAAAAGCATGGATTTTAGACTGAGCGAGGAGCAGGAGAAATTCCGGAAGGAAGTCCGTGACTTCCTGGAGGGAGAGATAAAGCAGGGGCTGTGGGAGCCGACCTGCGATGCCTGGATAATGGGGCACGACCCGGAGTTTACCAAGCGGGTGTCCCAGAAGGGCTGGATCGGCTTAACCTGGCCCAAAGAGTACGGCGGGCAGGGGCGCTCCTACATAGACCGGCTTATCCTGACCGAGGAGATGCTGCGCTACGGCGCGCCGGCCGCCTGCCACTGGTTCGCCGACCGCCAGATTGGCGGCGCCGTCGTCCACTACGGCACCGACCAGCAGAAGAAAGAGCTGCTGCCTATGATTTTAAAGGGCGAAGCCTATGTGGGGCTGGGGATGAGTGAGCCCGACGCCGGCAGCGACCTGGCCTCGCTTAAGACCAAAGCCACCGAGGACGGCGACGATTTTATCATTGACGGGCAGAAGACCTGGACCAGCGGCGGCGGCAATATGAACTGGATTTACCTGGTGGCCCGCACCGACCCCGATGCCCCCAAGCACAAGGGCATCAGCGAGTTCTTCTTCAGCACCGATTTGCCCGGGGTCAGCGTTGCCCCCATCCATGATATTACCGGCGGGGTGCACTTTAACGAGGTCTTCTTCGAGAACGTGCGTATTCCCAAGACCTGCCTCATCGGCGAGAGAAACAGGGGCTTTTACCAGATTTTGAACCAGCTTGACTACGAGCGGAGCGGCATGGAGCGGCTGATGGCCAACTATCCCCTCTTTGAAGCCGTTATCAAATACTCCAAAGAGACCAAGCAGAACGGCAAGCCGCTGGCCGCAGACCCGCTGGTACGCTCAAAGCTGGCCCAGCTAAAGATTGAGCTTGAAATCGGGAGGCTGCACATGTACCGCGTGGCCATGGTTATGGACGAGGGCCGCGCCCCCAACTGGGAGTCATCTATGTCCAAAATCTACGGCACCGCCTTCGAGCAGCACCTGGCCGGCGCCGCCATCGAGATACTGGGGCTTTACGGGCAGCTTTCGCCCCAGTCAAAGAGAGTGCCGATGCACGGCATGGCCTATCATTCCTATCTATCCTCCAAGGGCTACAGCCTGCAGGCGGGCAGCTCGGAAGTACTGAAGAATATACTGGCGCTGAGAAAGCTGGAAATGCCCAGCCAATAAATTGACGACAAGATTGAATTAGGAGGCAATTATGAACTTAGCTCTCTCTGAAGAACAGGAAATGTTAAAGACGATGGCCCGCGATTTTCTGGCCGATAAGCTGCCCAAGGCAACGGTTAAAGAGATGGAAGAAAGCGAGGAGGGCTACTCACCGGAATTGTGGAAAGAGATGGCCGGGCTGGGCTGGATGGGGCTGGCCTTCCCCGAAAAGTACGGCGGCAGCGATATGAGCTTCCTCGACCTGGCCATGCTGCTGGAGGAAATGGGCCGGGCCTGCCTGCCGGGGCCCTATTTTTCCACGGTGGTCTTGAGCGGCTTTACCATTCTGGATATCGGCACTGACGGGCAGAAAGACGAGTATTTACCCAAGATCTCCAGCGGCGAGGCCATCTTTACTTTAGCCCTGACCGAGCCCAGCGCCAGCTACAAAGAAAGCGGCATCGAGACTAAAGCCGCCGCCGAGGGCGATAACTACGTCATCAGCGGCACCAAGCTCTTTGTCCCCGACGCCAACGTGGCCGACTACATGCTGGTGGCGGCCAGGACGGGAAAAGGGATTACCCTTTTTATCGTTGACGCCAAGAGCCCGGGGATAAGCACCACCGTCTTAAAGACAATCGCTAACGACAAGCTGTGCGAGGTGGTCTTCGACAAGGTAAAAGTGGCCAAAGATAATGTCCTGGGCAAACTGGACCAGGGCTGGCCGGAAATAGAGAAGATAATCCAGCGGGCGGCGGTAGGCAAATGCTGTGAGATGACCGGCTGCATCCAGCAGGCGCTGGACATGACGGTGGAATACGCTAAAGATAGAAAGCAGTACGGGCGCCCCATCGGCAGCTTCCAGGTTATCCAGCACTACTGCGCCGACATGGCCACCGATGTTGACGGCACCAGGCTTTCCGCCTACCAGGCGGCCTGGATGTTCAGCGAGGGGCTGCCCTGCACCCAGGAAGTAGCCATCGCCAAGGCCTGGGCCGGAGAGGCCTGCCAGCGGGTTATGGCCCTGGCCCACCAGATTCACGGGGCTATCGGCGTGACCATAGACCACGACCTGCAGTACTACACGCGGCGGGCTAAGGCGGCTGAGGTGAGCTTCGGCGACGCCGGTTTCCACCGGGAGGTAGTGGCCAAGGAAATGGGCCTGTAATCTTGCTTTAACCGACCGTCTGTGGTAAAA
>Ga0307437_1001976_pt1 | contig 13053 bp, 7 predicted proteins | sample SalMarWE160390MG_FD_202146 | JGI IMG/M metagenome (GOLD analysis project Ga0307437, IMG submission 202146) | Salt marsh sediment microbial communities from the Plum Island Ecosystem LTER, Massachusetts, United States - WE1603-90 | ecosystem: Environmental > Aquatic > Marine > Intertidal zone >...
AGGGTGGGTTCCTTGCTACTCAGCGCAGTTGCCACGAGTACGTCTCGGGCTTCAGCATTATTCGGGTCTCTCCGAAGAACAAGATGGGCCAATTCAGCCGCCATTTGTGTATTCTCGAGCGCAAGCTCAGCCCTGCCTCTGGCCGACAGCAATGACAAATTGTCCGGATTGGAGCCAAGAGCCCGAATCGCGTAATCACGGGCGGTCTCGTATTCTCCATCCCGCATCGCGATATTAATTAGCGTAAGATGTGCATCAGCGGCTGTCGGTTCAAGTCTAATAACATTTTCCAGATTCTCTCTGGCCGTCCTGATAGCCTGGGGCGTAGGTTTCTCCAACAAGTGCATAGCCCGGATCTTCATCAGTTCGGGGTCCTGTGGCAGTCGTCCTTCAAGCGTTGTAAGAATTTCCAGTGCTCTCTGTCGGTCCTGTGCATGGTCGCGCCGAAATAACATCTTCATCAGCCTTCGCTCCAATCTCAAATCCCCAGGATACGCGTTCAAACCCTCTTCAAGTGTTACTATGGCTTTATCGATTTTCTCATTACTGGCATAGAAGTTGCTTAACAGTTCACAACCTTGTGTGCCCCTATCTGGGTAGCTTGTCAACCTGCGGTAATCCTTCTCGGCACGTTCAAATTCACCTTCATCAGCTAAGTAAGCCGCCCGCATTACGTAGGCACCGAAAGAATCGCTATTCGCCACATAGTCATCAAGGATTTGCCTCGCATCTTCGGACTGCTCCTCAGCCTTTAGTATAGCAACTTTTGCTGCGATAAGCGCCATTGAGTCCGGCATTATGGCCTCGGCTTCGTCGAGATACTGAAAAGCTTGGTTAGAATTTCTGGTTTGCCAGTAAACCAACCGTGCCAGAAGTATACGCGAGTTGGCGTCTCGGTTGTCATTAGCTGCCCTTAACTTCAATTCCTCGATCGCTCGGGAAAAGTCCCCCGCTCGCAGAGCCACCCGGACATTCCATGCACTGGCAACCCGGGGGTTCGTTTCAATCTGCTCGAGAATCTTATAGGCATCAGAAAAGCGGCCTTGTCTTTCAAGGAGGGTTATTAATGTGTCTGCTATATCAGTCGCTGAAGGATTCCTAACAAGCGCTTGCCGACACGTATCTTCGACACGATTGAAATTACCCAACTTCTCATACATTTCCGCCAGGAGTAATACCGGTGCCGACCACTCAGGGTTTGAATCAATACAGTATCGAAGTAAATCCGTGATATCTTGTTGCTTCAAACGCCAATCATCGGAAGAAAGCCATAACAAGGCTTGATGAAAACGCCACCAAAGTCCGGTCTCTCCTTCGGCCTTGCGTAGCTGCCGGATCAATTCCTCGGCCTTTTTCGGATCCTCTTTGATTTCCCTAAGGAACAAAAGTAACGAGCGAGCACGGATTTCCTGCTCATCCTCCGACAACTCCTCCAAAAGGCTTATTCCTGTGCTTCTATCCCCCTGCATAAGTTCAAGCAAAGCCAGCCGAATCGATATAGCTCGCTTCTCGTCCTTGCCGATTACGTTATCCAATCCTTGCCTAAGACAACTTCTGGCTGAAGCATAATCCGCGTTTGCAATGTGAAGCTCTGAGAGAGAAAGCCATGGACGAGCCACCTCTGAATAATGTTCGCACGCAGACTCGCAGATCTCGATTGCTTCAGCCAACTGGCCAGTTTGACGGTAATGCGCTACGAGTTGCAATTCAGCCCTTAAGGATTCCTGACTCTCTTCAATATCCTGTTTGAGTTCGCTTTCAACATCCTCAGACTTTCCAATATAAGTATAGATGCTCGCTTGCAAGGCGCGGATATCCATATTATCCGGATACTCTTTGCGTAATTGTGCCAATTCGCCCGACAATTTCTGAAGCTTTGACGTATTTACTTCCTGATCCTGTTCGGCCGCCAGATATATACTCGCACCAATGCGAAGCAGCTTACTGGTCATATTTGTGGGATTTAGTGATTCGGCCATTTGAGCAGTTTCATAAGCCTTACTCCATTGCCCCAGCTTGGTGTATTCGTTTGCAAGCTGTAACATTGCTTGGGGATCTTGTGGTCGATATCGTAGATACTCGCTCAGGGCATGTGCTGCTCGTCTGGTTTGACCTGTTAAATCGTATGCACGTGCCAAAAGCCCCCACATTGCGGGATCGGCTGCATCATTTGGCAGAAGCGGCTGCAGAGCATCAATGACTGCATAAGGCTTTTGTTCTGCGTCTGCCACGATAGCTCGCAGGTAAGCAAGCCTCAGCCTGGACTCAACTGTTCCTTCCTGTTTATATTGAGTATTGAAATACTCATCAAGACATTGCCTCGCTTCTGAAACCTTGCCTGCGGCAATATAAAGCCTAACCGCAGATGGCAACACCTGGATTCTATGTCTATCTTCCGTCAGCGCTGCTAGCGCTTCATCAGCCAGAGAGACACCTTTCTCTATGTCACCTCTCCTTGTCGCAAGTTCCGAAGCAAATAGAAATCTTGAGACCGTCCAGTCATTGACATCAAGAAAATGCTCTTCCAGTTTTTCCTGTGGGAGACTATCGATAGTCTCCAGCTTGGCTTCAGCTTTATCAAGCTCCCCATGGGCCATCCACTCTGTACCCAAGAAATAAAGCATTTGGAAGTTATCCGTGTCCAATGCATCGGCAGCTTCAAGATCTACGCGAGCATGTGTCCGTCTATCTTCGTCGCTAAGGCCGGAAATATTTGCCGTCACACGGAAAAACCGTGCTCGATTTGCCAGCGCCACAACAGAATCCGGAGCGTAGTCCAAAGCTTTATTTATACATTCAAGAGCTTTGGCATTTATACCCTCACTGACTGCTATATTACTCATCAACAAACAAGCTTGCGCATATTCGGGATATTTGTCCGGAAGTGCCTCAAGCTGCTTAATAAACCTCTCAAGTGTCTGCTTAGCTTCCTCGGGCCTGTTCAGTTTAATTAAGGCATCAGAGAGCAGTAATGGTGCCTCTTGGTCATTCGGATCATCTTCAAGCCGCATCCGGACAATATAGGCAAGCTCCTCGAAATTACCTATACCTGCATAAAGCTTGGTTAGCTGGTCATAAGAAATCTCATCGAGAGGATTTAGTCGAATAATACTACGGTAGGCCGCAATCGCCTGCATTATATGTGAAGCCTCGACCGGACGAACAGACATACGCGCCTTGGCATACTTCTTGAGGACTTCAACATCATTAGGATTTCTACCGAGGTATTCCTGGAAGTGTTTATATGCAGATACCCAATCCTTGCTTTCAAAGGCAGCTTCACCAGCTTCAAGATCCTGTTTCGAGAGAATTTCTCTCCTGATCTGACGGGCAGCAAATAGAGATGCAACAAGTGCTACCGTGACAAGTATTAGAATGACAAGCACTTTTACGTTAATCTTCGCACATCTGTTCCGATAAACCATGATATTTCCTCTCAAGAGTATTACTATCCAACTATCTGTATCGGCATATTATACAATAAGCATAATACCACAGCGCATTGTAATATCCAAAATCCGCTTTTTGGGGTAAAATTGGCTAAATGAACAAACTCTATTTGGTATAGATGCGTGTAAAACCTTTTTTATTGGATGTTTCTGCTCGTCTGATTCCGACTGGGAGTGTAATACAGAAATACAAATTGCTATGAATAAGAATATCTCCGCTAAATAAAAAAACTACCTCGGCAAAGTCCCAGTCAAATGGACTTCGCCAGCAATAGTAACACGAATTATAACTAAACAAAAGTCTACTATAGGCCAGGCATCTTATGCAAACCTACGCAACTTCCAACCCGCAGCACTCAAGCTAAAAATGTCCAGTAAGACACCTTCTGTAACTGAAACGAACTTTTTAACTAAAATTTTTCAATATCCAGATCGTTCATTCATATCCATATATCTGATCTAGATAATTCATCATGCCAACAAAAATAAATTGCTGGTTATTCTGAGCAAAAACCAATAAACCGGTTTGGCGAAACCTCTAAATGTAGAGGTTTCGCCCCTCCCGATTTACAACTTAAACACTTACTGTATGCTTGTCTGTTGTTATAAGGCAGACAAGGCTATCACGCAAATTTACGCAATCTCCAACCAGCTACGCCCAAACCGAGTATGCCAAGCAAGACGGCAGCCGGGACAGGAACCACATAGAGAAAATCCTGCCGATACTGCTTCACGTTGGCATTCTGTAGCACACGCACGTAGCCGATTGAACCTTCACCCCACCTCTCGTACCAAGTTCCTCCTGGGGCTACTGCAGCGGCAGCCTCTGTAATCCAGGTAGCCGCCTGGCCATTAGCTGGTCCAATCTCCTGTTCGATTGACCAGATTGCCTCTTGCAGCTCAGCTGCACTGGCTACTCGGCCCGGACCCGCAGCATACTCATAGCTCGACAGTGTCCCACGAGCGAACTCATTGTAGAGATATGCTGTTTTAGGATCGAGATCGTCGCCCTGGGCCGCTTCCGGTGTCGCCGGTACGTTCACGCCGCCGCCCCAGGCATGGGAGCCTGGTATGGTGCCATCTTTATTGTCTAAGCTAACCCAAACATCAAACCATTCGTTGTAGTAACTATATTCGTCTTTCTCAATGCAGAATGTTTGGAATGACTCCGGATGCCCGCTCAATAATCCATACGTTGAACTAGCGTAGCCTTTGCTGGCATCGAGTTGCCAGTTACCGGCTCCAGGATCAAACAGAGTGAATTCTCCGCCAGTTCCTGAATAATAACCACCCATCCGCGTCATTTGGGCTATTGATCCCAGCCCCAAAGTTCCATGAGTCGGATCAGCTAAAGCCGGTGCTGAAACAAATACACATACTACTGTAATAAAAATCAGTCTTCTTATCATCAACTATCTCCCTCAACCTTTAAATCACGATGTAGAATTCTTTTAGAACATAGCTTCATCGTTAGTCAATTTTTATTGTCATGCACGATTGCCTTCTATAAGGCGTCTTATGCATGTTTACGTAATTTAATACCAGCTACACTTAAGCCCAGCATACCCAGCAGAACAGCGCCCGGAACGGGAACGTAAACCAGAACATCTTGTTTGAGCCCCGAGACCTTGCCGGTTGAGCAGTTGTAGGTGCTATAGGTGTTCAGGATCCGAACGTTGCCAATTCCCGACCATAGGCCGTTGTCGATAGCGTTTTGCGCTTCGGTAATCCAGGCCTGCGCCTGCGCATCCTCTGGTTTACCTAACGGGCTAAACTCGTTCTCAATGAAGCCAATCGCCACTGTGAGTTTTTTGGCACTGTCCTTGCGCTGGGCTACAGTCCCGGTAAAGTTATAGTTGCTCAGAGCGCCCTCGGCAAACTGGGTGAAAAGATACGCCGTCCTCGGATCCAGAGGATCTCCGTAGTTCAACTGGCCCTTTGAGTCGTAGTTGGGAGGACCAGTTGGGTTAGAACCGGTATACAGAGGATTGCCACCTGCATAGCTTCCATCGCCAGCCTGATTACCGCCCCTGACGGCGGAAGTGTTCACAACCGCCCATAAGTAGTTATCGCTGCCACTAATAAGCTCATCTGACTCTAGGCAGAAGGTCAAGAACGACCCACCAACGGGTATGGAAAGGTCATCGTAGTTGATACCATTCTCACAGTTCTGGAGAACTGTTGCCTTGAACTCACCGCCTTCATCATAAGAATTCGCCGTTTCGTATATCCAACTCCGCGTCTGCAGTTTTATGTAGGACACGTCGCCGATCGATGGGTCCGCAAGAGCCGGCGCTGCGATAAACGAAGATATTACTGTGATCAAGATTAACTTTCTTAACATTTTTATTCTCCTTTTCCTTATATTCGACTTGCTTTTACAAGTCAGAACAGTGATTGCTTCTTTTAGTCAATTAAGACCTATACAATCCTTTAATTGTTCCCACGTATAAATGTATTTAGATAACTATACTCTATAACAAAGTACCGAGCACGCGGGAAAACAATCCACATATTAGGAAATAGGAGGTCCTCGGGATGCAATGACATCCGGTGTGAATTGAGATTTTCGCCATAGGGACATAACGACCCTTTGAAGATATTGAGGTATCAGTTCTTCCACCATGCAGACCGGCTGAATAAAACAATAAGCTGGTGCAGGGCAGAGAGATTCAGGTGAAACAGCGAAACTATGCCCAATTTGGAAGGGACCACCGTTGTGGTACCATTCCGGGACAAAGCCGAAGGACAGCCTTTTTGCCCAGTGAACGGACCCGCACAGACCCAAGCCCATCAATGCAGACAAACATAAGCTAAGGCTGCCCGGTCCATTCGTTAAGTCTATAGGATGCTGTATTTCAGAAGTTTGTCCGACATCAGCATTTGACTCGGGTAAAAGCTGGACAGGCCATAGACCTATATCACTAACAGCCGAGCAATTGAACGATTTGGATGAACTTAGAACTGGACTTACAGCATAGGTTATATGCTGTCTCTGACCCTCCCCAGCACCGGAATGCGACACTGGAGCCATATCAGCAAAAACAGCAGTGGTTATAACCCATCCACCTATTACCACCGCAGAAATACTTTTGCCGTTAATCATCGACTCTCCTTAATTTATAAATTATAGGGCTTTCTCTATATAAAGTCAATAAATTTTTTCAAAAACACATATTTTTTTACTGTCGATTTCAAATTAGAGCCTAAAACCATAAGTTCTTTCATAGTAGCAACTTAAGTCCCTTCAGTCAACAAAGATTCTAAGCGTTTGTCAGAATACTTTCTTGCTTGCTTTAGGGAATTGCTGGTTTTTAAGATAGGTTGTTCAACTTTCGCACGAACATTTTTGAGCTGTTTACTTAATTTGCCCGTCAAAGCTAAGTACTCCAGGTTGCATGTTGTTTTCTTTTGTTCTTCTTTTTCGTACGGGCCTGGGTTGCTGCCTTGGTTTGCACAATTGCCTTTTCCTTTTGTGGATTGGGCTCAGGAACAGTCAATTTATCCATTAGCCATAGCTCGCCGAACATAAGTAGAACAGCGGCTGGCATCATGACCAAACCGGCAAAATCATGGAAGAATTTCTCTGCCACTTCAGCGCTTACAAGCAACATTAGTACCGCCGTTACGACTATTCTCAAGATGTTGCATATCACGCCCGCAGGAATACTTGATAGCAACAGGATTGCTTTCTGAAGCCGGGAGCGCTTGATCATATAAGCTATGAATGCCGAGACGATAACAAACGCCGCCAACATTCGCAGGCCACTACAGGCTTCTGCTACCGCCAGAGGGGTATTTCCATTCAGCATCATGACATTCCCCTGCTGACTTACTCTAACACCGAACGCCTCCAAAAGAAACACCGAACCTGTTGTTGCCATCCTCTGCAATGGTCCACTGATCATGTTATGAATGCGTCCTGGAAATGGGACCATAAGAAAAAGGAACAATAGTATCCATGAAACACTCCGGAACACCTGCCAACCAGCAACCATAAGAACCAAGCCTGCTATAGTCAGTACAAGCGAATATCGCTCACCCGATTCATACATAAACAATAATCCGAAAGTCCGTGCTATCTGTGCCAGTATGAGCAGACCGACACCCCACCAACACGGCTTCGGTAAGCAACTTCTCAACGTTTTTCTCTCACGCCAAACAAAAAATAATGCTACCAGCGGCACAAGCTGACCTGCAGAGTAATCATCGTTACTTTGCCATTCTTTGTAAAGATCTGTAACTGTTAGCCAGTACGACCACATTGTTACAGTCAGCAGCATTAATATGACTGAAACAAATATCAAGTGGCCCTTGTGCATTTGATGTCTGCCAGAAATCTGCAAAGAATGTCTGCGATGGATACGACGATCAATCACTATTTTTCCCCTCATATAAGTTTTTCATATCAGAACGACCTTTGTCCGAGTGCTGACTCTCTTCGACGGTCTCTAATAGTTGAGCTATCGATGAAGCTGAATCAATAGCAAAGTCAGAGACGAGCCTTGTTGCGGAATCGGCGGTCGGAGTTGCTGTGATGGGAGTGGCTATTTGCACTTGAGCGACATAACCAACAGTGCCGGAGCCTCGCCACGCTTTTGAGCGCAATAGTGAAACGTCATGGCAATACTGCCCATCTACGATGTAATAATCCAGAACGACTATTCTATTTGTGTTCAGAGCACCGCGGGAAAACTTGAGGATGTTGCACGGTAGTTTCATCCCATCACTCAAGGGCAGTTCTATGGAACTGCGATTCATGAGCGTCCAGCCAGCTCCGGTGTAGCAAACCTCCGGGCGGTGTGGCATCAAGTCGCGCGCTTTGACACCACTGGCAATATATAATGATATAGATTCCAAGCCACTGTGACGTGAATATCGACGGTTGACATGCGCATCGGTATCTGTGGCACGTACTATGGCATCGTCCAGTGGCACTTCCTGGCCTATCCAATCACCAATGTGCAAAGGCAATTGTGCTAATGCCTCAGGAGATATTGGCGTGGTGTTGACAGGAGCCTCCAGTCTGGCCGCCAGAACACGATAGCCTAAACCAAAAAAGAGCATTAAAAAACTTGCTGTGATGGCGGCTATAATAACCGGTCTTCGATTTGGCTTGTCATTCTTCATCATTTGTTTAGCCTTTGTTTATTGTGCAAAAGAAAACTACATTGCTCTGTCACCAGATTATATGCCAATTCTTATTAGAGAATAGTTCATCCTCTGTCTTCCATAAGTCTTAGTCCAAGTAGCAATTTACTTTCGACCTATCTGAATTCGGCCCCCAATCTGTATCAAAAAGACTGAATGCGACCAGCGGTGTAAAAAGCGCTCCGAAGCGTGGTTTTCCCGCAGAAAGATCCTGCTTGAGCAACAACTTTATACGTTCAATATCAAACAATTCAGCGGGCAATCGCTCTATTGAGCTACGTACAAGCTCTTGATATTTCGGCGAAAACTTCAATAATGCATTGATGTCATGATAGGCACCTTGATTAAAAGGATGAACATTCCGCTCTCGTTTGCGACTTCTGAGATAATTACGCACTTTGCAGCATAGTGAAGACCTCTTCAGTAAGTCCTGGGAAATATCCTTAACGCCTTGAATGGTCCGCGAGTGCAACGGTGGGCATACACCTGCCGGAAGGCCTGTGTGCGGATCTTCGATCTTCGCCAGTTCAGGCGATACCTTTCGCAGGGCATACATGACAAGACGACCGCCTCTCTTCCACTTGTGCGGAATCGAAATCGCAAATTCTGCGAGTTCATTGTCATAGATGATAGAATGGTCGACCAAACGTGTTCGATTCGTTCTTGTTGTGGGGGCAAGATCGGATACGGACAAAAGATTTTCGAAGGGGAAGCGATCCGCGAGATCCCCAATCGTTCCCCCGTTGGAAAACCACTGTGAAAGACGCCTAATCTGATGTTCCTTTGCAACGGCAAGAGCATCCTTGAGCTTGTCGGAGAGCCCTAATGATTTTAAATTCAAAGGGTATGTTTCCTGAATCAATGTTGACTCCGACAACACCCTGCTAATTGCTCGATTTCGAACACATTCCGGCAATAATGCCATCCCCCATATAGGAGGAAGATCTTCAATAAACATCCCTTTCAAAACCTGATTAAAATAGAGTCCTGTAATTGTTACGTGAATACCTGCTTCAACCAACCGGTTAAAGAAAGTAACACCTCGACATGCGAGGAAGGAACCAAACACTCCCTCGTTGATGTCCACAGATGCACGGGCTTGCAGCAATGGATAATCGGATGTTCGGGGTAACTCAATACAGGCAATACCCCGTGTGGACGCAGCCTTCAAAGTAAGCTTGCGTTCTTTGTTTGCCATCCCCTCATTCGTGAGAGTCAGGCCTGTAACACTATCAGGGGAAAGTGCCAGAATAAGACGAGAGTCTATTCCACCACTTAGAAATACACCCAATCCGCTGTCATCTGCAACGCGTTTTTCCAGACTTCTCCTCAGGATGTCCGTCAGTTTATGTGCTGCTTCCCGCCATGAAGAGAGGTCTGTTACAGCGCATGGGTCAAAATTGAAATATCGTTCGACAGCAAGCTTCCCGTTTCTGAGTCTGGCATGTGCCGCAGGAGGCAGTCTTCGTATATCAGCAAACAGTGTTCTCTCGCTGATTACTTTGTCAAAGCCAATGAACTCAGCTATCGCCATGTGGTCATACTCACGACCAATGTCGTCGCGGCAGCAAAGAAGACTTCGCACTGATGATGCAAAGGCAAAATCGTTGTTCTTTTGCCAAAAGAAGAGTGGACGTGATAAAAAGCGGTCGGTGTAGAGGTGAAGCGTTTGATCGCGAGAGTCGTAAACCGCGATGGCAAAGGAGCCATTTAGACAACGCACAAACATCGGCCCATGCTTCATATATAGATGTAAGCAATACTCAGCCCTTTGTATCGTAGTAACAGGCTTGCGAAACGACTCCGGCACTTCGCCTGCATCCGGAAATACTTCACCGTCAATCAAAAGACATACATCCGAATTCTGCGAGACTGCCGACTTCAAGGAAAACTCCTTGTCATAATCAACGGCTGCACCTGCAAATGAACCATAATCGACTATACTTAGACGATCGTTCGGCGAGTAGCAGATAGGCAACGCCATCCGTTTTAGAACAGCCGTATCTATAACACTGCGTGGGCAACCACCCTTATATCCCAATATTCCTGGCATATTCGATTCTTTTTTACTAATTCTTAACACATTGTGCGAGTTTTTTTGTATGCAGCATAAAAGAAGACCTCATTACCGATATTAAAGGTAAATCAAAAGTAATCTTTATTAGGCAAGGAGGTCTAAAATGAAACTTATTGATTATATCGTCATGGCATTCGTTATGGTTGATGATTTTTGCAAAATTTATTTTCCTGGACGCAAAATCAGAGCCAGAGGACCACTGCCAAAGCTGGCTGACAGCGAAGTAATCACAATGGAACTTGTTAGAGAACATCTGGGTTTTAACACCAATGAAAGTATTTATAACTATTTTAACCGCAATTGGAATTGTCTGTTTAACAATCCGCCTGACAGAAGCAACTTTGTACGTCAATGCGCCAACCTGTGGGGTGCAAAACAGCGTTTTTTCGAGTGCTTGAGTCATTCTGAAGATAAATACCTGCAGATAATTGACAGAGTTCCAATAGAGGTTTGCAAGTTTGTAAGAGCCAAATCTACCAGACGATTTAAGGATACAGCAGCATACGGATAATGGCTTGGACAGACGTTTTTCAGCTACCGCCTTCATTTGAAGATAACCTACTATGGTATGATTCTCAATTTTGTTGTTGCCCCGGCTAATGAATATGATATTGGTTATGTTGAGACGCTACTTGCCGATGTTAGTGGTGGTTGGGGTTCTTAATGATAAAGGTTATCGTTCTAAAGACTTGCATAATAAACTGTGGTAACAGCGTAGGATAAATTTTCATACATTGTTGAGAAGAATTGACAAGAAAGTCTCTCCATTGCCCAGAGAGACGATACGGACTCTTACAGGTAAAAGACGACTGATTGAGACTGTAGCTGGTTAACTGGAGCAAAGATTTGGGATAAAAACGACATTTGCTCGAGATTTGTGGCATTTTCTTAGTAGAGTTATTCGCAAGATACTTTCTTATACGGTTTTTGTTTTTTTGAAGCCGAATATCGATCCTTTGAAACTAAGATTACTTGTGAATTAAAACTAGCACAACACTTTAATTCTTAGTCAGTTTTCATTACAGAAAGGCACTGTGAATCCAAAACAGATAACGACCGACAAGAAAGTCTGCTCTTTTCTGTTCGGTGCCGGTTTGATCTTATGTAATTCTTGCCCAATGTCTGGAGCCAGGAACCTATCGGTGCCGAAGCGAGTACCGAAGGATACCGATCCATTCATATCATGCAAGCGTGCTTTTTTCCAGAGCTGCTACAGAGAGGATGGAGGTCTTCAGACTGCAAAGCAACGGACCAAGCGAGATTAAAAGGACCTTTGAGTTCAGCATCTGTTCAAAGTCTCAAAGGCTGATTCGTGCCAGTACCTAGAACCTCTATATATCCAGGATATTAAGTGCCTCCTGAGGAGGTATGGTTTTGTCTGAACTCCGGAGGGCAAGCACTCACGTTTGCAACCGGCCTAAGGATAAGCGCCAATAGCACCACTGTGTCTGCTGGGATCGTATACTAACCTGCTCAGATAAGAATCTTGGCTCGCCTACATCTGGATAGGACTAACTCCAGCGTCAGAGGGCTTCAGCGGACGAAAAAGTGAGAGATTCCCTACATCACCACATCATCCTCCCTTATATCTTCGGTCCCTCCGCTTTAGAATGAACATAATCAATACCAATGCACCATAAGGAAGGAGATATTCAACAATATTTCCTTCTTTGAAATAAGAAAGTGAGCAGCCTCCTCCTCCGCCTCCTCCTCCGCTAAAGTCCCTAAAGCCGTTACCAGTTCTGTCGTCGCTCTCACTTGTTTCTTCCAGAATATAAAAAGTAGTCAAGTGCGTTGTCTTGAAAGAAGCGACTGACACTCCATTAGCGAGAGTCGTATTCGTGATGTCAGTTATTCCCTGTTGGCTCAGGGTTCCGGTTTGGGTGTTATACCAATAGGGAATAGCCTGACCAGAACCAGAACTTGTATAGGGAATGGTCACAATTGCAGGCGAAGAAAACTGCATGCCGCTTGGACCTATTTCATAAGCGGTAATACAGGGAGATCGAAATTTCTGAGGATTCTCGATCTTTGAAATACTGATGACCATATCACAGTCGTATGCATTTGGAAGAATCTCAATGGAGATGTCCTCGTTATCATCAATAAAGTTAGGATCCTCGCCCACTCTGCCACCTTCAGCACTTATGATTAAGGCAGAGGCTAACGCAACCGGCTCGAAGTATGTGCTGCATGCGCCGTAGATCCGTGTCGTGCTGTCTCTGTCATCAGCCCAAAGTATTACTGGCTGACCATATTCGTCGAATCCCAGGGCAGGATCACTTTGATTGGAATTGGTTCCATCATCTCCTACCAGGATATTGGTCCCGGCTGTGCCGGATTTTATCTCTGCAAAATATAGGTCGCTTTCACCTA
>Ga0307437_1001988_pt1 | contig 12998 bp, 13 predicted proteins | sample SalMarWE160390MG_FD_202146 | JGI IMG/M metagenome (GOLD analysis project Ga0307437, IMG submission 202146) | Salt marsh sediment microbial communities from the Plum Island Ecosystem LTER, Massachusetts, United States - WE1603-90 | ecosystem: Environmental > Aquatic > Marine > Intertidal zone >...
AAGGAGAATATGATTTATTGAGCTATTTAGATGATGTAAGCGGAATTGATTCACCATCTCTTCAAGAGCCTGATCTTTTTAGAGGTTTTGATCTTATTATAGATGAAGACAGTTTATATGATATTACTATGCTGTCTTTTGGCGAAACCTATTTTCTTGCTGTTGTAGATGATGGTTCGACAGTAGATGTGCTTGACTCTCTTGATCATGTTGGTTTTTATGGAATCCCGGATACCGTAACTATTGGCACTGAAACTTTCGTATATTCTATACCAGAAAAAATTGATGTTCAAGAGAGAGTAGATGAAAGCGATATCGATATCAGAAATTTTATTGAATACAGATGGTTTATAAAGATTTACGAAATAACAAATCCGTGAGTAGAGAGTAGATAGTTTAAAGGACGGATGACCGCCGACGGCGGACGGAAGATAAATAAAAGAAAGTAACAAAAAAATCTGTGCTTATACGTAGCTATATTTTAGGATTTTGGGTTGGGATTTAGTGAAAACAATAAATAAAAAAAATAGGTGTGGTGTGGTTCTGTGTTCTCTGTGGCTTCGTGTGAGATATCCTTTTTGGTGGTGAGGGGGGTCTTAAACAACATAATCTTTTTTCCTTTGTGCTCTTTGTGTGCTTTGTGGTTCAATTCTTTATTTGCTTTCTTTTTCGAAAAGATAATAGCTGAGACGCGCTAATTCTGAAGAAAGATCAATATTTCTAACAATAAAATGATTAGAAAAGTCATTAAGAGAAGAGAGATAAGAAGGCGTGAAATTTAGTACAGCTTCAATAGCTGAATTTTTTATTTCTTTTATTACATTAGCCACTTCCTCTGAAGGAACTGCAATTATGGCTATTTTTATGCCTTCTTTTTTGACTTTTTGTTTAAAATTGTTAATATCGTCTATTTTTATCCCCCTGATTTTACTCCCAATCTTCCTTCTATCTTTATCAAAAGCTAAAATTATCTTGAATCCTTGAGTTTTAAATCCGTAAAAATTTAGAAGGGCCGAGCCAAGTTTGCCCACCCCTATTAATGCTACTTTTCTTTCTTTACTGGGAAAAGCGATTTGCTTTATTTCTTTAAGAACCTCTACTGTGTTGTATCCTACACCGCGTTTTCCCATTGTACCTATGTATGAAAAATCTTTTCTTACAAGGGTTGGTTTTATATTCAACCTGCTTGCAATATCCTCTGAAGAAAAGCTTCCTTTTTTTTCTTCACAAAAACCTTCAAGGCATCGCGCATATATATATAACCTGTTTATAACTTCATCTGGTACTTCTGATTTATTCAAAATTTTTTACCTCACTTTGTGATTATAATAACAAAGCCTCTTTTTGTCAATATTTAAAATGTAGCGAAGGCATAGCGCGGCAAAGCCGCTTAAATGTAAAAGTTAAATAGCAAATAGTAAAAATACAAATCAAAGTTCAAAGATGAATTAGAAAAAACAACAGATATCACTGATAGCATAAGTAATTTTTTAGTTTTAAGGCTGGGGGAAGTGATAATTTTAAATTTTTATTTGTCATTTTGCGTTTTAATTTTTAATATTTTATTTATATTCAATTAGAGTTACAAGAATAGCGCAATTTGAGTTTTCTCTGTTTTTTACTCGAAACTATAAATAATTAATAAGATGTAAGTTTTTCCCTTGAATATCTTGAGGATAATATTATTTTATTAAAAGGAGGAAATATGTATGGAATCGAATATAAAGGAGTAGTAATAAAAATTATAAAGGGTGATATTACAGAACAGGATACTGATGCTGTGGTTAATGCCGCAAACAAAAGGCTTTCACCCGGTGGGGGAGTGGCAGGTGCCATCCATTCTGCAGCGGGATCGGGTCTTTGGGAAGAATGTAAGAAAATAGGAATTTGCGAAACCGGAGAAGCGGTCATTACCAAGGGATACAAGTTGCCGGCAAAGTGGGTCATTCATACCGTGGGACCTGTATGGGCTAATCGACATGAGGATCCCGAAATGCTTTATTCCTGCTATAAGAATTCGCTTACCGTAGCTGATAAAAATAATATCCGTTCTATTTCTTTTCCTGCGATTTCGACGGGAGCTTTCGGGTATCCTTTGGAAGAAGGTGCAGAAATTGCCCTTAAAGCTGTTTGTGAAACAGCGGGTTCTCTTTCCTCGGTTAGATTGATCCAATTTGTTCTTTATGACGATAGAGCATACGGTGTTTTCGAAAACAAATTAAAAAATTTAGAGAAAACGAATTAGAACTCAAGTAGAGGTTGACATTTTTGGGCGCCGGAATATATTAAACCATAAATTCTAGCGGTAGTTACGGCGGCGTAGCTCAGCTGGTCAGAGCAGTGGAATCATAATCCACGTGTCCGGGGTTCGAGTCCCTGCGCCGCTAATTTCTTTTTTAGGTATATATGAATTATAGAGAGTTTTATGACCTTGTGGGTAAATATTATCCCGAAGATAAAATAGTTTACTTAAGACCGAATCATAGAATTAGGGAAAAAATCATTAAAAATTTCCTGAAGAGAGAAAAGGGTATTATTATTGATATAGGATGTAGCTCCGGCAGATATTTAAGGAATGATATAATAGGCGCAGATATATCAATTGAAAAGTTGAAAAAAGCAAAAAGCAAATTACTGGTTAATTTAGACGTAGAAGACTATTTGTGTTTTCGAGAAAATTACTTTGATTTTGTTTTATTTTCTGAAGTGCTGGAACATCTAAGAAGTCCCGAAAAAGGATTGGATAATATATTTACAATTTTAAAGCCCAAAGGAAAACTACTTTTGACCACCCCACATAAATTGAGAAAAGCCGTCCTATATGAGGAAATTGAACTGCTTCGGGAATACGGAATAACAGAAGGAACGCATGGGAACAAATATATACATAAAAATTTTTCGAAAGATGAAATAAAAACATTATTAAATAATGCTGGCTTTAAAATTATAGAATTATATTCATTTGAAAATGAATTAAGAGGATGGGGTAAGCTAATATTACCATTACGTAGATTCTCAAGATTTTATAAAATAGTAGAAATTCCATACCTTAATTTTATATATGAATTCCTAATTGAAACAGGGCTTATAAAATTGCAAAGAAAATTTTTCAAGGAAGGTATGCGTTTACTTGTTTTTGCAGAAAAACCTTGACAAATAAGAATATTAAATTACTTTTTCCGTATGAATAGAACCTATAATAAATTTCTCTACACTCTTAATTTAAGTCTATGCTGTTAAAAAACTTATCGGAGGTGTAAAATGTTGTTTTTCTTATTCATTCTTTGTCTTGTTGTAGGAATAGTAATGTTAGGTTCTCCTGAGATCAAAAGAAATCCTCAAGGTAAACTAATTCCTTTCGGTGTCATGTTTTTGTCTTTCATTTTTCTCGTTGCTTCCATGGTTCGTTTAATCCCACCCGGAAATGTCGGAGTGGTAATTGTTTTCGGTAAAGTCCAGGAAACAACATTGAAAAATGGTCTTCATTTAGTTAATCCTTTCGCGTCTATCGAGAAAATGAGCATCAGAACAGAAGATTATACGATGAGCGGAATGATTAGTGAAGGTCAAGTCAGGGGAGATGATGCCATACAGGCTCTTACTTCGGAAGGTCTTATGGTTCGGCTCGACGTAACAGTATGGTATAAATTAATGCCGGAAGGTGCGGCTGAAGTATATAGTACACTGGGGACTCAATATGTAGACAAAATTGTACGTCCGGCAGCGAGAACGTCTATACGTAATGTTATTTCTAATTATAAAGTGGAAGATATTTACACTCAAAATAGAGAATCCGTTTCAATAGAAATTAGTGAAAATCTTAGAAACGCTGTAAAAGATAGAAAAGTAGAAATAGAGAGAGTCTTATTAAGAGATGTAAAATTACCTGATAAAGTACAAAATGAAATCAATGCTAAAATGGCGGCAAAACAAGAAGCGGAAAAAATGGAGTTTGTTCTGGATAAAGAAAAAAGAGAAGCGGAAAGAAAAGCTGTAGAGGCCCAAGGTGTTTCAGATTACAACAAAATTATTGCAAGGTCTCTTTCAGGTAATTATCTACAATGGTATTACATTAAGACACTTCAGCAGCTCGTGAATTCACCCAATAATACCGTAATTGTAACTCCGTTCGACCAAAAATTAACACCTCTTCTAAATATTCCTTCAGGAGGAAAATAATCGAATCTAAATTAGAAAAAATACTGGCAAGGGTCGAAACGGTAATACCCGAGGAAGAATTAGAAAAGAAGTTAAAGAAAAAAAGACCTTTAAGAGTGAAACTGGGTATAGACCCGACCGCTCCGGATATTCATCTTGGTTTTGCGGTTGTTCTTAGAAAACTTAAAGATTTTCAGGAACTTGGCCATGTGGCAGTCCTCGTTGTAGGGGATTTTACCGCCCAAATAGGAGATCCTTCGGGACGTTCAAAGACAAGACCGCCTTTAACAGAAGACGACGTCAAGGAAAATATGAAGAATTATGAAAAACAGATATTCAAAATACTTGATAAGAAAAATACAGAAATCAGACGCAATTCCAAATGGCTTGCCAAACTAACTCCATCCGAGATCGTAAAACTCACTTCCATGACCACAATGGCAAAGATGATGGAAAGAGATGATTTTGCAAAGAGATTCGAGTGCGAACAACCAATAGCTCTTCATGAGTTTCTTTACCCGGTTTTTCAGGCATACGATTCTGTAGCTGTAAAGGCAGATATAGAGCTTGGAGGTAGCGACCAACACTGGAATCATCTTCTTGGGAGAGATATGCAGAGGAGCTTTGACCAGGAACCTCAGGTAGTTATGCTTATGCCCATACTGGAAGGCTTAGACGGCGTTAGGAAGATGAGTAAATCGTACGGAAATTATGTAGGAGTAGCGGAATCACCGAAGGAACAATTCGGAAAATTAATGTCGATACCGGATAATCTTATCTTAAGATATTTTAAATTGTGCCTGGATTATGATGAAAACTCCCTTAAAAACATAGAGAAGAAGCTCAAAGCAGGTGAAAATCCAAGGGATATAAAAATGGAACTCGCAGAAAAAGTGGTTTTTCTGTATCATAATAAAAAAGCAGGAGAAAAAGCAAAAAAAGAATTCATAAAAGTATTTTCAGAGAATAAAGCACCGGAAGATATTAAAGAATTAAAAATTGGTAAAGGAGAAGAAATCTGGATAGTTGAACTACTTGAGAAAGCAGGATTTGTTAAATCCAGAGGAGAAGCTCGACGACTAATAACAAGTGGAGCCCTTAAAATAGACGGCAAGAAAGTTACCGACTTTACACTAAATATCTCATTTGATAAAGATACTGTTTTAAGAGTGGGAAAACTACGGTTTGTAAAAATTAAACCACAATAACTTTTTAAGGTAATAAATTAATGTCTCAGAAAAATATAGGAATTATAGTTCCAGCTTTTAACGAAAGGGAAAATTTAGCTCCTTTGATGCAGGAAATCAACTCTGTTGTCGAAAAAGATAAAAGAAACTATGAAGTGATCATAGTTGATGACGGGAGCGATGACGGAACTCTTGAAGAAAGTAAGCGGTTAAAAGAAAAATATAGATATCTAAAAGTTTATAGCCATCGCAGCAATCTTGGTAAGACAGAAGCAATTCTAACGGGATTCAGACATTCAAAGTCACCCATTTTGGTAATTATGGATGCAGATCTTCAGTTTGATGCCAATGATATCCCTAGACTACTTGAAGAAATAGAAAAAGGTTACGATATAGTTACAGGATGGAAACAGGGTGATTATCAGAAAAAATTTGTATCCGGAATTTATAATTTTCTTTCAAGATGCCTATTCCGCTTACCAATACATGACCAGAACTCAATTAAGGCTCTACGCAGCAATGTCTTAGAGGAAATTAATTTAAGGAAAGATTGGCATCGGTATATAGTAGCTCTTGCTGTGAACAAGGGTTTTAAGGTTTCTGAGATTAAGGTAAAGTTAAGAGAACGAAAATTTGGGGAATCCAAATATACAGGTAAGGGGAGGGTTGTAATAGGCGTGATGGATCTTTTAGCGGTGAAAATGCAAATTTCACTTTTAAAAAAGCCGTTTTTGTTTTTTGGTACTTCAGGCGCTATTCTTATTGTGCTCGGTATATTTGTGGGTATTTACGGGATAATTCAACGGTTTGTTTATCAGCATGGTTACAGACCTATTTTATATCTCGTTATTCTTTTGATTGTTTCGGGCTTGGTGCTTTTTACTGTTGGGTTTATAACAGAAGCCGTTACTGCTTTAGCTGAAAACGTAAAAAGGCTTGAAAGGGAAATCTCCGAACGTGAATCTAAGGAAAACTCTACGAAAAACCAGAGATAATTTTAGCAAAAAACTACGAAATCTTTTTGGTAAAAGAGATCCAGAAGCTTTAGTAGATATTGAAAATCTATTAATAGAATCAGATTTTGGTGTCGATACTGCTGTTTCTTTAGTTAGAGTTCTTGAAAAAACAACCCCTGATAATTATCTTTCTTCTCTTAAAAACGAATTAATAAACATACTCAATGTATCTGCGGATGGGAGTTATTCTACGAAACCTATTGTTGAGTTATATGTCGGTGTTAATGGAGTGGGAAAGACCACTACCATAGGTAAAAGAGGGTGGACTCTTCATAGGGAAGGAAAGAAAGTCCTTTTGGCTTCAGGAGATACTTTTAGGACAGGTGCCGTAGAACAATTAAGCAAATGGGGACAAAGAATTAATTCTGACGTTATTCAATCCGGGTACGGAGCTGATCCTGCTTCTGTGTGTTTTGACGCGGTGGATGCCGCAGTAGCAAGAGAAGTTGATTACGTTTTGATTGATACGGCCGGAAGACTACATACCCGTAATGATTTAATGGAAGAAATGAAGAAAATCAAGAAAGTTTTGAAAAGGAAACGAGAAGATTTACCCCAGGAAACTATTTTGGTCGTGGACGGGACCACTGGTCAAAATGCATTGCAACAGGCAAAACAGTTTAATGAGGCGATAGGAATAACGGGAATCGCTTTAACAAAGCTTGACGGTACCGCAAAAGGCGGAATAATCATTTCCATAGTTAACGAAATAGGTATACCTGTTAAATATATCGGTATAGGAGAGGAAAAAGAAAATTTAATTCCCTTTTCTGCCGAAGATTTTGTAGAAGCGATTCTGGAAGAATAAGGATTTTTTTATTAATGGATTCGGAAAAGTATCTTAAAAAAGGAAATTTTAAAAATATTATAAAAACCGGCAGAATAAGTATTATGCCTGTTTGGTTTGACTCTATGGGTGCAAAATCCATGTGTACATATATAGAAACTCCTGAAATAAAACTCATCATAGACCCTGGATATGCAATAATGCAGCATTCCTATCCGCTGAAAGAAGAAGAAAAATTAGATTTTCTTGATGCTGCCGAAAAGAGAGTGAAAGAATATACAAAAAAAGCCGATATAGTAATAATAACTCATTTCCATTATGATCATTATAAAAGACCTGTTGAATTTCCGGAAAGCTATATAGATAAAATAACCTACATAAAAAATCCTAACGAATGGATTAATTATTCACAGTGGAAAAGAGCGAGAACATTGTATCAGGATTTGATGAACTTGTTCGAAAATGTCTTTAAGATCGATGAATTTACAAAGGACCCGGAGAAAAAAAACTATCAAGACCCTTACAATAAGCTAAGTTTAGTGCAAAAAAAAGACTTTGGCGAATACACAAGCAGACGCGAGGAATTATTGAAAATGTGGAAAGCCAATATGTATAACAGTGTCGAAGCCTGGATGAGAGAAAAATGGTTGACCGAACTAAAAGTGGCGCGAACCAGCATAAATTTTATCCGTAAGGGAGTAATTGATTTTGGTAAAACCAGCATTTGTTTCCCGGGTACTTTATTTCATGGAATAGAGTATGCAAAAACCGGTTGGGTAGAACCTGTAGTAGTGAAAAGAGACGATAAAATAGTCTTATTTTCGTCGGATATTATGGGTCCGAACATAGAAGATTACGCACAATGGATAATAGAGGGGAATCCCAATGTAATAATCCTTGACGGTCCTTCAACATACCTCCTGGGGTATATGTTCAATCAGATTAATTTAAATAGATGTATAGAAAACGCTTCGAGGATCGTAAGAGAGACCGATTTCGACATTATGATTTATGATCATCATTTGCTCAGAGAAAGGAAATTTAGAGAACATATGGAAAATTTCTACGATACGGTTAATCAAACAGGAAAAGAAGTTATTACCGCTGCCCAGTGGTTTGATCTACCGCCTCTTGTGGATTTAATTTAATGAATTTTTTCGGTTAAAAGTAGTACTATTTTTAGATATTAGAGATAAAGAGGAAGAAAAAATATATGGTTATAAAAACTTTGATATTTAAAGGAGGAAAAGTATGGTTAATTTAATAGTGCTTGCTGTTGTTGTAAGCGGTATTGTTTTTGTAATAATTACCTATAATGCATTTATACGCTTAAAGAATCTCTGCGATAATGCGTGGAGCGATGTCGATGTTCAATTGAAAAGAAGATATGATCTCATTCCGAATCTTATTAGCACAGTTAAAGGTTATGCAAGCCATGAGAGAGAAGTACTTGAAAATGTAACGAAAGCCAGAGCAGAAGCAACTACGGCAAAAACTCCCGGGGAACAGTCAAAAGCTGAAAATATGTTAACTGGTGCTCTTCGCCAGCTCTTTGCCGTAGCAGAAAATTATCCCGAATTGAAGGCAAATACAAATTTTCTTGATTTACAGAACAATTTATCACAAATCGAAGGCGATATTCAGAATGCGAGAAGATATTATAATGCAGTTGTACGCGATAATAATATCAAAGTTGAGTCCTTTCCTTCAAACATAATCGCTTCTATCTTTAGCTTTAAAAAACGCGAATTCTTTGAAATGGCGGAAGGGGAGAGGGCTGTACCAAAAGTTGAGTTTTAGTAATGGTATTACTATTTTTAAGCTTATATATACAGTTGTTCGATAGTGAAATAAAGCTGAATGAGGACGGTTCTTTAAATATTAAAGAAAAAATAACCGTAAACTACGACGGCGGCTATCATCACGGCATTTACAGGGATATTCCGCTTGAGCTTAAAGGAACAATAGGTAACTATTCGTTGGGATTTAAAGTAAATGAAGTTTTGGTGGACGGGGAAGAGGTACCTGTAAAAAAAAGCACTAAGCGTTACAGAGACGGAAAATATTTGCAACTACGCATTGGAGCCCCCGACAGAACAATTAGCGGAATTCATGTATATACAATAGAATATTCTGTTGTTTTGGGTGCAAAATACTTCGACGAATGGAATGAGTTATACTGGAATGTAACAGGAAATCACTGGGAAGACAGGATAGACTCATCGCATTGTACGGTACTGTTTCCAGTTCCAATACAATTATCCGATGAAGATATAAAAATATTTGTCGGCTTATATGGTTCGGATAGAACAACGGATAATTACACCTTAAACAACAAAGAACTTACTTTCGGTACAGGCACTTTATATCCCGGATATGGATCTACGGTAGACATCAGATTCCCAAAGAGGTATCTGACCGAACCTTCTCTATCGAAAAAATTCCCGCTTAAGCTGAAAAGCTATTTAGGGCTTCTAGCGGTGCTTTTATTGCCCTCCCTTACCTTTATTCTACTATTTAAACGCTGGATAAGGGAAGGAAAAGACCTTCCGACTGGTACAATTACAGTCAAATATAATCCCCCCAATGACTTAACTGCTGCTGAAGTCGGTACTATTCTGGATCAAAGGGTAGATCCTGTCGATATAACATCTATTTTATTCGATCTGGCAAAACTGGGATATCTGTCCATAGAAGAAATAGAGACAAACAAATTCTTATTCCTTAAAAAGAAGGATTTTAGAATTAAGATACTGAAAGACATGGATTTAAACGAGGAAAAGCATTTAAGGGAATTCCTGCGTGGGTTAAAAACAAAAGGTGGTAAAGAATTTCTTATTTCGGACTTAAAGGGAGAATTTTACAAATACGTTAAGGATATAACAGAAGAACTATATAAATCTGTTAAGAAAAAGAAGTATTTTTATGGGAATCCCGATAAAGTTAGGAAGAAATATACAGGCTTTGGTGCCGTGGCATTGTTTGGGGGTCTCTGGGCTACTCCATTCGCATTTGGATTGTTTACGGGCACCGGGGCGGGTATTACGGCAGGAATTGCGTTAAGCGGTTTAGTAACGCTTTGTTTTGGTCCTGCGATGCCAAAGCGAACATATAAGGGGAGAGAAGTATTGACGGATATCCTTGGCTTTAAAGAATTTTTAACCAGGGTAGAGAAAGAAAGATTAAAAAGGATGCTTGAGCAGAATCCTACAATATTCTTCGATTTTTTATCGTACGCGGTAGCCCTTGGAGTCGTTGATGAATGGGCGGAGCATTTTAAAGGGCTTCAAATCGAGCCTCCCAATTGGTATAGTACCTATGGAGGCATACATGGACCTATGATGGCTAGCCACATAACAAGCTCCATCGGTGACTCGATTGGCGCTTTTTCCGCGGCTACAAGTCCGCCTAGGGGAAGCTCCAGCGGATTTTCTGGCGGCGGTGGAGGTGGATTCTCTGGTGGTGGTGGAGGCGGTGGAGGCGGAGGAGGCTGGTAAAAACAGCCCTATTTAGCTTAAATTCTTAGAAACAAGCAACTTAATCAGTGATTAAAACGCTATTTCCTTTACATATCCAATGTCTGATAATATATATTATGTAAACTTATGTATTGTAAATCTGTTTGGCTGGTTGGTAGTCAAGGATTTTTAGGTTGAATTGACCTTTATTGAAGTTTGTGGGCGTAAACAACAAAATTGGGTTTAACTTCTTCCCTATTAGAGTATTTGTCTAAATCTATGTTAAATTCATTTAAGCCGAGCAAGGGGTAATCTTCTGTGAGGTTGCTTGAATCTCCAAATGAATAGCCGTAAATCACTTTAATATTTCTGAAACCAGATTCGTGTAAAAGGGTTTCTATTTCTTCTTTAGAATAAAACCTCCTTGAGCTTTCAACCGTCGTAGTATTACCATCTTCAACAAAAACAAGAATCCTGTGTTCAAAAACCCCATCAAACGACTTTTTGCTTCTAAGCGTTATTGTTTGATTCGCCTCCAACCTTAGTTTACGTTCAATCCACACATTATCTGACCCTGGATCCAAAAACAACATCGGATAGAATAAGTCAATGATAACAAAAGAGTTATTCCCCATAGATAAGTATATGTTTCTCAAGAACTTAGCAGGATTTTCTAAAATATAATTAAAGGTGTAATAAGTTATAAAAACCTTATTGTAGTTCTTTTTTAGCGGTTCTATGGAAAAATCGTGTTTTTTTAAAGATAAGTTATTAGAATTCAAATACTTCATAAGCTTGGTTTGGGCGATTCCAAGCATTTCCTCGGATATATCGACCCCTGTGATATCGTTTAAGCCATTTTCTAGCAGGCGCTTAATAACTCTCCCGGTTCCGCACCCTACTTCCAGTATTTTATCGTTCTTATCACAAAAAGATTGGTATAGGTTCAAGTCGTCTTTGAAGTCATTTGCGTATGCATCGTAGTACTTTGCGAATTTATTATATGCTTCAGCCGTTTTAACATTATTCATTTTGATTGAATTTAATCCTTAGGAGGCAAAAATCAATCCCTGGATTAGTGCATTGGGTAATTAGTTGATTGGTTGATTAGCAAAAAATAAGACGGAAAATCGGATTGCTGTACCTGTACCCTACTCTTTAACTTTTCATTTTTATAAATTCTTCTTCGAAAATTTTTGAAAGGTATTTGAAGAAATCGGTTAATTCCTCCGTATATTCTCTTTCTTTTGAGTCTAGTGATAGAACAAATTTAATTTTTATTTTTACTTTAGTTTTTTTGCAAATTTTACTGAAAAAATTTGGAACATCTCTTTTTTCTATCTCCTGATTGGAGAGAAATGTTGACGGGAAAAATTCTCTTATACTATGTGCCGAAGCTAGACTGAAATCAGAGTATGTTTCTTTTGCTATTTGTTGTATTTTTAAATTTTTTACATCTTTTATTTCATATTCAAAAGTATAATCAAGAATAGAAACAGTATATCCTGCAGAGGATCTATTATAAAAATCAATTGGTATTTTAACTAATAAACCTGAATCCATGTTTAGTACGCCTGAACATTCTGCTATTTTTGTATGTTTATAATCCATCTTTATCCTTAATGGAGCAAACCAACTTTTGATTCTATTTACAAACCAATTAACTCCGTTGCAAAAGGCGAAAAGAACAACTAAATACCCTATTATTTCTGACGTTACCCTTATAATTTTTACTATAACAAATGCTATATTCATTTAGGATTAAGAGTATAATTTACTTATGGCGAACGGAGCACTTCTATATTTGTTATCTACTTGATCTATAAGAATAGCCGTAAAATTACCGTTTTTAGGAAAATTGTTCTTTTCAATATATCCTTTTATTTCGTCAATCAAAATACCTCCTTGATAAGATGTACCAGGTTCTACTTTATATGGAAATTTTTGATCTTCTGGTAATGGTCGTGGGACAAAAAGAACTTCAGTTGTATAAGGAAATGAAATGCATAAGCTAGAAAGGATAATATCTTTTTCTCCGACATTCATACCGCATACCATTAAATGTGGTCCGCTTGAATAACTTGTCCCCATGCCAATTCCTACAAGAGAAGCAATATTTACCTTTACCTTAAGTCTTGGTTTCTTTCTAATAATTAGATTTATCGTTGAAAGTACAGCTCCATATAAAGCTATAGTAGCAACAGTTAATTGAATAATTAATTGAATCATTATGTCTCCTTATAATTTCTTATATATAATTATAATTATCAAACAGTAAAAATCAATACCTGTTCCCTACTTCTTGACTGAAAATACTCAGCAAACTCAAGGTACAAAACCTTGACATAATACATAATCAATTTAAATTTTAATATAATATGAGTTCAAGAAA
>Ga0307437_1002004_pt1 | contig 12927 bp, 15 predicted proteins | sample SalMarWE160390MG_FD_202146 | JGI IMG/M metagenome (GOLD analysis project Ga0307437, IMG submission 202146) | Salt marsh sediment microbial communities from the Plum Island Ecosystem LTER, Massachusetts, United States - WE1603-90 | ecosystem: Environmental > Aquatic > Marine > Intertidal zone >...
AATTAATTTAAAGTGTTTTGAATAACTTTTTTTCTATTATTTCAACTATGATAGATACATTTGACCATCCATATTGTCTATCTAAGCCGGGAACGAAGAAAATCGGAATAAATCCGATGGATGTAAAAAAGGTTACGATTTTATCCCATTTTTCCTTAAATTCAGGCTTGGAGCGTTTCTGGATTAAATTAGGGTCATATTTGCTGAAATATAAGATATTATTTATAAAAAACACGTAAAATAAAATGAGTACAATCCAAGCCTCAACCCATAAAAAATTATTAGCGGGTATTAACATCCCTAATCCAAGCAAGAACGTTACAAAGGTTACTACACCAATAAACTTCCCCTTTGATAAATCTGTCCCTTTATCTGTCATGATTGAAATAATACTAGCTTATTTTTTGCTGTATTTCTATTGCTCATATCTATTCTGTAAAATTTATTTAGATAATAAAAATTCCCTAAATGACATCATAAATTCATTTTCTTTAATTAACGTTCCTAGATGACCAGTATTCTCGTAAATTATATCTGAAACATTGGGGAACTGTTTTTTTAATCTTTCGTGATATTTAAAATCGGAATCTGTGTTAGATGTTACTACTAACACCCGTCCTGTCCAATCTTGAAATGAAATCTTATTCAATTTCATACTATCTGACACCAGTTTAAATTGACATAAAACATCCTTTTTCGTGATTTTAGTCTTAAATATCTCTGTAAAAAAACATTTAAAAAATTTAGCACGTTCAACTTGCTCTTCTGTTAGATTTACATCAACTTTAGTTAGTTTTAATAATTCTCTTGAAAGAATTTTAAATAAAAGAGAGTAGGGAACGATGTGTACGATAAAAATCATTAATTTAAAGTACCAATTCCATTCTGGAAGAGGAGGAAATGTAAAACTTAAAATAAGTTTTTCAATTCTGTGGAACGCATGATAAAAATAAGATTGTGCCATCAATCCACCAAAACTTCCCCCATAAACATAAAGAGTCTCAACTTTTTCTTCTTTAAGAATATTGTCAATCCCGATGAAAAATTGATTCAGATTTTTGAATCCTTTTATAGAAGGCGCAATAATTTTGTATTCTGATTGTAATTGTAAAATTCGATTATAAGCAGTTTCAGCATTGCCCATCGCTCCGTGAAATATCAATAGAGTCTTTTTTCCTGAACCAGAAGTAATATATTCTGATGTAATTCCGTTCTTTGACAACAGAGTAAATTTATTCTGATTTCTAAATTCAATTAATTCCTTCATTAGAGTGTCATCAACATGAACATAAAAATCTGGATTACTTTTTGGTATAGGTATTTCTTTTTTCAAGTTTGACATAATTTTCACATCTGATAATTCAATCTGGGCTCACTACTTGTAAATTGTTTTATAACATTTAGTTTGTACTAATTAGTCACAACTAATTTATAAATTTAATGATTTAATATCATCATTAGTGATCTATAATATAACCAATAAATATAAAATTACTGAGATAATGGAAAAAGTTATTGAAATGATTAGAACCTTTCAGGAAGATTATTGGATTTCTGTTAAGCATGAGACCAACATCAATTATTTAATAAAAGAAATTAAAGATAAAAAAAGGAAGCCTTCCAGAAACGAAACGGTAGAATTGATAAAATATTTTAGAAAAATAAAAAAGAAAATAAAAAAAAGAATCCGAAAAATTGAAAATGAAGCGAGCTTTTTTAATAAACATCATAGAAAGAATCGCTTAACCTTCTAATTATTTGTAAATAATCGGAAACATTTAGAAGATTCCAAAATTTATTTCAATCTTTAAACTTGAATCTATAAAAATAATGAAAGTTTAATTATTATCTTAATGATAATTCTTGAATATTCAGCTAGATTTTATCTACGAAGATTCAATTTTTTGAATTTATGAACTTAAAATATATTCTAATTTATATTCCAAGTGTTGTTTTTCTTGGACATAATAATCTATATATCATTTATCTGTAAGGGGGAAATACTAAAAGCAATATTTAGGCAAGACTGATAATTCCTTTTATAAATCAGAAATCTAATTTAAAGGAAATTTTCTTAATCAAAATACTTTAAGTTGTTATTTCATTAATTTTTAACAATTAATAAATACGCCAGAGGTAAATATCAAGATCAATGGATTGATCTTCCTTAAAAACAATACCCTCTTTTTCCAACAGATCTTTTTGAGTTTCATAACCACGATAAAGGGGCAAAGAAATACGTCCCTTACTATTAATAACTCTATGCCACGGTAAATCATATTTTCTAGAGCAAGAATGCAATATCCAAGATACCTGACGTGAAGCACGTGGATTACCTGCATAAGTAGCAATTTGACCATAAGTGGCAACTTTTCCTGGTGGTATCTGCTTTATTAGTTGTTTTACGTGCTCAGAAAATGAATAGTTCATGTTATTATCATCTTCATTAAATATTTTCATTCCAATATTCACTTGATTTATTAGAATAAAAATAAGAAAAAAAAGAATATTTTTTGTTTTTTTAATTATTTTACTATTCCATTACGTTCTCTTTTCTTCTCGAAGGTAGAAGTAGATGTTTATAACTATTAAAATGATTTTTATTATAGTAGCAATTATTTGACCTGTAATCCAGGTAGCTGAACCAGTAATAGTAATATAAGCCACAATATCTAAAATAAGCAATAGTATTTCATATGCGATTGCAAGCTCGAAGGTTATTTTAACTTTCTCCCAGTCTGCTCTTATGATCGCAATTATACCGAAAATTCCAAGAACCACAAGAGCTCCACCACAAACCCTTAAGGCTTGTACATCCATCGCAGGTGCATCAGTTAATTGGTAATATATCTCAGGAATTATCAATTCAAGAAATCCATAGATAAATGCAACAATTACATTAACAATAATCACAATTTTCATTTCTTTTGACATTTCTGCCATAGATTTTATCATCTCTTATTTTTTTTATTAAAAATTGTATCTCCTTTTTAAAACAAGTTAATGTAAGTTACTTTTTAATTTAAACATTAATACAAAATTGTTAAAGAATAAAATAGTTTTTATTTTTTTTTATAAAAAATCTAAATAATTATGACATCATTCTTTTCTATGATACAAGAAATAATAGAATAATAGATAATGCAATAATTTTAATTAAAAAAATATAAAAACATATAATGATTTTACTATTAATAGAATAATTATTTTATTAAATAATTAAAATATAAAATAACATATATAAAAATGACATATACTACAATTTCTATTAAAGATAAGACCAAAAAAGAATTAAAGAATCTTCTATCAATATATAACGCAAAATCTATGGATGAATTACTAAAATTATTAATAATAGAAGCAAAGAAAAAGAAGATTGACGATTTTGGCATTGAATTTCAAAAAAAATTAAAAGAAAAGAATTTATCTTTAGAAGATATCATAAAATCTGGAGAAGAAATAAGAGCAAAGATCTTAAAGGAAGAATCTAAGAAATGATTCCCTTAGTTATAGATACCAACATAATATATTCAGTCATATATAATAAAAATGGCGTCGAAAGACAACTTCTTAATTATATTATTGATAATAATGAAATTCAATTATTTGCACCCGCTATATTTTGGGATGAAATTCTTAGGAATCTTTCAAAAAAATTAAATTTTCAGGAAAAAGCTGTGAATTCTATTCTTTCCCAATTTGATATAATTGAAATTTCTCCCAAACAATATGAACCAAAGATTGTTGAGGCTAGAAGTTTAATTTTCCATGAAAATAACGTACCTTTTGTTGCCTGTGCTCTTTTCTTAAATGCACCAATTTGGTCAGGAAATGAAACTCATTTTAAAGCTTTAGATAAATCTAAAAAAGTAATCTGGTTTAATTCAAAAAGATTAAACAATTTTTTTAAAAAATCGAATTAAATATGTCAGTAGATCTACAATTTCATAAATATAAAATTTAATTCATAAATCTTTAAATATAGGTTCTAGAGAATTATAAATAATTACATAAATCTAAAATAAAATTTTAAAAAATATTAAATAATAGAAAAAGAGGATTGGCTGTGAGAAATTTAAAAGTCAAAATAAAAAAACCTATGCTACTGATAATTATTTCAGTCACATTAATGTTAATAATTGGGATTACAGGAACTTTGGAGTTGTTGGGTAAAGGAACTGTGATTCTTAGTCTTACTGGAGCAATTATTTTTGCTGGTTTAATGGGGTGTGGAATTTTTTCTTTACTAATTAATGTATTCCGAGAGGTGTTCTTTATAGCTGAAACTTCAAGAAATTTCAAACGTAAAATCATAAAATCAGGTAAATATGTTGTCGTTATCTTATTTACACTAATAATCACTCTTGTCGCAGTTTTAGGAACAATGCTCATTTATTGGAATATTCGCCTTCCTCCCTCTTATGAAACAGATTCGGTGCTACAATTGGAAACATATATTGCAATACCACCTGGAAATCAATTGGAAAAACACCACAAATCCAATACTAAATTATATTATTGGAAAGGGAATTTTTATCTCACTTATCAATCATCTAAATGGCATCTTGAAGACAAAAATGGGGAACTGATAATTGCCAAATCTCCAGATGCATCCGAGGGAAGCTGGGAAATAATAGCAAGTATAAAGGGTCCAGGACAAAATGATGTTAGAGATCCATTAATAACAGAAATTAACGGTAGTCTGTTCTTTTATTTTTTACCAAACTTTAGATTCGACCCTGGTCCAAATACAACCTACTGGACTGTTAGTGATGACGGTGAGACCTGGGCTGAACCACAAGAATTAGAAGTAAATGTATTATATGAAGATGGATGGAAAACAGAAGCAGGATGGGTTTTTGGTAGACAACGACCAATAACTGAAGATAATATTACTTGGTATGTTATGGCTAGCGGGAGAAAAAATAATAAAAGAATGACAATTTTACTGGAGTCTACAGATGGTATCAATTGGACGGAAGTCTCTGTAGTCTACGATACATATGGCAGTGGCGAAGCTTGTATGGAATTTTTACCAAACGGAGAATTTATTGCTACACTCCGAGTTAGTGCTATGAGCAGCTGGACTGGCTATGAATTTGGCACTCCTCATGCCGGTACAATTATTGCTACCTCGTATAATAATCATAAAAATTGGTCCCATCATGCCGATTTTCAAACCAGAATGGACGGTGCTACACTCTTTACTTTAAATAATCGATCAAGAATATTTGTTGCCGGTAGAAATCATTTGGGTCCAAGAATAGATATTGGTAATCACGTGAGTAGAAAACGGACAGCCATTTATGAAGTAAAGAAAGATCACCTAATTCATCTTTTCGATTTACCCAGCAATGGAGATACTGCTTATACAGGCGTGGTCGTAAGAGGAGATGACATTTACGTCAGCTATTATACATGCCCGATTAATAAAGATTATCCGTGGATTGTTGGGATTTGTATTCACACCGAAACAGAGATTAGAATAGCAAAATTTAGCACCTCTGGACTAATTGAATATGCAAATCAAATTGGGGGTGGTTAAAATGTCTCAGGAAAAAGAAGAGGAAAAAATAAGCGATAAAGAAAAATTCATGATTGAACTTTTAATCATGACTGTAGTCGGCTTACTCGTTATAGTCCCACTTATCTTATATGGATATCACTTTTTAATTTAATATGGAGGAATGTAAAAAATGGATAAAAAAATGATTTGGAACATTACACGAATAGTTTATTGGACATTAATATTCATTTTAGCACTCTACTTTGTCTTTCTACTAATAACAACGCTTTTTATGTAGCAACGTCAAAAAAAATATTAGAATTCAGGAGTATCATTAAAAATTTTAATATAAGTTATCTTTTTTTGTTTTCATTTTCTTTTTATTTTTTTTAAAATCTTTTTTAAAATAATTTTCATTAATTTAAGAAACTTTCAACTTTAAAAATTATATAAGATATAACCTTCTAATTGTTAAATAAAAAATAAAATATGAAATTGTTGAAGGGATTAAAATGTCCACAGATGAAATCCAGCCTAAAATTACCTTAAAATTCATCCTGAAAAATTTAGGCACTATAATCAAGATGAAAAGAGCCAATAGAGAACGAATGGATAAATTTACAAAAGCAAATCAGCTACTTAAAGCACCAATCATGCCCACTACCGAAGGTACTGGAGGAGCAATGGAAGAAGGTATGATCTATATTATATTCAACTCCAATGAAGAAACATCCCCCGAAATCTTCGATAGCGTATTCCGGGTATTTTGGGCCAATGCACCCGATTTGAAATTTTCAGTTTTTGATGGTGCCCTCCTCTCTGAAAACTTTAAATCTGGCCAATGGGTAAGGTCTTTCGGTAAGGGAATTTTCGAAAATCTTTCTAAAAAGCGCTTTCACCAAGAGGTACATTTCGAAGAATGCGACTTGGAATTCGATGGTATATGGCCAGATGGCTATAAATTGATTTTCCATGATAGAAAACTTGATATCAAGGGAAATTTAGCCTATGAAGCAATAGACCCGAAAGGAGTATTAGTCTATTATAATAATCGCCTTACAGTAGCGCCCTCTATGGCCGAACAATTCTATGATATTTTCGCAATAAAAGTAACAGGCACTATAGAAATGCAAGGAAAAAAAATTCACGTTTCTAATGGGAGGGGTATCATCGAGCATGGATTAGGTATTTTTTCAAATTTTGACATATATGATTGGAGATGGCTCAATTTACAGTTTCCCGAAGGGCAGGTCCATCTCTTCTACCATTCGCTTGACCTTAAGGATGAGGGAATTTATATAGCCGGGGAAGGGGCTGCCATCATGAATGGTGATTGGTATCACTTCCAACCAGGAGATTTCCAAATAAAGGAAATGGGCTATGGTGCAGATGATATTGTTCCAACTAAAGTGCCAATCGAATGGAAAGTGACCGCTGGGAAAGATACCCAGGGAGAACCCCTCTTAGACTTGAAAATGGTGTCCACCACTAAACTCTCTTGGCACGGAGCAATGGCTAAAGAAAATCAAGCCATAACTAATTATATCCTTGACGCTGACGGAACATGGAAAGGAAAAACCATTAAAGGGAAGGGGACAATGGAAAACCAAATGCATAGAGTAATTAAATGATCTATGTAATATTTCTTGTAAATAACTCTTCAAATTATATTCTCAACTATTTCTTTTACTGAACTAGGATAATTATTTGCATAATCTTATTTTTGCTAACTATAGAAATGATTTTTTAGATGATTATTTTTTTACATATTTTTAATTTAAAAATAATTTATTCAATTAAAGAACATGTAAAAAAAGTTTTTTCAAGAATAATTTAAAGATCTATTTTTTTGGTTTATTAAATCTTGAATTGTAATCTCAGGATGATGATATCTCTGTGTTTTTAAAGTTTCTATACCGAATTGAATAGATTTTTCAGGGCAAAAATTAATACATGCTAAGCATTGCTGACATTTATGCTGCCATTGTGGTATTCCCTCTATTAGTATAATATTATTTACAGGACAAACCTTTTCACATATACCACACTTGTTGCAATTATCATCGGCGTAGAATGATTTATCACTTTCATACACTTCCTCTCGAAATTTATTATTAAATCTTTCACTCTTGCTTACATCTTTTTTAAAAATATCTTGATTGAGATTTTCTCTTTTATCCTTTAAAATTTCAGAGATAAATTCAACTTCTTTAATTGCTTTTTCGAAAAACTCTTTTTGACGCTCTTCTGAGTGAATATCATACGCAATAATATAATTATTGGGCATAGTGATATAAAATCCAGCACTAAGCGTTTTCGCTTTCGTTTTTAAAATCTTCTCTAACTGTTGTAAAGGCTGTTCGTTAATATCTCCAGCATACGTTATAACCGCAAAAAAATAATTAGATTTACTAAGATCTATTTTGTATATAAAATCATACACTATTTTAGGCAATCCAGAATAATATAAGGGAAAAATAAAACCTACTTTTTCACTCCTCGATGAAAGGTTTTCCATTTCCCAAACCTTTGCAATGGGTATAAGTTCACAGTCTTCTAACTTTTCGGCAAGGATTCTCGCAATCTTTAAAGAATTGCCCGTTCCAGTAAAAAAATAGATTGTCGTTTCCATATATATTTAAAATGTTCTCTTCTTTTAGAGTTTATTAAACTTTAATCTAATTTTTGGTAAGAATTCACTTCTTGTATAATATATGTGCATCAACTTACGATTAGGCATTTTATAATCTTTTGGATTTATGATCGCTTTATTTATCATATTTTTCCCTCAAATGTTCTTCCGAGTTTAAGAAAATTTCACAATCACAAAATCCGCCAGATTCTCTGCAATCTTCTAAAAACTCTTCTCGGTTCTCTTTGAGAATATTCATTTCTTCTAATATTATCTCTGCATTGGTTAAATCACGTCCATTACATCCATTGATTTCTAATAATTCTTCTAATCGATTAAAAAATCTCTCTAAATCTTTTTTATTCATTTGTAATTCTCCAATTAATTAAGAATTTTAGAATAAATAAGTTATTCAACAATCTATTTATAAATTTTGTTGAAATTTAATTTCATACTCGATTATAATTTCACGATTAGGATTTAAGTTAACTTTAATAATGTAATCAAGTAACTTGGATATAATACCTCGAATTTTAATCTTGAAGAAAAATCATAAGGATTTCTTAAAGTTTTCCCTTTAAAGGTAGTTTTGTTAATTTTCAATATTAGTTAGCTTTCTTTGGTTTTTTTCTGATTAATCTTACACCCAAACTTATTTCATCAGCCTTTTCCTCGGGACCTTTCCAGAATGGATATGTCTTTTTTAATATTTTTATTTTTTTTATTTTAAATATTAAAAGAGCAGTAAGATTAATTGCAAGGATATTTGACATTAAAAGAATAAAACTTCCAAAAGACAAAAGAGCATTTCCATAGATTAGAGCTACTCCAATATTAACGGCGGGAGGCATCAAAGATACCGCAATAGCAATACCAACTAAAGAAGATTCTATTCTACCCGTTATGGCGAATGCTACAGCTAACCCGGCGCCAATTGAAACGATTAAATCAAAAACCGTTGGAAAATTTCTATTCATCATTTCATGGGTTACAGAGGGTGAATCATAAATAAGGAAAGCCAAACTTCCCAGGACAATTCCAGTCCCTATTGCAATAAGAATTCCAAAAAGTTGTCCAAAGATTCCTTTTTTAACTAAGATATAATTTTTGCTTATCATTCCATATGAAACGCCCAGTATAGGACCCATTAATGGAGATATGATCATTGCCCCTATAATAATCGCCGTAGAATTTAAAATAAGCCCTGCTCCTGCGATCAAAGCAGCTATGATGATAAAAATATAATAATTTAAATTTAATTCCATAACTTCTTTTAAAGTGGATTCGATTTCTTCTACAGATATCCGGCTTGTAATTTCATCAGAAACATCACTTTCTTCTTCTTTCAACTCTGGAATTGTAACATCTAATTTTAATATATCTATAATACCAAATTCAGTTCCCACTCCAATTTCATTAAGAACTTCTAAAACTCTAGCAACTTTAATTTTAGTGCAACGTATAATGACTAAAGAATTACTTTTACCTTCCAATAATATCATATTTTTAATGTTAAGTTTCTCATTTAAAGCTTTTATTAATGATTCAATACGGCTTTTTGGTTCATTAGGAAGACTTATCTGAATTTGACTCATTTTAAACTATCCTTGGATGTATTAGTACAATTAGATTTTTAACTAATAATAAAAATTCTATAATATTTATAATAATTTTCTTTTTAACTAAAATGTGAATAAAACTTACGTTAATTTATTTAACCTACATTCCTTAAATAAATTCTTTTTATTTTCATTCTCTAATTATTATTGAATCTTTTTTAATCTATTCTGTAGCAATTTCATAGAAAAACAGAAACTTTAAAGGTTTTCGAAAGAGATTAATAATCCTAAATGATGAATTCTCCTACTTTTTTAAAGTCAAAGACGTTATCTTTATTGTAATCAACTTCTAAAATATCTCCTTCAATAAAATCACCTTCTAATAACTTCAAAGATAACGGATTTTGAATGTATGTTTGTATTGCTCTTTTCAACGGTCTTGCCCCGTAATCTGGATCGAATCCTTTTTCACTAAGAAATTCTTTTGCCTTATCCGTGAGCTTTAATTTAATTTTATTGTCAGATAATATTTTGTTTAAGTTTCTAAGTTGTATATCTACGATTTGTTTTATCTGATCTTTTTTTAAGAAGTTAAAAACTATTATATCATCAACGCGATTTAGAAATTCAGGCCTGAAATAACTACTCAGTGTCTTCAAAATTAATTCTTTAGTTTCTTCTTTGCCCTTACCGCGGGATTCTAATATATATTGACTACCGATATTGCTAGTCATGATTATAATTGTATTCCTAAAATCTACAGTCCTTCCATGACCATCTGTTAAACGCCCATCATCCATAATCTGCAATAATATGTTAAACACTTCTGGATGTGCTTTTTCGATTTCATCAAAGAGTATTACTGCATAAGGTCTTCGCCTTATAGCTTCTGTTAAATATCCACCTTCTTCATAACCAACATATCCTGGAGGTGCACCAATCAATCTCGCTATGCTGTGTTTCTCCATAAATTCTGACATATCAATTCTTACCATAGCATTTTCATCGTCAAAAAGAAATTCCGCTAAAGCTTTAGCAGTCTCGGTTTTTCCGACTCCTGTTGGACCCATAAAAATGAAAGTGCCTATTGGTCTATTCGGATCTTGAATTCCTGCCCTTGCTCTCCTAATAGCATTTGAGATTTTTACTAATGCCTCATCTTGTCCAATTACCCTTTGTTTTAATCGATTTTCCATTTTTAACAATTTTTCTCGTTCTCCCTCCAACATTCTTGAAACGGGAATACCAGTCCATTGAGAAACTACTTTTGCTATGTCTTCTTCGTCAACTTCTTGCTTTAACATTTTATTATTTTTTTGAATTTCATTCAATTCTGTGTTATATTTTTCTAAATCTTTCTTCAATTGATTAAGTATACCATAAATTAATTCGGCGGCTTTCCCAAGATCTCCACGTTTTTCGGCTTTATCAGCTTCTATCTTTGTTTCTTCCATCTTTCTCTTAATTTCGCTAATTTTTACTATTTTTTCTTTTTCGTTTCTCCATTGAATCTGCATTTTATCGCTTTCTTCATGTAGATTATGAAGCTCTTCGTCGATCTTTTTAAGTTTATCATTGGCAGATTTATCCTTTTCTCTTTTCAAAGCTTCTTTTTGGATTTCTAATTGGATAATTTTCCTCTCAATAGTATCAATTTCGGTTGGCATACTATCTATTTCTATCCTTAATCTAGAAGCAGCTTCATCTATAAGATCTATAGCTTTATCAGGTAAAAAGCGATCTGTAATATATCTATGAGATAAAATAACGGCTGCAATTATTGCAGAATCTGTTATTCGAACTCCATGATGTATTTCATACTTTTCTTTTAAACCTCTTAGAATTGCTATAGAATCTTCTACAGATGGCTCAGCGATATAAATGGTTTGAAATCTACGAGTTAATGCAGCATCTTTCTCAATGTATTTACGATATTCATCTAATGTTGTAGCGCCAATACATCGCAATTCTCCTCTGGCTAACGCAGGTTTTAACATATTTGAAGCATCAATCGCTCCTTCAGCTGCACCGGCTCCTACTAAAGTGTGTAATTCATCAATAAATAAAATAAATTTTCCAGCACCTTCTTCAACTTCTTTTAAGAATGCCTTTAAACGATCTTCAAATTCACCACGATATTTCGCTCCGGCAATGAGGGCTCCTAAATCTAAAGATATAAGATCCTTTTCTTTTAAAGAATCTGGAACATCATTACTAGAAATCCGTTGAGCTAGACCTTCCACAATAGCGGTTTTTCCAACACCAGCTTCTCCAATTAATACGGGATTGTTTTTTGTGCGTCTTGAAAGGATATGCATAACCCTTCTTATCTCGTCGTCTCTTCCAATCACGGGATCTAGTTTTCCTCTTCTTGCTAAATCCGTAAAATTGCGACTATATTTCAGAATTGCTTGATATTTTCCCTCAGGATCTTGGTCTGTTATAGTTCGATTACCTCTAATATTACTTAAGGCTTGAAGAATCCTGTCTTTAGTTATTCCATAATTTCTTAATATAGGATAAATTGACAGAGACTCGTCTGCTGCTATTGCAATTAGTAAGTGTTCAGTACTTAGATATTGATCTCTTAAAAATCCTGCTTCCTTCCATGCAACATCGAATATTTTTTTAGTTCTTGGTGAGATCCTGACATCTGTAACTCCAGGTCCTGTAACTTTTGGCAACTTATCCAATTCCGCTTTCAAATCGTTTAATAATGTGTAAAGATTTACTCCGAGTTTTTGAAAAAGTGGTGTAGCTATTCCATCTTGTTGCTCGATCAACGAAACTAACAAATGAGGGGGTTCTATTTCCTGATTTTCGTTATTTTGGGCTAGTGATTGAGCAGCCATTAGACCCTCTTGAACTTTAATCGTGAATTTATCAAATTTCATCATCTTATAATTTTACCTATAAACCTGTTTTTTGTAATTTTTCTAATAAATCTTTTTGGTTCTTTTTTAATCTTTTAGGAACTTTAATTTTTATTCTAACCATTAGATTACCCTTTTGCTCTGAATTAATTTTATAAAAACCTTGATTTTTTAATCGGAGGACTGTAGAATCTTCGGTTCCGGGAGGAATTGTAACGTTTAAAGTTTTTTCTGTACCAGGCACTTGAACATTACCTCCTAATACCGCTGTTGTAAATGGGATTTCTTGTTCTATATATACATCATCGTCTTTTCTTTCAAATTTACTATGCTTTTTAATTTTTACAATAATATATA
>Ga0307437_1002011_pt1 | contig 12888 bp, 5 predicted proteins | sample SalMarWE160390MG_FD_202146 | JGI IMG/M metagenome (GOLD analysis project Ga0307437, IMG submission 202146) | Salt marsh sediment microbial communities from the Plum Island Ecosystem LTER, Massachusetts, United States - WE1603-90 | ecosystem: Environmental > Aquatic > Marine > Intertidal zone >...
TAATAACAATTAATCTTGCTGTAGTAAATTTAATTCCAATACCTCCTTTAGATGGATTTCATATTGTGATGTCATTAGCAACTTTTACTTCGAGGAGGCCTCCTTCCAAAACATTGCTGAAAATAGTTCAGACAATTGGTTCTTTCATCTTGATTTCTCTCATGGTTTTACTATTACTTAATGACATAATCAGACTAATCCAGGGTAAGATTTGATTTAATAGCTTACAGCTTACAACTTACGGCTTACCGCTAACCCCCATCCCCAAAAAAACAATTTTACCACAGAGAACACAGAGAAAAAATAAACACACAGAGAACAAAAAAAAATATTTTTGTTTACTAAACCCCACCTCACAACAACAAAAAAAATAGTATCTCACACAAAGGCACTAAGACACGAAGCCCCACACCCAATTTACTCGTATTTGTTCAAAAACTCATCCACAACACCAAAATAATCCTACACGGGGATACAAATAGGAAAAACAACAAAAATTTTCGTGTATTCACATTAAAAAAATACAAATTTAATTGGTGGGGTTGGGTTTAGTGTATTTTGTGTGTTTGGTGGTTAAAAAAATCCAAAAAATCTGCGTTCATCTGCGTCCTATTAAATCCCCTTGACTTTTGGCGACAATAAAGTATTATTAAAACGTAATAGTTAAGGGAAAGCGGTCAGAATCCGCTACAGCCCCGCTACTGTATTTGGCAACGAAAACTGCAGATACCACTGGGTAGCATTTTACCCGGGAAGGTGCAGCGAGTAGGACGGCCATAAGTCAGGAGACCTGCTATTTTTAGAGTACTCCGAGGGGAGAAGAAAAATAGACAAATTAAAAGAAATATCATATATAACAATATTTACGGCTTTAGCCTTAGGTTTAGGGTTTTTACTTTCATATATACCCAATTTTGAACTTGTTTCTTCAACCGTTTTCCTGGCAGGAGTATTATTTGGTCTCCGCAGCGGTACATTGGTTGGAATCCTTACTTATCTTATTTTCGGTTTACTCAATCCAATGGGTATGTCTCCCCTACCTCTCCTTTTGGCACAAATAATTGTAGGAATATTAATCGGATCATTTGGAGGTCTTTGCCATAAAAAAAGATGGAATAAAGCACACATCATCTTACCCTTAGGAATACTCATCACACTCTTATCCGATATACTAACTACATCAGCAGGGTTTCTTTTCTTCCCGACTAAAAATAGCTTCTTAGTCTATTTTATTCTGGGGCTGCCTTTTGTTATCTGGCATGTCTTTACTCAAGGTATTATTTACGGTTTTATTTTAACTCCAACAATACAAAAAATTCAAAAAAGGAGGTTTTATGCTATTAATCTTAATAAGCATGATGTACGTTGAATCGAAAGGGATAACGGTAACGGCAGACAGGTTTGAACATCTACCTTATCAAGTTGAAGTAATCGAGATTGAAAATTTACTAACCATCGATAAACTGGGCGAAATTCTTGAGAAAGAAGCAGGAGTTAAAATAAACGAAAACGGAGATCCCGGCTCGTTGAGCCAGGCAGCCGTTCGAGGCAATACCCCGAAACATACACTTATAATGCTCAACGGACATAGAATAAACGATCCAAAGACAGGCGGATTCGATCTTTCAATAATACCATTAAGTGCAGTAAAAAGGATTGAAATAGTTAAGGGTTCATCTTCTGTATTTCAGGGCTCCAATGCAATAGGAGGAATTATAAACATCATTACCGGAAAGCAGATAAATCATATAAGATTTCAGGGAAACTCTAATTCCACTTTAGGTGCAAATCTACAACTTTACAGATTTGGCGTAAACGGTAATCTAAATCTTAAAAAGGGTGAAGGACAAAGGAGTAATACGAATTTTGAGCATTACTCACTCGCTCTTAATTGGAATGACTTAAATTTTACAGGAATTTATAAAGATTTGGGCACACCGGGCGCCCTGCCCGATAGCGGTATCGTTCCAATGTTTGGAGACTCAACTGCAACATCTTTGTTCGATAATCAACAAACAGAATTTGCAGACCTCTCCTACAGTAAGATATTTACCAGTGGCGATATTGGAATACTAATTGAACCCGCAATGACCGGAGAATTGCTTAAATATAACTGGAAATATGAACAATCAGATTACCTGACCGGAGAAAAAGATACAATAATAGCAAATGCCAGTTATAAAACAATAACCGGACAATTTAACACGAAATTTTTATACAAAATGTTGTCTTTATCAATCAACCTCGAAAAAGACACGGTATGGATCGGTCAATATACATCAAATTACGATACAACTTCTTTTTCACTTGGAGAAGAAAAAGCAGGAATAGCTCTTTCTCTTTTTCATGAAACAAAGAATATAAATACATTCGTTTCAGTAAGAGAAGATTGGTACAGAAGTTTTGGTTTACATCCTTCTTTTACAATCGGAAGCAGAATTACCAAACCAATCGAGATTTTCGCATCGGTAGGCTCCGCATTCCAGGCTCCTACCCTCTACGATCTTTACTATCCGGGCTATTCCAATAAGGAACTCCAACCGGAGTACTCCCTTGCTTTAAACGGAGGAATAAAGATAAAGAACATCACCATATCCGGACATATAGAAGAAATTTCCGATAGAATAGGAACTGACGAATTTTGGGTTCCTCAGAATATCTCCAAAACCAGAGTTTTCGGTATCGATATAGAAGGTGACGGTAAATATGAAGATATCTCGTATTCATTAATATATTCTTATCTTGATGGTTATGACGAAATAGATAACTCCAAAAGAGAACTCCAGCATCAACCAAAACATTCGGTCGCAGGTATTCTTTCTTACGAAGGTCCCTTAACTGCGGAGGTATCAGCCAGATGGTTAGAAAAGAAAAAAAGATGGTTATCGAGTAGCAGCTTTCCATATAATGAAGGATTAAAAGAAAGAGGTCCTGACTTTATCATGGATTTAGGCATCTGTAAAAAATTCAATAATTTTTCTTTAGGATTTAACATAGAAAATGTCTTTAACCGTAAATATATAACAAGTTTTGGAAATAATCTTGAAGACAGGGACTACCCAGGCATGGGAAGATATTTCAATTTGTGGACCAAATACTCGTTCTAAATAAGGGGTTGACAAACATTGAAAACTGATTAATATCTCATTGCTCGGTGGCCATAACGGAGAAGAAATACCCGTTCCCATTCCGAACACGGAAGTCAAGCTCTCCAGTGCTAATGGTATTGCCTCTTCGGAGGTGAGAGAGTAGGTCGCTGCCGGGCTTTTTTATTTTTAGGACCACGAAGATATTAGGACGCAGATGAACGCAGATTTTCAGGATATTTTTTATTGTTTAAACCCTAACCCACAACCCCAAATTATTATCACACAAAGCTACAAAGAACACGGAGTTTTTATTTGTTTTTCAAGCTAATAACTAAAGGCCAAAAGCCAAGTATATTTTTATAACATGTAGATACTGTAGTTTTTTGTTCTTTATGTCTTTATGGCACCGTGTAAGAATAATCTTTCATCTAACAAATACAACTTTTCTTATTTTAGTAAACTTTTTCCCGTTTGCTTCCATTCTAACGAAGTACACCCCTGCCGGTTTATTGTTCATATCTATATTCTTCGAATAAAAGCCTGCCGGTTTCTCCTCTGAAAATTCTTTTATTTTTGTCCCTTTTATATCGTAAACCCTAAATCTTACATCAGCTTTTTCAGGAAGAGCATATTTAACTTCAAGCATATTACCTGATGTTATCCCCCTTACAGTCATTGAGTAAACCTCAGGCAACTTAGGAATTGGAACCGCTGAAGAGGAAACAGTAACATTTACCGATCCTGAGTACAGGGTTAACTCCGTTGCGACAGTATTTGTAATCTCACAGATATAACTGCCAGCATCATTAGTATCTGCCGAACTTATTAAATATGAACTATCAGTTGCTCCAGGTATAGCACTTCCGTCTCTTTTCCACTGATATTGATTACTCGCACCGCCAACTGAAACTGAAATTGTAAGGCTTGAGCCTTCACTCACTGTTGTGTCCTGTGCCTCACCAACACTGTCCTGAGGCGAATAGATAAATTCACTATCAGGAACACCAATATTGGGCTCGATATCCTCAAATGTAAACTTGTTGTCTTCAATTCTTAGATATTCTAATGAAGATAATGGCGCAAGAGGAGGCAGATCTATTAAATAGTTATCGTTAAGCAACAAAGAAAACAATTTGGTAAGACTATCGATCCCCGGAACGGAACCGGTAAGCTGGTTGCCTTCAAGGTTCAAACGTTCTAAATTCGTAAGACTAGCAAATTCCGGAGGAATTGAACCGGTAAGTTGATTTCTCCCCATGTCCAAAGTTGTTAAACTCATAAGATTTCCAATCTCCGGAGGAATCGAACCGGTAAGTTGATTGCCAAAAAGGGTTAGATTTCGCAAATTCGTAAGACTACAGATCTCTGCAGGAATTAAACCGGTTAGCTGATTGTCATCCATGTCCAAAGTTGTTAAATTCATCAAGTTTCCGATTTCCACCGGAATAACCCCTGAAAACTGATTGTTTTCAAGGTCCAAATATGTTAAATTAGTCAAATTTCCGATTTCCGGAGGAATTGAACCAGTGAGTTGATTGGTTTCAAGCCGTAAAGTTATTAAATTGGTCAAATTTCCAATTTCCGCAGGAATAACTCCTGAAAACTGGCAGGAATATATAGTAAATTCAATTAAATTATTCAAATTTCCAATTTCAGATGGAATTGTACCTGTAAATTGATTTCCCCCAAGCCAAAGCATATTTAAGTTCGTTAAATTGTAGATTGAATTTGGTACAACCCCAGATAATTGATTGTTGTGAAGCCAAAGAAATCTTAGCCCGGAGATATTTCCCAGTTCTGAAGGTATGCTTCCCAACAGTTGATTATCTCCGAGGTCTAAATTTATTAAACTCGACAAATTTCCGATTTCCGGAGGTATAGCTCCTGTAAGAGCATTCCAGTTAAGTTTCAAGCGTGTTAAACTATCCAAATTCCCAATCGATGTTGGAATAATGCCTACTAAATTATTGTTATCCAAATCAAGTTCCGTTACTCTTCCGTTAGTAACAGTTACACCATACCATGTTGAAACCGGTCCACTTTTCCAGTTCGTATTGTTGGTCCAGTTATCTCCATTTGTACTATCATACAAAGCAACAAGAGCAAGGGAATCTATGGGAAGGAGATTTTCACTTATGGTAAACACCGCGTCACTCTCATCCGTTGGGCTTCCATCCGTATCACTTACACGAACCAGACAATTTTCTGAATTCACATCCGGTATTGTCCAGGAATGTGTTCCGTCATCCGGTGTACTGGCAATCACATCGGACCAGCTCGAACCGTTGTTTGTCGAATATTCGATATGGACATTTCCGCTCGTACCACTCGATGTCCAGGTAATATCATGACTACTTCCCACCTCCCAGTCCTCTCCTCCGTTGGGGGAAGTTACGGTAACATATGGAACAGGTGATATCGTAAACACCGCGTCACTCTCATCCGATGGGCTTCCGTCCGTGTCCCTCACACGCATTAAACAATTCTCTGAAGGCGCGTCCGGAATAGTCCAGGAATGAGTACCATCATCCGGAGTACTGACTATGAGGTCCGACCAACTCGACCCGTTGTTTGTTGAATATTCAATCTTCACATTCCCACTGGTTCCGCTCGATGTCCAGGCTATATTATAACCGCTGCCAACGTACCAGTCTTCACCGCCATTTGGAGAGACTACCGTAATATAAGGAGGAGATATCGTAAATACTGCGTCACTCACATCCGAAGGACTACCGTCTGTATCACCTATCTTAACAAGACAGTTTTCCGAATTCGCGTCTGGAATTGTCCAGGAATGTGTACCGTCATCGGGTGTACTGGCAATTATATCGGTCCAGTCTGAGCCATTGTTCGTAGAATATTCGATATGCACATTTCCGCTGGTACCTGTAGAGTTCCATGTAATATCGTGATTGCTGCCTCGATGCCAAATTTCACCACCATTAGGAGAGACTACCGTAATATAAGGAGGAAACATCTTAAATACTGCGTCACTAACATCCGAAGGATTACCGTCTGTATCACTTATCTTAACAAGACAGTTTTCCGAATTCGCGTCTGGAATTGTCCAGGAATGTGTACCGTCATCGGGTGTACTGGCAATTATATCGGTCCAGTCTGAGCCATTGTTCGTAGAATATTCAATGTGTACATTTCCGCTTGTACCTGAGGAAGTCCAGGTAACATCATGACTGCTGCCCACCTGCCAGTTCTCTCCGCCGTTGGGAGAACTCACAGTGATATATGGAACAGAAGATATCGTAAATACCCCGTCGCTCACATCCGATGGGCTTCCGTCCGTGTCACTCACACGCACCAGACAGTTTCCGGAAGGCGAATCCGGAATTGTCCAAGAATGTGTACCATCATCCGGCGTGCTGGCAATCACATCCGTCCAGCTCGAACCGTTGTTGGTTGAGTATTCGATACGGACATTTCCGCTTGTCCCGTTCGATGTCCAGGTTATATCATGATTGCTACTCACCTCCCAATCTTCTCCTCCGTTGGGGGAAGTTACGGTGATAAATGGGACTGAAGAAATGGTAAACACCGCATCACTTTGGTCTGAGGGACTTCCGTCTGTATCACTCACTCTGACCAGACATTCTCCCGAAGGCGCATCCGGAACGGTCCACGGATGTGTACCATCATCCGATGTGCTCGCAATCACTGAAGTCCAATCAGAACCATTGTTTGTTGAACACTCAATATTTACTGTTCCGCTCGTACCTATCGAAGTCCATGTAATATCATGACTGCTCCCAACCTGCCAGTCCTCGCCTCCGTTTGGGGAACTCACAGTGATATATGGTACCGTTGAAATCGTAAACACCGCGTCACTCACATCAGAGGGATCTCCATCCGTGTCACTAACACGCACCAGACAATTCCCTGATGGAGCATCCGGAATGGTCCAGGAATATGAACCATCATCAACCGTGCTGGCGACTTCTTGAGTCCATGAACTGCCATTATTTGTTGAATATTCAATCTCCACATTACCACTGGTTCCGCTCGATGTCCAGGTAATATCATGACTGCTTCCGACCTGCCAGTTTTCTCCTCCATTAGGGGAGGTTACGGTGATGGATGGTGCAACAAATGGTGTTTCACTCACCTCATCCGAAAACCCGCTCTCATTATTCGAACTGTCTACTGCCGTAATCCTGTAAAAATATTCCTGGCCATTGGTCAGCTCTGTATCCACATAAAACGTATCCGGCAGTGAAAAAGCCACCACACTGTCGATCAATGTACCTGCAGGAGAGGAAGTATCTCTGTAGATATTATATTTATGCAGATCAGGCTCGTTATTCTGATTCCAGCGAAGTGTGATCTGCTGGTCATTAGGTGTGGCTGTGAGGTTTTGGGGAATTTCAGGAGAAATGGTATCGATTCCCACTCCTGTGACATAGAGTGTTACTTGAGGATCATTCGGGTCATTACTGAAAATCGTGAGACTGTCAGAATAGGTTATCTTGGCTGTTGGTGTGAAATCGACTGTAATGATGACGCTGTCCCCTGGCAAAACAGATTCAGAAGTCGAACCTGGCACAAATACTGAATTGGAAGAAGATATATTCGTAATCTGAAGCGTATTGTCAACGCCATTATTATAAACAGTAAATTGCAGAGTCTCTGTGCTGTCTATTTCAATGTTTCCAAATTTGAGTGAATCTGTGGAAAGTGAAATATCCGCTGTTTTATTTCGATTGAGCAATATGGAAATGTTGTCAGAATTTAAATTTGCCACTGCCAGATCTATATCACCATCGTTATCAAAATCAGAAGAAAAAACACAACGAGGATAACTTCCTGTTCCGTAGTCTATTTTTGAAGCGAAGGTCCCCTCACTGTTGTTAAGAAAAACTGAAACATTCTCAGAATTATAATTCGTCACAGTTAAATCCATATCTCCATCATTATCGAGATCAGAAATAAAAATAGACCAAGGTTCATCTCCTGCCGTATAGTCTGTTTTTGGAGCGAATGTCCCGTTTCCGTAGTTAAGTAAAATTGATACATTATCGTTATCCCTGTTCGCCACTACCAAATCCATGTCACCATCATTATCCAAATCAGACGAAAAAACAGAATAGGGATAAATGCCAACCGCATAGTCTGTTTTCGGTGCGAAAGTCCCATTTCCATTGTTCAGCAAAACCGAAACGTTGTTAGAATTCCTATTCGATACGGCCAGATCCATATCTCCGTCTGAATCTAAATCTGAAGAAAAAACAAAATAAGGTCCATCTCCTGTTGTATAGTCTGTTTTCGGGGCGAATGTCCCATCACCGTTGTTCAATAAAATTGAAATGTTGTCGGACTCATAATTTGCCATTGTCAGGTCCATATCCCCATCTCCATCCAGATCTGAAGAAAAAACACAAAAAGGATGAACTCCCACTGTGTAGTCCGCCTTCGGACCGAAAGTCCCGTCACCATTGTTCAATAAAATTGAAACATTGTCGGAATTCCTGTTCGTTATCGCCAGATCCATATCCCCATTCAAATCTAAATCCGAAGAAAAAACAGAATAAGGTCCATCTCCTGCTGTATAGTCTGTTTTCGGGGCGAATGTCCCATCACCGTAATTAAGAAAAATTGAAATGTTGTCGGACTCATAATTTGCTACCGCCAGATCCATATCCCCATCTGAGTCTAAATCCGAAGAAAAAAGAAAAGAAGGTGCATCGCCTGCGGGGTAGTCTGTTTTTGTTTGAAAAACACTGCTTCCTCCATCTACTTCAGTGGTAAAAGACCATTCATAGGAATTGGTTAAAGTATCGCCCGTTGTGTTTTCTATATCTGTGGTTAGGATTACGGTGACTATTTCTCCAACAGTAAAATTGTCATCAGGATCAAATGTTGCGGTTTTTGTCCCGGTATTGTAGTTGTAATTTCCTGTGTGCAGTCCTGTTTGTGAGGAATGAATGATGGATGTACTGGCATTGATAGTAGAGGAATTCATATCCTGGTCAAATGTCACTGAAATATTTGTGGACTTAGTAACATTTAAGGCATTTTGTGATGGTGTTACTGATACAATTGCAGGACCTGCAATATCACTTATGGTAAACACCGCGTCACTCTCATCCGACGGACTACCGTCTGTATCGCTTATCCTGACAAGACAATTTCCCGAAGGCGCATCCGGAACGGTCCAGTAATGAGTACCATCATCAAGGGTGCTCGCAATGACATCCGACCAGTCTGACCCATTATTAGTTGAATATTCAATATGAACATTCCCGCTTGTACCGCTAGATGTCCAGGTTATATTGTGACTACTACCCACCTGCCAGTCTTCGTCTCCGTTGGGGGAACTCACAATGATATATGGTACCGTTGAAATCGTAAACACCGCGTCACTCACATCCGATGGACTCCCGTCCGTATCACTCACCCGAACCAGACAATTCCCTGATGGAGCATCCGGAATGGTCCACGAATATGAACCATCATCAACCGTGCTGGCGACTTCTTGAGTCCATGAACTGCCATTATTTGTTGAATATTCAATCTCCACATTACCACTCGTCCCTATCGAAGTCCATGTAATATCATGACTGCTCCCAGCCTGCCAGTCCTCGCCACCGTTGGGGGAACTCACAATGATATATGGTACCGTTGAAATCGTAAACACCGCGTCACTCACATCAGAGGGATCTCCATCCGTGTCACTAACACGCACCAGACAATTCCCTGATGGAGCATCCGGAATGGTCCAGGAATGTGTACCGTCATCTGCGGTGCTCGCAATGACATCCGACCAGTCTGACCCATTATTAGTTGAATATTCAATATGAACATTCCCGCTTGTACCGCTAGATGTCCAGGTTATATTGTGACTACTACCCACCTGCCAGTCTTCGCCTCCGTTGGGGGAAGTAACGTTGATCTGTTCAATGACTGAGGGGGGCAAGATCACGTAGGAATCATCTGTACCAAAATCACCCCAGAGGATAACTCCCATATCTCCTCCGGTGTGATAAATTTCCAGAGTAACAGTGGAAGTTCCCGATAGACTAGGGTCTATTCCGGTGGTAGTTCCACCATAAGGTAAGAATGTTGTCGAATTGGCAGTAAAAGTAGTTGATGCGACTATACTGCCATTGATCTTTAGATCCGCACGAAAACTGGTGCTTCCATAGCTGGCTGCATAAATATTAAACGTGTAACTGGTACCACTAATATCTCCACTAATTACATCAGTTCCGGTCCAGACCTCAAATCCGGAACTATAAGCTGCCTGGTATGAATATCCCTCGGTTTCAGCATTTAAGTCCAAAATTTTCGCTTCTTCACATAAGTATAAAGTGTTGGTTTGACCATATAGAAAGGTCGAATAATAAAACCCCAAAAAAAATAAGACTCGGATAAAATTAATTCTTGAAATTTTCTTCTTCATATTAAACTCTCTTTTTCTTTTGCATGAACTTCTATGTTTGTCCCTTCCGGAAGAAATTTACTGTCAATCAGTTGCAAAAGGTCAGTACTAAGCTTTTTTTCGCTTTCAGTTAATTGTTCATCAATTCTCTGTTTGATTCTTTTAATTTGTTTAGATTTGTCACCAATTTCAGCAGACAACTCGACTCGAAGATCTTTTGACATAATTTTCTCATAATCATGAGCGGAAACCAATTCATTATTCACACCGAGAATAAAAACTAATGATATGATAATTTTTTTATACACTGTTCCCCCTCTTATATAAATTTTGAATTAATTATAATAGTAAGGATTTTTTAGATTGTGTCAACCCAAAGAATTTGTCTATCTTCGTCCGCTTTTAGCAGTTCTTCTTAATAGAAAAATATTCGTGTAATTAGTGCAAGATTCAATGAGTAGGGAGTAGAGAGCAGTTAGTAGTTAAAAAAACAACATTAAACTTGGTGTGGGGGTCAGGCTTTGTGGTTCAGTTAGGATTTAGCAAAAAAGAATAAAAAATCCTGTGAATCTGCGTTAATCTGCGTCCTAATTTAAAGTAGAAAAATATTATTCTTCCCGCAGGCTTCTACCAAGTCAGCCGACCATACGCCGCATTGAACTTCCCCTATATGCGCTTTCTGCAAGAATAACATACAAAGACGGGATTGACCAATCCCACCTCCTATAGAAAGAGGTAATTTGTCATCCAAAAGCATTTTATGCCATATTAATTCTTTTCTATCCTCTGTACCCGTAATCTCAAGTTGCTTCAGTAAAGCTTCCCTGTTAACTCTTATACCCATTGATGAAATCTCAAAACCCTTTTGCAAAATAGAATTCCAAACAAATATATCACCGTTCAACCCTTTTGTGTTTTCTCCTGTAGGGGTTGTCCAATCATCATAATCAGGAGCCCTTCCGTCATGCGGTTTCCCATCTGCTAATTTTCCGCCGATACCTATGACAAAAACCGCTCCTTTTTCTTTCGTTATAGCATCTTCTCTCTCTCGCGGAGTAAGGTTTGGGTACCTTTCCTGTAATTCTTCACTATGAACAAAAGTTATTTCATCACGTAAAAAAGGCTGCAGTTTTGGAAACTTTTTGTATACAACCATTTCCGTTTCTTTTAAAACTTCATATATCTTTCTAACAATATTTTTCAAAAAATCCAAATTTCTTTCTACCTCGGATATCACCCTTTCCCAGTCCCACTGATCAACATAAATAGAGTGTAGATTATCCAAAATTTCATCTCTTCTTATAGCATTCATATCTGTATATAAACCGCTTCCCTGGCTAAACTCATATCTGGCTAAAGCCATTCTTTTCCACTTCGCAAGGGACTGAACAATTTCCGCCTTTACATCAGATATATTCTTCATATCAAAAGAAACAGGTCTTTCAATACCATTAAGATCATCGTTAATTCCGGTACCAGCGGCTACAAATAAAGGTGCACTAACTCTTTGTAAATTCAATTGATTTGCAAGTTCAACTTCAAAGTAATCCTTCACCAATTTGATTGCCTCTTCGGTTCCTTTTAAATCTAAGTGATTAATATAACCCTTTGGAATTTGCAAATCCATTTCAATCTCCTAAATCTTAATTTTTTTCAAAAAATTTAGAATTAAATCCTGTTTATCTGCGTTCATCTGCGTCCCATTAAACTACTCATACTCGTCCCAGCTTTTGATTTTTAAATCTTCAAGAGAAGTTTTCTGCATCGCTTCTACCAACCTTTTCGCAACCTGTAAATCCGTAACAAGAGGAACGTTAAAATCAACCGCCTGGCGTCTTATAAGATAGTCATTATCAAGCTCTTCTTTTTCAATATTCTTGGGTATATTTATAACCATATCAATTTTTCTGTCAGAAATATAACTGAGAGTATTTGGTTCTTTACTTTCTAACGGCCAATAAAGAATTGTTGAATCAATTCCATTATGTTTCATAAATTCAGCAGTACCCTTAGTAGCGTAAAGTTTAAATCCCATACTCTTTAGAATCTTCGTGCTTTCTAAAAGTTCCGCTTTATTGTCTATAGGACCCGTGGAAAGCAATATTGTTTTTTTGGGTATTCTAAAGCCAACAGAAATAAAACTCTTTAGAAATGCCTCGTTAAAATCATCACCCAGACATCCTACCTCACCGGTAGAAGCCATTTCAACACCAAGAATGGGATCCGAACCCTTAAGCCGGGAGAATGAAAACTGCGGAGCCTTAACACCCACATAATCAAGGTCAAAAGCTGAATTCGTGAGAGCAGGAACTTCCTTCCCCATAATTACTCTTGTTGCAGCATCAATAAAGTTAATTTTAAGAAACTTGGAAACAAATGGAAAACTTCTTGAGACTCTCAAATTACACT